>ENA-OQEX01000596-OQEX01000596.1-human-gut-metagenome-genome-assembly--contig:-NODE-596-length-18144-cov-1.648388_pt1 | contig 18144 bp, 29 predicted proteins | sample MGYA00242802_ERZ504649 | MGnify/ENA primary metagenome ERZ504649 (study PRJEB26092, sample SAMD00036194) | human gut metagenome | host: Homo sapiens | study: EMG produced TPA metagenomics assembly of...
TAACCCGATTAGTAAGTTGAACAGCGTAGCACGATCACGAACTCGAATGTTCTTAGAACGTATTTCTGTGCTGAAAATCTCTTCCGAATAGTAAAAGGAATTGTGTTCCCCTTGTTCAAATGACAAATACGGGTATGGCTGAAGCTCCTGCATTGTCACAGCGGATTTTTCTGCAAGAGGATTCTTGTTGCTGATAAAAATATGCGGTTCCGCCTCAAAAGCTCAGTAAACTGCAAATCGTTTGCTTTTAGGATTTTGTGCAGAACAGTTTGGTTAAACTCGTTGAGATATAAGACGCCGATTTCACTTTTTAACCTTGCAACATCGTCAATGATTTCATAGGTTTGTGTTTCCCGAAGGCTGAAGTCATAATTTTCGCTGCCGTAGGCTTTAATGAGATCTACAAAAGCATTTACTGCAAAAGAATAGTGCTGTGTGGATACGCAAAATTCTTGTTTCCCGCCGGATTGGTGAACATATTTTTCGGTAATCAGTGATGCCTGTTCTAATACCTGACGTGCGTATCCGAGAAAAACTTCGCCTTCTTTTGAAACGGATACACCTTGTTTGTACGGTGAAAAATAGTGATTCCCATTTCCTTTTCCAGTTCTTTGATTGCTTTCGTCAAGCTTGGCTGCGCAATATAAAGCGCAGCAGCTGCTTCACTTACCGTACCTTTTTCAGCAGTTACCACGGCGTATTTTAATTGCTGTAATGTCATAGGATTATCCTCAGAGTTTACTCGTCATCATCTGTAGATTCTTCTGTTTCCGGCACATTTAACTGTTCTGCAATTCGTGCGGTTAACCCGTTGATTTCCACCGCCGGATCATCCAGATCGATCAGCAGATAGCGCCTGCCGTTAACACATTGTGTCCGCACCTTATCTGTGGCATCTTTTCCGATGGATACTGTGATGCCGTCCAGACTGATCGTTGTTTTGCTGTCAATCAGGTTATTGACCATAATGGCTTGTTCTGCGTTGCCTCACGATATGCCATCTGCATCTCTTCTGCACGTTCCTCTGACGCCGGAATCCAGCAGAATATCCCGTACGTGAATATCATCACAACGGCAGATCTGGTTCATTTGCATATTCCGCAGCAATGTCACGCAGCTTTTCGTTTACGCCGGTAATGACTGTATAGCTCAGCTCATCGGAAACAATTTCCTGCATCATGTTTTGAAAGTTTCTTTTTGTTCCTGTGCCGTGCGGTTAAACGGACAGCCCAGGACATTTTCGATAATGCTGATGTTGACATCTTTTGGCTTGTGTGCAGAGTACAGGACGTGGTTGACATCTGGTCCTCTGCCTGTAAATGTAGGGTATAAAAATCCGTCTGTGGGGATCTCGGCAACAATGCGGTCGTAGACATTTTTCTTTTCGATGGCATTGTCGTCCTCGTTATAGATCAGACCGTCTACACGAACTTCCACCGGACAAATCGCAGCAACTAAAAAGCGGTAATCGTGACTTTGATAGGGGTCGATCTCATCGCTTTTTGATTTCTGAAAAACAGTATAGGTGCAGTGTCCGATCAGAATCGCATAGGTAGAAACATAGTCCATGTTGTGAACAATCTGTTCCATCAAATTTGTCACTGCATTTTCTTCTTCCAGTTTGGTGTTCAGTGCCTCATAGAGAATGGACTGACTGCCGCCTTCCTCATATGCCTCTTTTGGAAATTCATACTCCAAAAGCCCCTTTCCCAGCGTTCCGGCGAGGACACGCTTCAGTGTGGCCATGAGGCAGTCGCTTTCTTCAGAAGGGATATTGTGATAGGCTCGGCTTGTTTGACAGCGAATGTTTTTTTCGCTGTCTACAAATGCAGTTGCCACTTGATTCAATACGAAAAGATCACTGGTTTCAGAAAAGTTTTTTCGTATCTCAGAGAGTTCTTTTTTGTTCATGGTTGTTCCTTTCCGATTTTTTCTGCTTTCTGTTATTTCTGTTCGCAGCTGGATTTATTGTTTTTGGAATTTTTCCAATGCCCGAGCGGTTTCTGCAATAGGAAGTCCGACAACACTGTAGAAATCACCGCAGATTTTTTGCACCAGGAGTGCGCCATAGCCTTGTATGCCATAGCCGCCTGCTTTATCCATTGGTTCATTTGTAGCGATATAGTCCTGTATCTGCTTTTCTGTCAAAGGATAAAATGTCACATCTGTACTGGTTTGGAACGAAAGCATTTCTTTTCCTTTGGCAAGCGCCACTCCAGTAATTACTGTGTGCGTTTTCCCGGATAACCGCCGCATCATTTCTTCTGCCCGTTCCGGCGTCCCGGGTTTTCCAAGAATGGTATGATCTATGATAACCGTAGTATCAGAGCCAAGGACAATGTCATCCGGAAAAGCAGAAGAAACCGCTGCTGCTTTTCTGGCGAGATATTGTGCGGCATTATCGACAGACAACGCAGGCGGCAGAGACTCATCTACAGCTGCCGGAAAAACTGTAAGTCATTCGTAATCAGCCGTAGGAGTTCCTGCCGCCGTGGCGATGCGGAAGCTAAAATCAACCCCATTACAGTACGTCCTTCGGATCGTAGTGCGGTTCCTTATAGATATGGCTGCTTTCGGTGACTTCCTTGCGGAATTCATCCTGCCATTCTACCGGAGTAAAATCCTCGACAGCAACGGAAATATGTTCCGGATTGCAGCCGATTGCATCTACCAGTGCAGCTGCAACTTTGTCTGCTGCCTGTTTTTTCTGTTCGTCTGTTCTGCCTTTCAGCATTTTGATCGTAATATGTGGCATTTTTGTTCCTCCTTGTATTTCAGCGGAAAACCGCCTTGCAATATACCTATTATAGCATATATTTTTTTGGATTGCAAGCTGTAAATGAAAAAGCTGATTTTTCTATAACAACAACAACCGTCCTTGCCAAGACAAGAACGGTTGTTGTAAAAAATGACTGTGTAAATCAGAATACTCAGATATCGTTTCTCAGCAGATCATCCAGAGATTCTCTCTTGACTGCCAGTCTGTCTTCTCCGCCTTTGACAAAGACAACAGCAGCTTTTGCAGACGATTGTAGTTGGACGCCATAGAGTAATTATAAGCACCCGTAGCGCATACAGCGATAATATCACCGACTTCGCACTTCTGGATCTCCATATTTTCACCGATAAGGTCGCCGCTTTCACAGCACTTGCCGGCGATGGTGACCTTTTCCGTCTTAGGCTGCCCTGCTTTGTTTGCAACCAGTGCATCATATTCAGATTGATAAAGAATATAACGCGGGTTGTCGCACATACCACCGTCAATGGAAACATAGGTACGGATATTCGGGATTTCCTTGATGCCGCCTACGGTGTACAGCGTAATACCTGCCGGTGCTGCAATGGAACGACCCGGTTCAATCAAGATAAACGGTCTCTTTACATCATGGGACGCACAGAATCCGTTGATTACCTTTGCAACTGCCTCCATGTAAGCATCATACGGCAGCGGATCATCTGCCTTTGTATAGCGGATACCGAAGCCGCCGCCAAGGTTCAGATCTTCTGCCTCATAACCCAATTTCTTTTTTCAGCTTTTCAATGAATTCCATCATAACTTCTGCAGCTGCGGTGAATCCCTGTGTGTCCAGGATCTGCGATCCAATATGGCAGTGCAGACCACGCAGTTTCAGATGCGGATAAGAAATTGCTTTTTTACAGCATCATAAGCCTCTCCGGTCTCTAATGCAAAACCAAACTTGCTGTCGATCTGTCCGGTGCGAATAAAGTTGTGTGTATGCGCATCTACACCCGGCTTGATACGGAGCAGGATGGGCGCTGTCAGATTTTTCTGTTCTGCCAGATGGTTCAGCTGTTCCATCTCGTAGATATTGTCCACAACGATTCTTCCAACGCCATAATCCAGCGCCATGTTCAGTTCTTCTGTGGTTTTGTTGTTTCCGTGAAAACAAGCTTTTTTCACATCGAACCCTGCCTGTACAGCAGTGTACAGTTCACCGCTGGAGACAACGTCGATTCCCATATTTTCCGACTGCATGACACGATAGATTTCTTTGCAGGAAAAAGCTTTGCTGGCATAGCAGACCATTCCCTGTCCGTCATAGTATGTGTCAATACTTTTCTGGAAAATCTTGCAGTCACGGCGAATCATATCTTCATCCATGACATACAGCGGTGTGCCGTACTTCTTTGCCAGTGCAACAGTGTCTACACCGCCAATTGTCAGATTTCCTGCTTTGTTGACATCAAGATTGTCAGATACAAACATTTTTATACTTCCTTTCTGCATTGCATTATGATTTTAGTTTCTGTCGCCTGCTTGAAAATCGTTTTCAGTTCAAGCACAGAAATAAAGTCATTCTGTCTCTTCTGTTTCGGATGCAATTTCCTCCAGCACTGCCTGGACTTCGCTGACGCCTTCTCTGGTGATTGCAGAGAACGGAATCACGTGAATCTGGGAAAAATACGGGATTTCTGTCTCAAATGCCTGCATCCGTTTGGCACGTTCTGTCTTATTCAGCTTGTCGGCTTTTGTCAGCACGATCAAAAAAGGAAGTTCTGATTCCACGAGGAAATCAATCATCTGAATGTCATCCTTCGAGGGTGCATGACGCATATCAATCAGCAGCAGAATGAGCCTTAAATCACGATCTGCGCCGAGATATCCGGAAATCAAACCAGACCATCTTGCTTTTTCAGACTTTGCAACCTTTGCATAACCGTATCCCGGAAGGTCCACGATGGTCAGCGGGCGCAGCCGGTAGAAATTGATCGTTGCGGTCTTGCCCGGCACTGCGCTGACTCTTGCCAGCGACTTTCGTTGAAAAATCTTGTTAATCAGCGTGGACTTTCCCACGTTGGAGCGGCCTGCAAAAGCAATTTCTACAGAATCACATGGAGGAATCTGTGAAAATGTTCCATAGGATGCTATAAATTCAGCATTCTGAAACTGCATACTTTCTCCTTCTATGTTTACACATGACACATTTCTGTTGCCGCTGTCTCGGGTACATTTTTCGCTGTGGGGACTAACGCATTTTGCAGCACTGTATCCAGCGTTTTTGCCGGAATGAAATGGACGCTGCTGCGTACCGTTTCATCTATCTCTTCCAGATCGGGTATGTTGTCTTCCGGAATGATTACAGTTCGAATGCCAGCTTTATAAGCCGCCATGGATTTTTCACGCAATCCGCCGATCGGCAATACCTTTCCGTGCAGCGTGATTTCGCCTGTCATTGCAACATCTCCCCGCACAGGACGGCCGGAAAGCGCTGAAATCAACGCAGTGGTCATTGTGACACCGGCAGACGGACCATCTTTCGGAACCGCACCTTCCGGTGCATGGATGTGCAGATCGCATTTGGTATAGAAATCTTCCGGAATATCATATTTCTTTGCCACACTTCTGGTATAGCTGACAGCAATTTTTGCACTTTCCCGCATCACATCGCCAAGCGACCCGGTGTATTCCACTGCGCCCTTTCCCGGCATTACCAGTACTTCCATGGGCATCAAGACGCCACCGACGGATGTCCATGCAAGTCCGTTGACAACGCCGACTGTGTCCTCGTGAATTTGTTCGTCCGGACGGAACTTTTGAATGCCCAGATAGTCTTTCAGTGTCTCTGCTGTGAAAGTAACTTTTTTGCAGTCACCGTCAACAATTTTTTTCGCCGCCTTGCGGCACAGCGTACCGATAGTTCGCTCCAATTCACGGACACCGGCTTCTCTTGTGTATCCGTCAATAATCGCATACAGAACTTCGTCTGGGATACGGCATTGCGTTCCTTTCAGTCCATGCTTTTTCAGTTGCTTTTTGACAAGATGCTCTTTGGCAATATGAAATTTTTCTTCACGGGTATAACTGCCCAGTTCGATGATTTCCATACGATCCAGCAGAGGCGCAGGAATCGGATCCAGTGAGTTTGCAGTTGCAACAAATAACACCTTACTGAGATCAAACGGCACTTCAATGTAGTGGTCACGAAATGCTTTGTTCTGTTCGCTGTCCAGGACTTCCAGTAATGCAGCAGACGGGTCTCCTCGGAAATCGTTGCTCATCTTGTCCACTTCATCCAGAAGAATCATGGGATTGTTTGTGCCGGCTCTTGTCATCGCATCCATGATCCGCCCTGCATAGCGCCTACATATGTCTTGCGGTGTCCTCGGATATCGGATTCATCCCGGACACCGCCCAGAGAAACACGCTCATAGTGACGACCCAGTGCCTTTGCAATAGAACGTCCGATAGAAGTTTTTCCGACACCGGGAGGTCCTACAAAACATAGGATTTGTCCGGTTGCTTCCGGGAGCAGTGTACGAACTGCAATGCTTTCCAGAATTCGTTCTTTGACCTTTTGCAGTCCATAGTGATCCCGTTCCAGAACCGCCTGTGCCCGTTTCAGATTCGGCTTTGTGTGACTGGATTTGTTCCAGGGAAGAGCCAGGACAGTGTCCAGATAGCTGCGAATCACAAAAGCCTCCTGAGATGCAGCCGGCAGTCGTGACAGACGCTCCGCTTCTTTCTCCAGCTTTTTCCGGCTGGCATCATCCAGGGGCAGTGCGGCAATGGCATCCGTGTATGTTTCCATTTCCGCCGCCGGATCTTCAGATTCTCCTAGCTGTTCGGCAATTTGGTGCATCTGTTCCCGGAGATAATATTCCCGCTGAGAGCGATCCAGGTTTTCCTGTGTTTTCTCCTGGATCTTTCGCTCCATCCGGAGAATATCCATTTCGTCTACCAGCGTCTGATACAGCATTTTCAGCCGTTCCAGCCAATCGTTTTCTTCCAGCAGGCGCTGCTTTTCCACATAGTCAAAAGCCAGGTTGAACACGATCTCGTTGAACATCTTTGTGTCATCCTGCTCGCAGAATACAGTTGCTGCCAGTTCTTTCGGCATTCGAGGGAGCAAGTCTGCATATTCCTGAAAAATGTCCTTAATACATCTGGAAACAGCAGCTACTTCGTGGGGTCGGAAATGTCCAGCGGCGTTTCCGGAGCATATTTGAATTCGGCATGGGGATAAAATGACTTGTCTTTTTTATCTGACTCAAGAACTGCCGAAGTAATTGCAACCCGTTCTTTTCCCTCTACCAGAACACGTGTAACACCGTCCGGCGCACGAAGAATCTGGCGCACTTCAGCGATGACACCAACAGTATAAAGGTCATCCGGCTTTGGTTCTTCTATCAATGGATCTTTTTGCGTTACCAGAACTACACGGCGATCCGATTCCATGCCGGCTTTCAGTGCCTTGACAAAAGGTTCTCTTGCAAGGTCAAAGTGCATAATCATGCCGGGAAACAGCACAATGCCACGCATAGCAAGCAGCGGCAGTGTCAGTACGGTTGGTGTATCCATTTCTTCAGCGATTTCTGTTGTATCTTTTGCATCATTCATCGTATCGTTCATGATTCTTGTTCTTCCTTTCTGCATCAGCATTTCGTGCCGGATAGTGTTTTAATGCTGTTCCGGCAAATCGTGAAACGTATCGCAGTAACTCCTATGCTCTCCCAAACATATCAGCTGTGTCTTTCTGCCAGAAGGCTTGCAGACAATTCGCCGCAGTTCCATTCGATTTGTTCTATTATACTATACTTCGCTGTATTTTGCAAGTGGTAAGTCTTGAAAATTCAAAAAATGGAAAACATAAACAACAATTGCCAGTCGGTACAGTTTCATGTCTTGTATCGCACCTTGTGAAATGTTGTTTTTCTGCGTGGAATTCGAAAAAAGTTTTGTAAATCCCATTGCAATTTCCTGCAAATTGTGGTACAATATTTTTTGATTGTAAGAACGTGAACTGTGGCGGTCTGGCAATGCCGCAGAAACGACTTCAACTTTTTTATTTTTAGCAGGAATTGTTCCCTTTTATGCAGTTCCTCAGAAAGGCTGTGATGGTAGGGTTGGAGAAAAAGCTGACCTTATATGGATTTAACAATCTCACTAAGACGTTGAGCTTTAATATTTTTGATGTATGTTATGCAAAATCGGAACGTGAAAAACAAGACTATATCAAATACATCGACGAACAGTACAATTCGGAGCGTCTGACCAACATTTGTGTGATGTCACAGAGATGATCGGCGCAACGGTGCTGAATATTCCAGACAGGACTATGAGCCGCAGGGAGCCTCTGTAAATGTTTTGATTGCAGAGGGCGGTGTTGCGCCGGAAAGTGTGGATCCTTCCTGTAACCAGGGAGACGGCTTTCTTCTTCGGCGGGATATCCATGCACATCTGGATAAAAGCCATGTTACAGTGCACACCTTTCCGGAAAGCCATCCAGATAATGAAGTCACCACTTTTCGGGTTGATATTGATGTTTCAACCTGCGGCGAGATCTCCCCTTTGAATACCTTGGATTATCTGATCCGCAGCTTTGATTCAGATATTATTACCATTGACTATCGGGTACGTGGATTTACGAGAGATGTTTCCGGTAAAAAGTGTTTTATGGATCAGGAAATGACGTCGATCCAGGATTTTATCAGTGAAGAAATTCTTCTTCGCTATGATGCGCAGGATGTCAATGTGTATCAGTCAAACCTTTTCCACACTCGTATGCTGATTAAGGAACTGGAACTGCAAAACTATCTTTTCAAGACCGACGCTTATGAACTCGATCCACGGGTGCGATTGGATATTACAAATCGTCTGCGCCGGGAAATGATTGAAATATTCAGCGGCAGAAATATCTATTGAGGAGGCGTGCCATTATGAATTGGACGCAGCAGGATGCGCCTTTAATGGATGCGTTGAAAGAGCATCTCATGAATCGTGTGGTTCGGTTTGATGTGCCGGGACATAAAGGCGGTCGTGGCAACCATGAGCTGGCTGACTTTTTGGGCGAAAGATGCGTGCAGATTGATGTGAACTCCATGAAAAATCTGGACAATTTGTGCCACCCGGTTTCTGTACTTCGGGATGCACAGCAGCTTGCAGCGGAGGCGTTTGGTGCTGCAAATGCTTTTTCATTATCAACGGCGCAACCGGTGCATCCCAGGCAATGATTATGTCTGTCTGCAAAGCTGGCGAAAAATTGATTATGCCCCGAAATGTACACCGCAGTGCCATCAATGCGTTAGTTGTAAATGGTGCGGTTCCGGTCTATGTGGATCCGGGCGAAAATAAGGATCTGGGTATTCCGCTGGGAATGTCTGTAGAGGCAGTAGAACGTGCAATTCTGGCAAATCCGGATGCAAAGGCGGTATTGGTAAATAATCCGACTTACTATGGTGTCTGTCCGGATATTCGCCGTATTGCCAAACTTGCCCATGAACACGGCATGCTGCTGCTGGCAGACGAAGCACACGGCACACATTTTTACTTTGGCGAAAATCTCCCTGCTCTGCTATGGCTGCCGGGGCAGATATGGCATCTGTCAGCATTCATAAAACCGGCGGCAGTCTAACACAGAGTGCTATGCTGCTCTGTGCGGAGGGCATCAACGCAGACTATGTGCGGCAGGTCATCAATCTGACGCAAACAACGAGCGCCTCTTACCTGCTCATGGTTTCCCTGGATATTGCAAGGCGAAATCTGCGCTGAACGGCAGAGAAATGTACCGGAAAGCGGTGCAGTATGTAGATTATGCACGGGAAGAAATCAACCGCATCGGCGGGTATTATGTCTACGGGGACGAACTGTGCAACGGCGATTCGTTTTATGCGTTCGACCGGACAAAATTGTCAATTCATACCCGAAACACGGGTCTGGCAGGCATCGAAGTGTATGACCTGCTCCGGGATGAATATGGCATTCAGATTGAGTTTGGCGACATCGGCAATATCCTTGCCATTGTCACTGCCGGAGACCGGGCGTTGGAGATCGAACGGCTGATATCGGCGTTGTCGGAAATCAAGCGGCTGTACGGCGGTGACCCGACCGGTATGCTGCAAAGCGAATACCTGGCGCCGGACGTGGCACTTCCCCCACAGCAGGCGTTTTATGCGGACAAAAAGGCTGTGCCGCTGGAACAGAGCATAGGCGAAATTTGCAGTGAGTTTGTCATGTGCTATCCGCCGGGAATCCCGATTCTTGCCCCCGGCGAACGAATCACTTCGGATATTGTGAATTATATCCAGTACGCCAAGGAAAAGGGCTGTTCTCTGACCGGGCCGCAGGATATGGAGATTGCGAGATTGAATGTGGTGAAGAAGTAGGGCTGTTGGATATGTTGGCTTGGTAAATCGGAATTTGAGGTGGAAACGTGGCATCAAGCAAGGAATACTTAGAGTTTATTTTAGGACAGCTATCTGAGTTAGAAGAAATTACTTATCGAGCTATGATGGGAGAATTTATTATTTATTATCGTGGCAAGATTGTAGGCGGTATCTATGATGATAGATTACTTGTTAAACCAGTAAAATCAGCAATTAGTTATATGCCGACAGCTCCGTATGAATTACCCTATGAAGGAGCAAAAGAGATGTTGCTGGTAAATGAAGTTGATAATAAGGAGTTTTTGACAGACTTGTTTCATGCGATGTATGATGAACTGTCAGTTTCAAAACCGAAAAAGAAGAAATAAACAACTTCCAGTTTGCAAAGGAGAATAAACATGACAAAAGAACAGGCACTGCAATACGCGAAGTATGCTGCGAAAAAAGCACTTGACGAATTGGAAAAGCAACGTTCTGTCCATTTTGAATTAACGGACGACATTCCGTCTGTGTTTGAAAGTAAAATTGGCGGTGTACCCTATTTCCCGTCCGGTGCTGAAATACCCGTTGACAGTAATGGGAATCCACTAAGATTTTTAATGCAGATCAAGTGCAGTGATATTCAAGGGTTAGACTGTTTTCCCAAACAGGGAATGATCAATTTTGGATTTGTGCTGATGATTGCTGGGGAATGTGCGATAAAAGAGGATTCAGAGTCATCTATTATGATGCGATTTCTGACAGCACAACAACGCCGCAGATCTCTGCGTTTACTGATATGGAAAAAGAGTTCTTCCCCTTAAAGGGCGAATATGGCGTTGCATTTCTTCCCACGATAGAAGATGCACCTAAAAACTCAACGGAATATGAAGAAACTTTCTGCAAATATTTCAATGAAATCTCTGGTGAAGCCATAAAAAGTCCTTATGACTTAAAATTCAAATTAAATTTACCTTTTGATGTATTAGATGAGGCAGTTTATAATGACAATTCAGCCATGGTCATAAGGTCGGCGGTTTCTCAGATTTTTGCCAGTATGATCCCCGTGAAACGGTGGAGCAGCAGAAAAGATATGATTTTCAGTTACTACAGATGTGCAGTGACTTTGGAAGAGATTCCACAAAAATCATGTGGGGCGATGCAGGAATTTGCCATTTCTTTATCAACAGTGAAAAATTGAAGAACTGCGATTTTCGTGATGTTTTATATTATTGTGATTGCTGCTGAGGTGAATTTAGAAACAGCGAAATCTCAGCTTGTTGAATAAAACGTTTCTATGAAAAAGGAGGCATAAAAATGTTTCGACCGATGCGAAGATGGAAACAGCAGCTTTCTGACGAGGACTGCATTGCAATTCTGAAAAACGAGCCGAGAGGCATCTTATCTGTACTGGGCGATGACGGGTATCCTTACGGCATTCCCATGAACACTGGTACTGCGAGGCAGACGGCAAGCTGTATTTCCACGGAGCGAAAACAGGTCACAAGATCGATGCCATTTCCCAATGCGACAAGGTTTCCTACTGTGTCCATGACGAGGGCTATCGGGAGGACGGTCAGTGGCCACTGCATATCAAAAGTGTTGTAGTGTTCGGCAGGATTCAGCCGGTGACAGATGCAGAAAAGGAACTGGAAATCTGCACGCACCTCTGCCAGAAGTTTACTGACGACAAGGCGTATCTGGAACATGAATTGCAGCATTCCCGTCCGAAGGTGCTATGCCTTGCCCTGACACCGGAGCATATGACAGGAAAACTGGTCAAGGAATCCTAATGGAAAAGGCAAAGTGAAAGGAGTTTTGATATGGACATCTGGTATACCGAAAATCACACGGATAACGTCCGGCTCTCCATTCGCATTGACAGGCAGCTTGCCAGTGTGCAGAGCGAATTCCAACGAATTGACGTGTTTGATTCCGTGGAGTTCGGACGCATTATGACGCTGGACGGTCTGCTGATGGTAACCGAAAAAGACGAGTACATTTACCACGAAATGATTACCCATATTCCCATGGCGACCAACCCGAGCATCAAAAAGGTTCTGGTGATCGTGCCGGCGACGGCGGCACGGTACGGGAACTCTGCCGCTACCCCTCCATTGAACAGATCGACATGGTGGAGATCGACGAACTGGTAGTGCATCTGGCGAAAGAGTATCTGCCGTTTACAGCATGCAGTCTGGACGATCCGCGGGTACATATTTACTATCAGGACGGCCTGCGGTTTGTCCGCAAGGTGGAAAACGAATACGACCTGATTATTGTGGATTCTACCGATCCGTTCGGCGTGGGTGAAGGTCTGTTTACCAAGGAATTCTACGGCAACTGCTACAAGGCGTTGACCGAGGACGGCATACTGGTCAACCAGCATGAAAGCACATTCTACACGTCCTATTCCAATGCCATGAAGCGGGCACACAGCCGCATCAAGGGATTCTTCCCCATTGCACTGGTTTACCAGGCACATATCCCCACCTATCCCTCCGGGCATTGGCTCTTTGGATTTGCGTCCAAAAAGTACGACCGGTACGGGATCTGCAGGCAGACTGGTGGAATGGGCTGGGCATCAAAACCAGGTATTACAACACGATTTTGCATCAGGGCTGCTTTGCTATTCCGAATAATGTTCGTGATGCTCTGCGGGAATCTGAGCGTGACAGAAGATAAGGAGTAGGCATGGGATTATTGGATTTATTTAAGCGAAAAGACAGTGTGCCGGAAAAGGTCGAATCATGTGAAAAAACGGATTCTGCTGCGAATGCGGTAAAAGAAATCCGTGATAAGATTCTGCAAAAGACGGCGATCCCCTGCATGAAGCTGGAACTGACGGACACCAAGCCAGGTCTGTTCGACAGCAAGGTCGGCGGTGTCGGCTATGTCCCCGTGATGCAAAATTCCGGAGGACAGTGAGGTACACAGCTACGGTTGCTGGCGCAGATCAACTGTGCAGAGATCACGCTGGAAGATTTTCCACGTCAGGGGCTGCTGCAATTCTGGATTCTGAATGACGATGCCAGCGGACTGAACTTCACTGACATCACCTTGCAGGACACCTTTCGGGTGCTTTACTACAAGGAGCCAGACCGGACAGTCACAGAAAAAGAGGTCTGCGAGAAAATGCAGGATGTGTCCTCAGATGAGGAGGATTATTTCCCGGTGAGGGGCTGCTATGGACTGCATTCTCAGCAGATATAGACACCATTTCTTCCAGTGACTATCGGTTTGAAAACTGTATCAAGAAGTTGGTGCGGCAGGATTGATCCGGAGAAGGCAGAGCAGCTGCTGGAAAATATGGACGATTTTATCGACGAAGATGGGGAAGACTGGGGCGGCGGTCATAAGATCGGCGGTTATCCTGGGTTCACCCAATGGGATCCTCGTGGTGAGGGAGACTCTCACGATGTGCTGCTGTTTCAGCTGGACAGTGATTACCATGACAGCGAGGACAGGGTGCTGTGGGGCGACTGCGGTATTGGGAACTTCTTCATCAATCGGGAAAAATTAAAAAACTGCAATTTCAGTGATGTCATTTACAACTGGGATTGCTGCTAATCAATTATAGCTAATTTTGAATTTTTGGAGGTATATGAACATGGGAAAAGCGTTAATTATCGGTGCCGGCGGCGTTGCAGGTGTTGTGATTCACAAGTGCTGCCAGAACAGCGAAGTGTTTACGGAGATCTGCATTGCCAGCCGTACCAAGTCCAAGTGTGACAAGTTCAAGGAAGAACTGCAGGACAAGACGGCTACCAAGATTACCACGGCGCAGGTGGATGCCAATGATGTAGACCAGCTGGTTGCTCTGATCGAACAGGAAAAGCCGGATATTGTCATCAATGTGGCACTTCCCTATCAGGATCTGACCATTATGGACGCTTGCCTTGCAACCAAGACGGACTATGTGGACACCGCAAACTATGAACCGGAAGATACGGCAAAGTTTGAGTACAAGTGGCAGTGGGCTTATCGGGAACGCTTCGAAAAAGCTGGCATCACAGCTCTGCTGGGCAGCGGCTTTGACCCCGGCGTAACTGGCGTATTTTGTGCTTATGCCCAGAAGCACTACTTTGACGAAATCAATTATATCGACATTCTGGACTGCAACGGCGGTGACCACGGCTATCCTTCGCTACCAACTTCAATCCGGAAATCAATATTCGGGAAGTTTCTGCAAAGGGCAGCTACATCGAAAACGGCGAATGGGTGGAAACCGAACCTATGGAAATCAAGCGAGAATACAACTTCGATCAGGTTGGCGAAAAGGATATGTACCTGCTGCACCACGAAGAACTGGAATCTCTGGCACTGAATATCAAGGGTATCAAGAGAATCCGCTTTTTATGACATTCGGACAGAGTTATCTGACGCATCTGAAGTGTCTGGAAAATGTGGGTATGACTTCCATCGAGCCAATCATGTTCGAGGGCAAGGAAATCGTTCCCCTGCAGTTCCTCAAGGCAGTTCTGCCGGATCCGGCTTCTCTCGGTCCCCGCACCGTGGGCAAGACCAACATCGGCTGCATTTGTCAGGGTGTCAAGGACGGTAAGCCGGTGAACTACTACGTTTATAATGTCTGCGATCATCAGGAATGCTACAAGGAAGTTGGCTCTCAGGCAGTTTCCTACACCACAGGTGTTCCGGCAATGATCGGTGCAATGCTGGTAATGACCGGCAAGTGGAAAAAACCGGGCGTTTATAATGTAGAAGAATTCGATCCGGATCCGTTCATGGACGCACTGAACAAGTGGGGGCTGCCGTGGACTGAGAATTTCGATCCGGTACTGGTAGATTAAGGCAATACAACAATGTACCATGTAAAACTACTTCTGAAATACACTGTAAAGGAACAGATTTTCTACGAAGAATCCATTTTGCAGGTTGATGCCGACTCTTTTGATGCGGCTTATCAAAAGGCAGAGAACTACGTCAGCTGGATGATCGAACCCCAACGCAAAAATATGTATGGCGACACAGTACATTGCTCTATCGTGGATTATCTGGATTGCTTTCAATCTGATAATATAGAGGATGATGTGCAGGAAGTGTATTCCAGAATCTTTCAGAATCATTCGGAGTTTTCCGAAACGAAATTGGTAGAACTTCTCAGCGATTCCTGTACACGGGAAGAAATGCTGCCTCTGCGGTATTTTCCCGATCCAAAATAAAGGAAACACTGCATAAAGCCTGATTTAAGACGTGTATTTCATTTTTATGTGAACATGTTCTGATATGAATCCCTCAAATTAGAAGAAGCGTTCCGCATCAAGCAGAACGCTTCTTTTTCAAGAAAGGAATTTTGAAAATGGACTTTGAATCTTTATTTGACATTCCCATTGATGATCTGCATACGCCGTGCTATCTCACTGATGCACGGCTGCTGCAAAAGAACACCGCGTTGCTGAAACAAATCCAGCAGCAACCGGCTGCAAAATCCTGCTGGCACAAAAGGCGTTCTCGATGTTCTCCGCCTACCCGCTGATTCGGGACGATCTCGCCGGAACGACTGCCAGCGGATTATTCGAGGCAAAACTGGGACGAGAGCACTTCGGGAAAGAAGTACATGTGTTCTCCCCTGCCTATACACAGGAGGATTTTACACAGCTGCTGGAACTCTGCAATCATATTGTGTTCAACTCGTTTGGACAATGGAAAAAGTACCGAGAGCAGGTACAGAATGCCTCCAGAAAGATTTCATGTGGCATTCGCATCAATCCAGGATATGCGGAAGTGGAAACTGATTTATATAATCCGTGTATTCCTGGTTCCCGTATGGGTGTACCGCTGGAACAAATGGAAGAGGAAGGTTTTGACGGGCTGGACGGCATTCATTTTCACACGATGTGCGAACAGAATTCCGATGTGCTGGAGCGTACACTGGATCAGATGCTGCCGAAATTTGATAAGTGGCTGAAACGCTGCAAGTGGGTAAACTTTGGCGGCGGTCATCATATTACTCGTCCAGATTACGATGTAGAGCGTCTGGTGCGGTGCATTGAGCGTGTACGAGATGCCTATGGCGTACAAGTATACCTGGAGCGGGAGAGGCTGTGGCGCTGAATGCAGGCTATCTGGTGGCAACGGTCCTTGATATTGTGCATAATGGTATGGACATTGCAATTCTGGATGCCTCTGCCGCCTGTCATATGCCGGATGTATTGGACATGCCGTATCGTCCGCATATTCTTTACAGCGGCAAGCCGGAAGAAAAAGCGTATACCTACCGTCTGGCAGGAAATACTTGTCTTGCTGGGGATGTGATCGGCGATTATTCATTTGAACATCGCTTACAGCCGGGTGACAAGCTGGTGTTCTGCGATATGGCGATATACTCTATGGTAAAAAATAATACGTTCAACGGCGTCCCCCTGCCGGATATTGCGCTCTATCAGAACGGAAAAATTGAATTGGTGAAACATTTTGGATATGCGGATTTTGAGGGACGCTTATCATGAGTTTTGATGTGGCACACTGCACACTTTGTCCGAGACAGTGCAGTGCAGACAGAACCAACGGTGTGGGTGCCTGTCATTGCGGAACGGAAATTCGCATTGCAAGAGCGGCGCTGCATTACTGGGAAGAACCGTGTATTTCCGGCAAAGATGGCTCGGGAGCGGTCTTTTTTGCCGGATGTGCTTTGGGTTGTGTTTTCTGCCAAAACAAAGAAATCAGCAGGCGTGCAGTGGGGAAAGTGCTTACAGTTGATCAGCTTGCAGATGCCTTTTTGAGATTACAGGAACAGAATGCGAACAACATCAATCTGGTCACTGGCAGTCACTTTACGCCTTGGATTGTACAGGCTTTAGAGCTTGCAAAGCCAAAGCTACACATCCCGGTTGTCTGGAATTGCGGCGGTTATGAATCGCTTGAGATTTTGCATATGCTGGATGGTTTGGTTGACATCTATCTTCCGGATCTGAAATTTTATACAGCTGAAACGGCGAAAGCTTATGCCAACTGCCCAGATTATTTTTCTGTTGCCTCGAAAGGAATTTTAGAGATGTTTCGTCAGGTCGGAGCGTTATCGTGGAACGGCGATTTGCTGGAACGTGGACTGATGGTGCGGCATCTGGTTCTGCCGGGGCATCGAAAGGAGTCTATGCAAATTTTAGATTGGCTGGCAGATGCACTCCCGAAAGCGGACTTTTTGCTGAGCTTAATGGGACAATATACACCGCCTGATGAACCATTGTCGGACAAGCATCTGAATCGACGTGTTGCGACATTTGAATATGAATCTGTGCGAAAATATGCGGTACAGCTGGGGCTTGACGGGTACGGGCAGGAACGTTCTTCGGCATCATCATCGTACACGCCGAAGTTTTGGACGGAGTAAAACGAAAACGGATGTGAAATCTTAAACCAATTTCACATCCGTTTTCGTTTTGATGGGGTCTGCTTTCTGATGTTCATGGTAACCGCCAACCAGACCAGCGGGCAAAAAAATAAGCCGAGATCAACCTCGGCTCAAATCCTGTATTTGGTTCATCACAATGAATTACTGTGAGCTGCTGTGAATTACTGTGCGTGAAATACTGCCAGTTACTATGAAATACTGTGAATGAGAAGCTGTTACTCAACAACAGCCTCGTTTTCAACGATCTGATGATACGTTCTATGACAAGTTTCAGGCAGCGCAGCACTCCACGGCATGATGCTGTCAAGCTGTTCGTCTGAGGGCGTTTTGCCCCACGAAGGAAGAACCAGCATCAGATACGAGAGATAGCCAAAAACATTCAGACCGTTTCGCTTGGCTGTTTCGATCACGCTCATGAAGAGAGCGCTCGCATCTGCACCCTTATCCGTCGCAGAAAAGAGAAAATTCTTACGGTCGATCACAAAAGTCTTAACGGTGCGTTCTGCAAGATTATTTGTCATTTCACTTCGGGATGATCTAAAACAGAAGGAGCTTGTCTTTCTGATTCAGGCATAGGTGACCGCCGCGCCAAGGTGTGAACCTTTACTCGGTCTGAGTGTTCCGATGAAGTTGTAGAATTCTTCTATGATCGGTCTTACCTCTTTCTG
>ENA-OQEX01000599-OQEX01000599.1-human-gut-metagenome-genome-assembly--contig:-NODE-599-length-18080-cov-2.611318_pt1 | contig 18080 bp, 17 predicted proteins | sample MGYA00242802_ERZ504649 | MGnify/ENA primary metagenome ERZ504649 (study PRJEB26092, sample SAMD00036194) | human gut metagenome | host: Homo sapiens | study: EMG produced TPA metagenomics assembly of...
CACCCTGTGCCGTCGATCGTTGTGCCGCCGTCTGACAGTGTGGCGTGGATGTCCGCAGCCGGAATGTTCTCTGCAGCGTTGCCGTCTGTCTTGATGTTTCCATTTACATCTACCACATCCCAGCGAACGATCCGCTGTCCCTTGGGAACAGAGAAGTCCACTGTGGTATGCTCCAGCGGAATCAGTGCGTTGCTCGGCGCACCCACCTGGATGGTATACTCTACGTAGTCATACGGCGTCAGATGGAGATAGTCCACCTTATCGATGTTGCCGGTCTTGGAATCCTGGTCGTACATCCTGGTGCGAGTAACTACCGCATCCAGCGTGCCGGTCAGATTCTTGACGGTATAGGACGCCTCTTTCTTGCTGCCCTTTGCCGTACCGTCTGTGTTCTTATAAACATAGGTATTGGCATTCGGGTCAACCGATGTGAATGTCGCCGAAAGCTGGTTCTTGGGTGTCTGCTCCGGATAGCCGTTGGGGGATTTTCCAAAGGACGGCGTTGAGTTGGAATTCCAGTCATCCTTGGTGAAATCGTCCGGTGTACGGTCTACATAAACGCCGTCATACAGGAATGCGCTCTTGTCCTTGCTTTTGCTTGCGGACAGGTATTCCCCGTCGCCCAGCACAGTACTGCTGTCATTTCGGTCTGCCTTTTTCGCCTTGAGATCCAGCTGGAAACTGCTGACATATGCCTTGACATAAGTTTTCTGGTTGGTGGAATTGGTATAAGTTCCGAGAACGCTGGAATTTGCCTGATACAGCTGGCGCAGAATCTGTTCCACATCAATGGTATAGACATCCTCACCCTGTACGGTCTCTGTTGTACCAACGTGAACCACATAGATACCGTCCACTATACTGTCTACGCCAATGCCTTTGACCACGTTCACAGGAACGTCCGTACTGCCCACACGGAGCGTCAGATTCTCCACGCCGAACCAGTCGCTGTCCAAAAGGAATTTCGGCAGATAGATATGCTCCAGCCGATAGCTGCCGTCCATGGTGTTGGTAGTAGCGGCGCTGTTAATGCGTGCCGCCGCCTCCTGTCCGGTCGCATTCTGCTTGTCCTGGTTGAACAGCTTCACCTGGAACAGACCACGATTCGGTGTGTTGTTGTCTGTCTGGTCATAATCGTAGTACAGCTTTTCCGATGTTGTACCGCTCTTTGTTTGCAGCGCATAACCAGCCTTGAAGTCGATCAGATAGCCCATGATGGTGGCATCATCCGACTGGCTGTAGATTTCCTTATCCGGTGCATAATCCGTGGAAACGCTGGTCTTGGCGGTATTTTCGCCGTACATATCCCTATCTGTCTTGTTGATGGCATACGGCTTGCCCTGTACCAGAATATCCCAGGCATTCTGGTTGTGATAATCTGCCTTTTCCTTGTCGGTCAGTTCCGCAGAATAATCCCCTGTACCCGGAATGTCGTACATGGTCATGCTGTAGTCCGTCACAAAAGTATCTTCGCCCAGAACTACCACATACTTGCCGTCGTCTGTTTTTAAGGTATAGGTCGGTTCGATCTGCGGCTCGTCTGCACCGGTGTCCGCATCATCCGCATCTTCCTCGGTGCTGCCGTCTCCATCGTCTCCGCTGTCTGTATTGTCCTGCTGTCTCGGTGTGTACTCGAAATAGATGTTCCAGTCCGTAGTTTCGCCGTACATCTGTTTCAGTTCAGACACCGGAACAGAAATGGTCTTTGCTGACCCGACAACGTCATTGTTCGTGTTCTTTGCATTTATGGTGAAAACGATATTGTCGTTATCCCGGAAATACTGATAGATCTCCTTCTTGATCTGGATTCCCGTAGTCAGAAAGCCCTTATAATCGTAGTCGTCATCCGGACGAATCTGCGGCAGGCTGTCCGACAGCACAACCTTATCCGTAAAGGAAAGTTTGTTCACCCAGTCGTACTGATCGGTACGAACATACGGGCTGCTCATTGTCCAATGATATTCGTTATTGTTCGGTGCAGAACGGCTAGATGTACTATATCCTGCATTCACTTTAGAGGTGGGAACACTTGTGGTTCTGCCCTGCCGATAAAACCGAATTGCAAAACTATTGTCCTGTCCAAATTCTGCATTGCGATTTTCTGCCGTTCCGGGTGTTTCGCCGACACCCTTCTGTACGTTGTCCTGGTCATTGACAATATGCACACGTGTGCTGGACTGCAAATGCTTTGCAGTATAGTCGAATATCTCATAAGTCCAGTAATGACCATGACTATAGCTATGATTCGGTGTCCAGGTATAATACCGATCTGTGAAAGACCATTCCGACTTTTCCTTGTCCACACCCGAATCTGTCCGCACCTTACTTCTGTCGTCAGTGGTGTTGCCCACGGTCACATCTGCGTGTGCTTTGGCAACTGCCTCGTCCATACGGTAGAAACGTCCGGTAACCTCGAACATTCCCTGTGTAGAAGAATCTGTCTGGTCATACCATGTGCCGTAGTCCGGCGACTTTGCCGTTTTGCCGTCATTATTGACAGTCTGGTAGCGGTTGATGTCGATGGTCACAACTACCTGTTTTACCGGATTTTCCGGTTCTCTTCCGTCATAGCTCTCCGGCTTTTTATAATAGTTGGAATCGTCCTCAGAGAACATATCCGCATCACTGCCCAGCAGATTCAGCCGTGCAAAGTTTCCGTTTGTATTGCTCTCGTTGGCTTCATAGAGAATTTTCTGTCCAGAACGAGTACGCTTGGTACCGTCTGCATAGATTGCCGTAACGGATTTGATATAGTCCTTGGCACGAGGATCAATTTTCAGATAGTACGCATCGAAAGTATTCGACGGCAGATCCAATGTAATATCCACAGTTGCCGCCGTATTCAGAGACGCATTGCGCACATAGTCATACGACTGGTGTTCCTGTCCGGCAAGGGTCGGCTTTGCCTTAGGCAGGTTGTTCCCTGTGTTCAGATACTGGCGGAAGTCCACAGCGAAAGAACCGATGGATTTATAGCCGATCTCCAACTCGGAGTTATCCGCACTATCTCCCCACTTCTCTTTTTCAGAGAACAGATAACCGTCTGCGCCGTGTATATGCTTATCGCTTCTCCAGGAGCAAGTCGTCATATTTTCTGTGGGCTGGGCATACTTCTTCCGCAAATGCTCCACTGCGCTGGCTGCCGCCGTGTACTTCTTGTCTCCGGCATCGGCATCTTTATAAAATGCCATTACGGTGGTGTCGAAATACATCTTGGAAACATAGATCGCTGTGGTGTCTTTCTTCGTGACGATATACTTGTCCTTATCGTATGGTTCTGTGACATAGCCTTGGATTCCCGGAAACCGTCCAGATAGTTGTGTGTCTCCACTTCCAGTGTATCGGTCTTTCCGAACAGGGAATCGTCATAACCGTCAAATTCGATATACCGCTTTTCCGATGCGGTCTTGTCCACCAGTTTTACCAATCTGCCGTTCAGTTCCACCTGTGTCAGATTCTTGATACCGAACGCCGGGAACAGCCGTGTGTCTGTGTCTCGGGTGAATGTCAGCGCACCGTCTGTATAAGTATAAACAGTATCCGGCGCATCCTTTGTATAGAAACCGGTGAGCTTTCCGTTCTCGTCGGTTTTCGGCAGCAGAGTTACGGTTTTCTCCAGGTTATCCGCATCCTTACCAGTCAGAATGATATTGTCAAATGCACCGAACTGGTCGATCAGATCCTGGTAAATACGCAGTTCTGTCGTATGGAAACCGGTTTCTTCTTCTCCCTGCTTTTCATATGGGATCTTCGCAATGATCTGGGTGTCATCCAGAACCGAAATGGTCTCATTGGCAAACTCCGCACGCAGCATGAAGTCACGGTCATAGGGAACGCCGAAAATGGTTTCATTTCCGTCCGTGTTGCCCGATGCCGCACGTGTGGATTCTTCCTGATCATTATAATAAATGTGTGTGTTGACGCTGAGTCCCGGACGGTCTACGTGGAATGTCACAGACGCAGATTTTGCCTGATCTTTCATCAGCTCATGCTGCGGTGTCACTGTCATTTTCGCCGTCAGATCGTCGAACCAGTCGCTTGTACCGTAGATACGCAGTTCCGGTGCATTGCCCTGCGCCGCAGAGAGATCACGCTCCAGATCGGCATAGGCGATTTCGATATTCGCAAGGTATATGTCCCGTGCTTTCCAATCGGACAGGTCCATTTCCAGTTCCCCTGCCGCATTCTTGTTCTTTTCCAGATCTTCCAGGGTAAAGGTTTTTACCTGTTTCGGACCAGAAACGCCCTCCGGCAGGAATGCGGTCAGCTTGACGCTTTCGATCACGCCGCTCTTGGCGTAGTTGGAAGAGATCGTCACCTTGTCCGTCAGATAGCCCTTTACGATCTTGGCGCTGTCCTTTTCTGTTTTCACACCTACGCTCTGGAGGTCAACGGAAATCAGCGACTTCCCAGCCTTGGAGTAGCAGTCCGAAGTTGCCCCATTCTCCAGCAGGAAACCATAGTACAGACCATTTGCCTTATTCGGCACAGTCAGACTCTTATTATCGCTTTCCTGTGTCTCCGGACGATCGGCAGAGGGTGTGATTTGGAGGTTGGTTTTTGCCACCTGCATGGTTGCCTCAGAGGAAGTCTTGGATGCCTCGTTGATGCTGCCAATGACTTCGAAGTGCGCCGATGCTTTCAAATCCCCTGTCCAGTCCGTAGAACCATACAGTTTCAGATTCATCTCCTTGAGATTGTCCAGATCTGCATTTCCGTAGATGCGGGAGAAGATGATGCGCACACTCCGCAGGCGCTGAATGGTATCCGGAACGGTATATGTGACATTGCCGTCCGCATCTACCGTTAGGGCATCAGAATTGACCGTCAGACTAGGCACAATATTTGCCTCGTTGTCTGCGGTATATGTCGTATTATTCCAATCAAAAAGTTCAATTCTATCGATCTCTGCCGCCCGTCCTGTACCGATGCCGTCCAGAACGATCTTCCGGGTATCAAAGCCCTCCACATCCTGGAGACAGTCGATAGGATCATTGCCGACGCTGTCCATATTGACTTGCAGCAGCGCATGAGAGCTGGTAGAACGGGAGTTGTTGGTCAGCAGGAACTGATACCAGGTCTGTTCCGTTTCGCTCCGGTTCGGCACAGCCAGTGTCGGATAAACGGGATGAGCGTTTCCGTTTTTGTCATAGCTGACAGACTGTTCCTTGTACGCTTCTGTGCCGTCCTTGCGAATCGCATGAACGCTCGCTTTCAGTTCCGGCAGCACCTTGGACACGTTCAGTGTGACGGTATCTTCCACCGTCTGATCCAGGGCAGTCTGGTCATGTTCACCAAAGCTATAGGCGGTTTTCAGCACGCCGTGAGGTTTGATATCCTTTTCTGTGGTCGGTGTGCCGTGAATCTGCACGTAACAGTTCCCGTCATCGTTGGCATCCGTCAGCGGAATATTGTCGCTGATGCGCTGGAAGTACACGGTCATACCGGTGAGATATGTCAGCTTACTGCTCCACGCAGACTTCGGAATTTCCAGGTCTCCGTTTGCATTTGCGCCGTAGCTTTCCAGCTTATCCAGTGGGATGTCCAAATCTGTCAGCGTACCCCGGTTGTTCACCTTGCCGTGCAGCACGATCTTCTCGATCGCTGTCTTTTCCAGCAAACTCTTGCTGAGCAGGATGTTGGATGCAACCAGTCCGCCGGCAGCGCAATCCTCGTCCGGATACAGACCAGTGATATCCAGTGTCGCCGGGCTGATCTCGGAAATGCTGTCGTTGGAAATTACAAAGCGAGCCGCCGCAGTATCATCGTTCAGAGAAACTGTCTGCGGATTGTCCTTCTGCACCAGGCCGCCGATAGGATCATCATAAACACCTATACCGTTCAGCCCCGGTTTTGCCTTCTCCGTTTGGATGACCGCATTTGCCTGTGTGACCTCTTTCGGCTCTGAAACCCACTTGCCCTCGCCGCCTTCTGATGCCGTCGCTGCTGGTAATAATGAATCTCATAGGAGGTGTCAATCTTGTTGTCATATGTCCACAAGTGCGGAAATGCACCACGCATGGTGATGAGGCCGTTGAAGTTGGTGTAGCGTGGGATCTCCTCCCGGAACGCAAACTTGACCTCATTGCAGAATGTCAGACCGCTCTGACTGGTCAGCGCATCGCCAATGGCAAGCGTCCAGGTCTTTTCGTCTGCTGCACTAACATTGGTATCCTGTTTCAGACCCAAGCCCAACTCGCCGGCAGTCTTATAGACCACATCACCATTTTCATCGGTAAAGCCAAACTGGATAAACTGATTGAGGTCTGTTCCATCCACCTTGAACCAATCTTTCAGCTGAATGTCCGGATAGTGTATCGCATCATTCTGCAAATTGATCTGGATTTCCTGCAGGTCAAAATCTTCCGGCACGTGGTCCGTCGCAACGGCATTGAACACCGGGATATTGCCGATGCTGTTGAACCCATCCAGGTAATATTCATCCACCGCACCGATGCCAACCGTCTTAGCTGTTACTTCTTTGCCGTCTGCGTCCTTGACATATTTGTGATGCGCAAAGTTATCCCAGGTATGTGGCGTGAACTCTGTAGTGTCCGAACCTTGTTTCGACCAGTGAATGCTGCTGCCGCCGCCGAACGAAATTGTTGTTGTCAGTCCAGAAGTATTTTTGAATCCGGTGTTGCTGTTAAAGTTGTTCGGATACGGAATCGCAACCATGTACTTCCGGGCAGCATAATACTTTCCGTTGGGGTCACTCTGGTTCAGTTCCTCCGCTTTCTCCTTGGAATACAGCATATGGGATTTGTCGGAGGCTTCTCTTTGCAGAATGATCGTACCTGTACCGGAATAGCCATATGACATGGTTTCACCGGAAGATTGGTGAAATTCTCCAGATCCCACTGTGTTTTCCAGTCCGGTGTATTGGTAACATCATAGATCAGAACACCGCCCTCATTGGGCTTACCGACAAAGTTATGATGCTGGTAAAAATCAGCGGAAATATTTGTGTTTGGCGTGTTCGTATCATCCTCGCACCAGCGAAGAATATCCTCATCCAGGATACTCCGCATTTTGTCCGGGTTATACTGCGCCTGTAATGTAATCAAATAGTTGTCGATGGTGCTTTCTTTTTCTGCAGAGTCGTTCTGCACTGTGACTTCGTATACCATGTAGTTATACTTCTGCCACATGACCGCAGTACTTTTATCAGTACTTGCACTGTCCAGCTGCACTGTCGGAACGCTTTTGATGCTTGTACTCCACTCCAGGTTAGAATTGACAAAAGTAACCGTACGTGCCTGTTTCTCCTGCTCGGAATCCAGCTCATCTGTAGACCATCTGCCGCTTAATTCATTGCCGCTGTTGTCATAATACTTGTCATATGAAAATTTTACGTTCAGCGTTGCGGCTGTATTTTCCGGAATCGTTACTTTGTCACTTGCTGTATAAAACTGGATGTCGAATTGCGGTGTACAATCCTGGGAAAGTGGCTCATAGCTATTTCTCAGTTCTATTTTTCCACGAGCATATTGACTGCTGTCAATTTTATCACCATTCTCATTATAGATATCAGCTGAATTACCAAATACACTCATATTATTCAGCTTTGCCTCTATGCCGATATATTCTCCGTTTTCTTTTTGAGGGCTGGGAATCTTGTCAAACGAGTTCACTTGAACCAGTACATTTTTTTCATCCCAATACAAATACGGCAGTGTGATCTCCAGATCCTGCCCCTTGACGTAACCTGTTTGAAAATCAGTCTGATATTGACAGTCATCAATGTCTGCTGCTGCTTGGTAATCATGTAGAAACTGCCGACACCGTCATTGGTCTGTGCCGTCAGTGTAGCACCGCCTGACAGCACTGTTCCAAACCCAACTTGAAAACCGCTGGGATTCCCCAACGCTTCTGCTGCGATGAAGATCGTCCCCCAGTCGCACGAAGTCAGCACCATCACTGTTGCTAATATACCATAAATGATTCTCTTCCATATGCTTATTTGTCGATACATTACAATTCCCCCTGCCATACGGCACATCTGTTTCGTGAATTAACAATTTTAATAAACATTTCCGCTTTTTTTCAAGCATCTTGATGAAAAAGCGTTTTTCTTGGATTTCAGCAGTTTTATTCGCTGAAATCACTAGTTTTTTATTTAAGCTTATATTTTGCATTGTGCTTTTTGCACATTATTCTGCGATTTTACGCTTAATTTTATTATAACATTTATGTGGAATTGTCAATATACAATCCCACATTTTATGGCAAAAAACATCCAATTTCGAGGAAATAAAAACGAGATATGTCCGCAGGGAAAGTGCCTTTGTTTGCCGTACAGATACAAAAAAGCTGTAGACTGATACGTCCTACAGCTTTGAAAAAATGCCTTATTTCATTATGCTTTTTTCGTCTCTCTGTCCGACAGGAACAGGCTCACCAGCAGCAGCACCGGAAAGACGATCGCCGCCAGGATGCCGATGTGCAGGTCATTCTGAAACGCACTGGACACCAGCCCGGCGAGTGTGGGACCGCCGGAGCAGCCCACATCCCCTGCCAGTGCCAGCATGGCAAACATCGCCGTGCCGCCGCCTTTGATGGCAGCGGATGCTTTGCTAAACGTCCCGGCCAGAGGATTCCCACAGAAAAGCCGCAGACCGCACAGCCGAGCAGTCCCACGAACGGCACGGGAACAAAGACGATGCACAAATACGACGCCATGCACAGCACACAGCTGTACTTCATAAAACGGTCCAGGTTCAGCCGATCGCCGAACTTGCCGTAGATCAGTCTTGCCGTTCCCATCAGCAGGGCGAACGACATCGGACCGGCGAGGTCGCCCACGGTTTTGGTGACACCCAGCCCCTGCTCTGCAAACGTAGATGCCCACTGGCTCACTGCCTGCTCCGATGCGCCGGCACAGAGCATCATCAGCAGAAAGAACCAGAAGATCTTCCGCCGGAACAGCGCCCCCAGAGACAGCCCTTTTTCGCCCTCTTCGTGGAGCGAATACAACGGAACAGTTGCAAAGAAAATCGTATTGCAAACCGGGATCAGTACCCACAGCAAGGTGAGAATCTTCCAGTTTTCCACGCCAAACAGGGCGAAAAACGCCGTAGACAGCAGTACCACGCCCATATGTCCCCAGCAGTAAAACGAATGCAGCAGCTCATCGCCTTTTCCTTGTTTTCTGTGGGACACGCCTCCAGAATCGGGCTGATGAGGACTTCGATCAGACCGCCGCCGATGGCATAGACTACGACCGACAGCACGATGCCGGCATAGGCGTTCGGCAGAAGATCCGGGAGAAATGTCAGCCCAAGCAAGCCGGCTGCCGCAAAAATATGCGCCATGATGACCGATGCCCGATAGCCGATCTTGTCCACGAACCCGGCAGAAAGCATATCCACCAGCAGCTGGACGCAGAAGTTTATGGTAATCAATAGTGTGACTTTGGAAAGTGAAATGCCATAGCTCTTTTGAAATGTCACAAACAAAAGCGGCACGAAATTATTAACAACTGCCTGGACGATGTAGCCGATAAAGCAGGCATACATGGTCTTTTGGTAGTTCTGTTTCATAAAAGTTATCGCTCCTTCTGAATCAGCGCCGCCGGCACTTCCTGCGCCATTCTGGCATAGGCGGCCGAACTGGGGTGCAGATGGTCGCCGCTGTCGAATCCATCAGCAAACGCCGTGGGATGCGCCGGGTCACAGACTGCACGGTCAAAATCCACACAGCCGTCGATCTCTGTTGTTGTCCGGATCCACTGGTTCACCTCACTGCGCAGCTTTTCCCGGAAATCCGCATAGGTGCGCCATCCCTCGATGGGCAAAAGCGTTCCCATGTACACCTGCAAGCCGGCAGCACGAGCGGTACGGACATAAAACCGTAGTCCCTCGATCATTTCCTCTGCGGTAGGCAGATCGCTCCAGGGACGGAACCGGTTGACGTCCGTTCCCACCGGTGGATGATATCGTTGATGCCGTGCTGGATGAGGACAGCATATGCCCCGGAAACCTGTATCTCTCTTGGAAAACGTGTCTCCCTTTCAAGCCGTAGGAATCATAAGTGATATTGTCATACTGCCGGAGGATTCGTGTGCCGCTTGCCGCTTTCCGGATCACTGCCGTCGTGCCATCCCGTTTTCCAGGGTGCGCAGCATCAGTTCATCCGGCCACGCCTGCGCCGTGATGGAGTCGCCGTAGCAGATCAGCGTCCGGTTTCCCTCGTCTGTCAGCACATCAATGTCACTGAGGAAATAGACCGTGTGGGTCTTTTTAGAGGTATCCATTCCCAGGACAGCCTCTTCCGTCTGGTTGCCCACGGCAAAATATCCGCCGGACAGCGGTCCGGTAATCACAACGCCGGAACGCATTTCTGTAAATCCGGCAAAGTACAGGCTGACGGCAATTGTCTCGCCCCGTTTCACCGGAAAACGCACCGCATCGCTCTGCACCCATTCTCCAGCAGGGATCGTCACGCTTGTCTTTCCGGAAAAGGTCAGCGGAACGATGGTTTCCGTATCAATTCCGTCTGCTCCGTCAGAAACGGCAGCTGATACAGCGGTCACAGTGACCGGCTCACTGCCGCAGAAATTGTCCAGGGTGATACGCAGTGCGCTGCCGTCCAGCATCATTTTTGCCGGATACCGGAGTGTCAGATCTTTCGCATAATTTTCCGGGCGGCGTTCTGCCACAGAAATCGCATTGCCCCATGCCGTAACCCATTTTTCACTCATATTTCTCTCTCCTGCTTTCCTGAGAGCCTGTTTCATTCCGCAAAAATGCGAAACAGGCTCTTATCTATTCTCATGATTGTAATTGTGTCCTTTGGTATTATAGCACATGGGGACTTGGAATACAAGGCGTTTTTGAGAAATCCCTGCATATGTCAATTAAAATCCAAACAAAAAAGATTGACTATATAGACATAATATGATATAATTATGTTGTAAAATCTGTTGTTTCAAAGGAGGCACTTTTATGGAATCGGATGAAAGAAGAGAAATCATTAAAATATACTGGCAGCAGTATCTGCTTTTGGAAAAGCGAATGATCGAACTGTCAGATTATGTTGCCATTGACAGAAAAAATTATGCGACTTTTTCCAACCAATTTATCTCCATGTATTTGATTATCTGTAGTGAAATCGACTCTGTAGCAGATGAATACTGCAAACGGTTTCTGGAACAGGACAAGAAAAACACTTTCGGCATTACAAACAAGATCAATCTGATTCTCCATGAATATCCAAAATTACAGGACTGGAGATGTCAAACTAAATTCCCATACGGAGAGATCGACCTTGTTCCGTTTAAGAAATTCAAGGACAACGAATCCTCTGATTGGTGGAAATCGTACAATAGCGTTAAGCACAACCGAACGGAAAAAGATGAAAGCGGCATTTATCATTATCAAAAAGCCAATCTAAAAAATATTCTCCATGCACTTTCTGCACTGTATCTGCTAATTAACATGGTACAAAAAGATATGGGTGTGAATGACATCCTGGAATCCAACTTATTTGAAATTCACTTTAATCAATAACCATCCACCCAAAACCCACCCTGCATTACAAAAACGCAGGACGGGTTTCACAGGTTATGACCATTACAGCTTTGCTGCCAGTTCTCTCTGTACATTCTGATCGGGAATGTTGACAATGCCGTAATCCTTTTCTTTATAGTTCCAGTACGCTCTGCCGATGCCGTACTTGTCAAACACAGCACAGATATCCGACGCCCAGTTGATCTTCGACACGTTGTCTGCCAGGTCGATGACGCCGTATTCGCCGCAGTACAGCGGAATATCACGCTCTTCTGCGATTTTCAGCGCCGGCTGGAACAGTGCCTCAAAGAACGCCGGGCCTACCTCCGGCAGATCTCCCTCAAAGATCGCACCGGCAAGCTCCTGCGAAAGCATCTTGCTGGATTCCCGGTAATTCTCAATGGTGTTGGGATATGCGATCCGGAAATCCGACGGCATTCCATCCACCCAGTACGCACCCTGGTGGGTAAAGATCAGCGGCTCATAGCTGTGGAATGTGTATGCCACCTTCGGGTCATTCACCTCTGCCAGCATCGGCACACTCAGAACATTGTTGTACATCACGCCGCCAAAGATGATCCAGCTTTCCGGTGCAAATACCCGGATCTCTGCGATAGCGTGCAGTGCGATCTGATTCCACGCCTCAGCGACCTCCGGCTCAATAATCTCGTTGAGCAGTTCGAATGCCACCAGTTCCGGCGCACCGCCGTATCTTGCCGCAAGAATTTTCCAGAGCGTATAGAACCGTTCCTGCAGTGCAGCATCCCGGAAGAAAACGGTTTTATCTGTTTTGTCCAGCGGATCGAAGGAATATCCATAGGTCTTGTGCAGATCCAGGATCATCCGGATGCCGTGGGTTCTGCACCAGGTCACGCAGTTGTCCAGATAGCTGTACCCCTCTGTTTTGGGTGTTCCGTCCTCTTCCTCCAGCAGTGTGTAATCCACCGGCACACGAACATGATCCAATCCCAGAGATGCAATGTAGGCAATGTCCTCTTCTGTGATAAAATTGTCATAGTGTGCTTTTGAGGTGTCCGCTGTCTGAGACAGCCAGCCGCCTAAGGTTTACGCCGTGCATATAGCCATTCAGTGTACGCATTTTCTTTTTTCCTTTCCCTGTCTGTATTCCAGAACCTGTTTCTCAGAATCTGCCTTTCAAACACAGATAAATGTTTGGAAAAGTGGATTCTCTTATCTGATAGCTTTATTATATCTGTTTTCGGCGCTTTATGATATATGATTTGTTGATTTTTTCGCAGATATGTTGTATAATTGCAATTGAGGTGATAAAAATGAGCATTGACCACGATCTGCATCAGATGCTGTTCCAGCAGCGTGAAGCACAGACACAGCATCTGGAATACAATCAGGAATTTCAATATTATAATGCCATTGCATCCGGCGATATCGAAAACGTTTCCCGTTATTTTATGAAAGAAGATGACCAGGCATACAGCGGCGACGAATACGGCAAGCTTTCCGGAGACAGTCTGCGCAACGCAAGGTATCACTTTGTGGTAGCTGTCGCACTCATCACACGCATCTGCGTGGAACACGGCATGGAACGGGAAACCGCCTATACCCTCAGCGACATCTTCATCCAAAAGATGGATCATCTGCAAACAGTCTCCCAGGTTGCCGCACTGCACAACACGATGGTAGTCGATTTTACCAAGCGAATGCAGAAACAGAAAAAGGAAAACGCCTACTCCATTTACGTTATGAGAGCCATTGAGTACATCTCTGCCCATCTCCATGACAAACTGCAAATTGCAGAAATCGCAAAGGCGGTCTCCATCCACCGGGGATATCTCTCCACCCTTTTCTATCGGGAAACCGGAATACAGCTGCATTCCTACATTATGTCCCAGAAGATACAGGCGGCGGCACAGCTTATCACTACATCTGATATGCCCTACTCTGAGATCGCAAGCTATTTCAGTTTTTCCTCGCAGAGCCATTTTATCCAATGTTTCCGCAATGAGACCGGATACACGCCAAGGCAATACCGTATCCTGTTTTATCATTCCAGCGAGGTATAAAATCACAATTGCCTTGCCAGCAGCAAAATTATGCCCGACAGATGCTAAAAAGCACCGTGCAAAGCCAATTTCCAAGCTTTACACGGTGTTGTTTTTTGGTATAATTTTATGTGCTATGCGCATTCTATCGTTCCACGGCGTTTCATCCAGAAAAATGCGCCGAGGCAGATCACCACAGACAGCAGCGACCCTGCCGGTGCAGCCAGACCCATGGGAAACAGCGTCTCCGGGAACATCCTGGACGCCAGATAAGACCCCGGCACACGGAGCAGCACGATCGCCGCCATATTGTGGAGAAATCCGATGTAGGACTTCCCGTATGCTGCAAAATAACCGCTGAAACTAAAGTGAATGCCAGCAAAAATGGTGTCAATGATGTAGCCACGCATATACTGACATCCCAGCGCCACTACAGCGGCATCCGGCGTAAACAGCTGCATGACCGGCTGCACTGCCAGTTCCATGAGAATGGTTATCACGATTCCATAGGCGGTCGTCAGAATCGTGGCATACCGCAGTGTCTGCGAGGCACGCTTATGCTTTCCGGCACCGATATTCTGCGCCGACAGCGCCGAGACTGTCGCCAGCATAGAGGACGGCACAATAAACAAAGCGCTGATGATCTTTTCCACGATTCCCACCGCAGCTGCATCGTCCAGTCCACGGTGATTGGCGATCACGGTAATCAGCAGAAAGGCGATCTGAATGCAGCCATCCTGTACCGCAACCGGAAAGCCGATCTTCAGAATCTGCCCCATCATCATACGATCCGGGCGAAAATCGGAGTGTTTCAGAGACAGTCCCGTATTTTTCCGGAGAATCACGGCAAGAGAAATCACCACGCTAATAGTCTGGGACAGCGTAGTCCCCAGCGCCGCACCGGCAGCGCCCATTTTCCATGCGCCCAGGAACAGATAATCCAGCCCGATATTTGCCGCACAGGCGATTGCGATAAAGTACATGGGGCTTTTGGAATCTCCCATGCCACGGAAAATGGCGCTAATAATATTATAGGCTGTGATAAACGGGATTCCCAAAAATCAGATGACCAGATACTGCACCGTTTCTGCCACAGCCTCTTCCGGCGTGCCGATCAGAATGACAATAGGTCTCGCCAGGCATAACAGAACCGCCATCAACGCAGCCGCCAAAACCATAAACAACGTCACCGTATTTCCAACGGCTTTTCCTGCCTCATCCATCCGGTTTCCGCCGACAGCACGTCCAATGATAACGGTTGCACCCATGGCAAGCCCCACCAGGATCACGGTAATCATGTGCATGACCTGGCTACCGTTTGCCACGGCGGTGATGCTGTCCACGCCGTAAAACTGTCCCGTGATAAACAGATCCGCCATGCCGTACAGCGTCTGCAAAAAATAGGACAGCAAATACGGCAGTGCAAATACCAGAACGGTTTTCGGAACACTCCCTGTTGTCAAATTTTGTTTCATGTTTGTCCCTTTCAGAATATAAAATAGAACTTGTCTTTTACATTGCAATCCACTCCCTCCGCATGGAGAGAGACCAGCAACGGTCATGCTGCCGTCTGCGTTAACTGTGTTTCAATCCACTCTCTCCAAACAGAGAGAGACATTTATCTGTACAAACCAGGCATTCCCAAGTTTCCCAAAACGATTTATCCAAACAGCGACGGCGTTTCCTTGTCACACAAATAAAAAATATTGGCATGATCCAGATACCACAGCGCAGACGGATCTTTATAGGTATATATCACTTCTGCATAAATTGTATCATTCAGCAGCGTGATCGTCCCCTCACCAGAACTCATCCATCCGTCATTTTGAAAAGAAAACTGAATGACGTTTCCGTCTACTTCCCCGTATATTTTATCTGTTGTTGCAGCCCGATTTGCCGGAGCGCTCTGTACGGTTGACAGAGAAATCTCAGCAATCCTGTCATCGATCGAGAAAATCTGCACAGCTGAACCGCCGTTCTCATAAAATTCATCCGCACTGCTGATTTCTTTGCTGAACCACGTCCCCACATAGGCATCATAGTCAATGGCAGAATCCTCTTTTTTTGCGGACTGCTGTGCATCCGGTTTCTGATAAATTTTCGGCAGGATCCAGACGCAGGCAAAAACAGCAGCGATCAAAACAACCCCAGCCAGGATAAGCCATCGAAAACGCAGTCCATGTACGCTTTTTGCTGCTACATATTCCGCATTGATCTGCTTTCTCATGCAGTAGGGACAGAAGTTTGCATTTTCGTGGAGTTCTTTTCCACAATATTTGCACTTTTTCATCCGTGCAGACTCCTTTTCAATTTTTCTGCTGTTTGAAAGCGCTTGTCCGGTGAAACCTGAATGCACTTCACAATCACCTTTTGCAGCTTTCCGGGATAGAGCAGTTCCGAGGGTCTTTTCTTTGTCAGCAGTTCGTTCATCAATATTCCCATCGAATAGATATCGCTCTGGTGTCTGTCTGAACCTCGCCATACTGTTCCGGCGCAGCATATCCTACTGTACCAAGATATTCCGTATCATTGGGATAACAAGGTTTTATAAGCCGGGCAGAATTGAAATCGATCAGTTTCAGCGTATGCGTATTGTTCTCGATCATAATATTTTGCGGCTTGATATCCCGATGCACGATATTCTGTGCATGGAGCATGGCGAGAACATCGCAAAGCTCTGACATAAGGCTTCTGACTGCCTTTTCCGTGTAATATCCCTCTTCCTGCATCAAATCCCAAAGTGTCACACCGTCAATATACTCTTCCAGAACAAGTGTTCGGTCACCAAATTCTGTAACCTCTAAAATTTCCGGCATATTTTTGTGTTTCAGTGTAAGCAGTTTCCGGTATACGTCTGAACCGCCGGCAAAGATGCGTTTCACAATACGCACATGGCGTTCTTTCTGCTCCAGCAGAACGATTTCATTCCGCTCTGTTTTCCTCAGCCTGCAAACCGGTCGGTATTGCTCCTCTAACACAGACTCTAGCCATGGATACAAGGCCATCCCCCATTTCCTGTTTTTATGCTATGACTTCTGATAAACCAAAAATCAACTCTCAGATTTTATCTTTGTAACATGAAAGTCGCAGCAGTCATCCCCCTGTGCCAGCGTTTTGGTACGGTGCAGCTGTCCGCCTTCATTTCTGTAGTTTCTCTCATCCATATTGCACAGACAGGGAACAAATTCAAAGCAGTTCTCTCGGATGCCCAGCTTACAGATACCGCATTCTGTATATGTATTATAGAACTCATCCACGCCTTTTTCATAGCGAAATTTCCAGTCAAGTGCATATTCCGACGTTTGGCTTGCGATGCTTTCCTTTACTTTCTTGTCCTGCACTTTATCCGTAAATAAGGTGCATTTTTTGTTTTTGTGCGCCTTTATCATAAACGGAGAATTAAACACGGCTGTTACCATTGCATCCACAACCGCAGGCGTGATCTTGTCCGGTTCTGCTTTGTGCAGAGAAAAGACAAATGCTGCGATATACAGATTCATCTCCAGGGAACTGCTCCTATGTCCGGCGTTCGCAAAAGCATATTTTTGTATTCGTGTTTTACGTTTTTCTTGTAGCTTTTTATATCCATCTCAGGATATACAGCGGAAAGCTTTTCGAGTGCCGGCTGAAAGCACAAAAGCTCTACTGCTTTTGCATAAATCCCATACTTCAACATAGCTGCATCCATCCTTCAAAAACAGAAATCACTTGAAATTGACAACGATTGTTTTTTTATCATTTTCAGTGGTAAATGTACGATAAGTTATTTCAGCATAATTCTGATGCCAAACAATATCGTACATTCCATTGTTCCTGCCGCCGTCATCTGTTGTAAAACAATCTAATAGAACCGCACTGTTATCGTCTTGAATCTGAAAGATATATCCGCCTCCATACAATAAAAACGACCTTTCCTCCAAAACAAGTGTATGCTGATTATCAGAAAACGCATAGTATTTTGGACGATAATCCATTTCATCCGATAAACCGGTCGCAACAATATTGCTGCATAACAGTGCGATCGTGCTGATTCCAAACACGAACCATAATAACATTTGTTTTCTTATTATCTTCTCATTGTTTTTAACTTTTGCGATGATAAAAACTATAGTTGAAATGACAACAACACATAATTCGAATAAGCCGATAATGTCATTTACCCTTTCATAGCTATCATGCCAGGAACGCTCTTCCACTTTTTTATTTACATATACATAGGAAATGTTCTCAGGGATATTTTTAATAGAAAAGGCAACGATCAAAGATACAAATGAAAAGCCAAGCATTACAACAAGTAGAAAACAGCATCATTTTTTTGCTCTTGTTTTTCATATCGTTCTCCATACAGTAACTCATTTACACAGCGGATACGCCATATTTTAACTTCTTTATTATACCACATTCCCCGATATAACACAAGCAGATTCCCATTAAAGTGTTGAAATATCATCTGCTGCGTGTTATAATAAGTCTAATAAAGTTTTTCACAAGGAATGATAACAACATGAAACCCAAAGACACAGAAAAGCTGCCTGGAATTGACTGAAAA
>ENA-OQEX01000600-OQEX01000600.1-human-gut-metagenome-genome-assembly--contig:-NODE-600-length-18044-cov-4.780990_pt1 | contig 18044 bp, 21 predicted proteins | sample MGYA00242802_ERZ504649 | MGnify/ENA primary metagenome ERZ504649 (study PRJEB26092, sample SAMD00036194) | human gut metagenome | host: Homo sapiens | study: EMG produced TPA metagenomics assembly of...
GGCACGACCGCCGTGACCCTCGAGCAGTTCGGCCCGGCCCGTCAGACGGCGGGACCTACAGCGTCAAAGCCTACGACAGCAGCGTCATCCGCCAGCCTGCCAGCGGCCAGGTCGATTTGAGCTACTTCTCCGATGCCGCCTTCCTCGGCGACAGCCTGACGGTGGCTTCTCCGACTATAAGATCAACCTCGGCGGTGCGCTCATCTGCGGCTACACCGGTGTCGGTCCGGACGCATCGTCAACCGCAGCGCCGTCAAGAGCAGTGTGCGGGGCGAGGAAGTCGCGCTGGACGTGCTGGCCGCTGCTCAGCCCAAAAAACTGTATATCCTGCTGGGTACCAACACCCTGACCACCGTGGGCGCGGCAGACCGCTTCCTCGCTTACTACGGCCAGATGCTGGACGTGCTGCGCCAGACGCTGGGGGAGGACTGCGTCATCTATGTGGAGTCCATCCCGCCCGTCCGCCCCGAGGCCGCAGCGGAGAAGCCGGGCCTTGCCTCGGACATCATCCGCTCGGTGAACGAGCAGCTGGCCCTGCTGGCCGCAGATAAGGCTGTGTCTACCTCGATTTGTGGGAGACGCTGGCCGACGGCGAGGGCAACCTGAAAGAGGTGCTGGCTGCGCCGGACGCGTCCACTTCTCGGCGGGCAACGGCAACGGCGCGTGGGTGACCTATCTGCGCAACCACGCCAAGTATTCTGCCGATAATGCATGGACGCCCGGCAGTGCCTACGCAGGCTGAGCGCAAAACCAAAAAGAATAAAAGCATCCGTGATGCCCTGCCCCGGGAGGGAGAGAGAAACATTACGGATGCTTTTTTGCAGCAAAAATCCCGCCCCCTGTACCAGTGATACGGAGGACGGGACGTTTTGTTTTTATGGAGAAGGGCAGAGGGACGAATTACTTCATCTTGCTCTTGGCCTTCATGCGCTGCTCGTGGTTGAGGATCTGCTTGCGGATGCGCAGGTTCTCGGGAGTGACCTCCAGCAGCTCGTCCTGAGCCAAGAACTCGAGGCAGCCCTCGAGGCTCAGCTTGCTGATGGGGATGAGGCGCAGAGCGTCGTCAGAGCCGGAAGCACGGGTATTGGTCAGGTGCTTGGTCTTGCAGACGTTGACATCGACGTCCTCGCCGGAAGCGGTGTAGCCGATGACCATGCCCTCGTAGACCTTCTCGCCGGCACCCACCAGCAGAGTGCCGCGCTGCTGCGCGTTGAACAGGCCGTAGGTGACGGCCTCGCCGGTCTCAAAGCTGACCAGAGAACCGGTGGAGCGGTTGGCGATCATGCCAGCCCAGACGTCATAGCCGTCGAAGATCTGGTTGATGATGCCCTCGCCGTGGGTATCGGTCAGGAACTGGTTGCGGTAGCCGAACAGGCCGCGGCTGGGCATACGGAACTCCAGACGCACACGGTCGGAGCCCAGAGACTCCATCTGCTGCAGGATGGCCTTGCGCTGGCCCAGACCGGTCATGACAGCACCCTGATACTGGGTGGGGACGTCGATGACGACGTGCTCCATAGGCTCGTAGGTCTTGCCGTCGATGACCTTGGTCAGAACGTGCGGGGGAGAGACCTGCAGCTCATAGCCTTCGCGGCGCATGGTCTCGATGAGGATGGACAGATGCATCTCACCACGGCCCATGACACGGAAGGAATCGGTGGTGGCGGAATCCTCCACCTTCAGAGCGACGTCCTTCAGCAGCTCTTTCTGCAGACGGTCACGGATCTGGCGGCTGGTGACATACTTGCCCTCACGGCCGGCCAGCGGGCTGTCGTTGACGGAGAAGGTCATCTCGACGGTGGGGTCGTTGATCTTCACGAAGGGCAGCGGCTCGATATTGGAGGGGCTGCACAGGGTGTTGCCGATGGTGACGTCGGGCAGACCGGAGAAAGCCACGATGTCGCCTGCGGTGATGTTGTCGCAGGGCTGACGGCCATTGGCCTGGAAGTCATACAGCTTGGTCAGACGGCCGCGCATCTTGAGGTCGGGATTGTGCCAGTCGCACACGACCACTTCCTCGCCCACCTTGGCGACGCCGTTCTGGATGCGTCCGATGCCGATGCGGCCAACGAACTCGTTGTAGTCCACAGAGGACACCAGCATCTGGAAGGGAGCCTCGGGGTCGCCCTCGGGCGGCTTGATGGTGCTCAGCAGGGTGTCGAACAGGGGGACCAGGTCAGTGCCGGGTACATCGGGGTCAAGGCTTGCAGTGCCATCACGGCCGCAGCAGAACAGCATGGGGCAGTCCAGCTGCTCGTCGGTAGCGCCAGGTCCATCAGCAGGTAGAGACTTCGTCGATGACTTCCTTGATGCGGCGTCGGGACGGTCGATCTTGTTGATGGCGACCACAAGGCTCAGATTCTGCTGCAGAGCCTTCTGCAGCACGAAACGGGTCTGGGGCATGCAGCCCTCAGCAGCGTCCACCAGCAGCAGAACGCCGTTGACCATCTTCAGCACGCGCTCGACCTCGCCGCCGAAGTCGGCGTGGCCCGGGGTATCGACGATATTGATCTTGACGCCCTTGTAGGTGCAGGAGCAGTTCTTGGCCAGAATGGTGATGCCGCGCTCACGCTCGATGTCACCGCTGTCCATGACACGCTCAGCCACAGCCTGATTGTCGCGGAAAGCGCCGCTCTGGCGCAGCAGGCGTCCACCAGCGTGGTCTTGCCGTGGTCAACGTGAGCGATGATAGCGACATTGCGCAAATCGTTACGAACCATAAAATACAACCTCTCTATTTTGAATCTCAGTAGAAGTTACGTCATACGATTTAAGTTTATATCATCCGGGGGTGGTTTGTCAAGATTGTATAAAAATTTTTTGATGGATTCGGCGTTTTGCCTGAGAATCGGTTATCGATTTGGGCGGCATTACAGCGCGAAACGTGATATACTTAATGTACTAAAGTTGGATGATCCGTTGGAGGTGTGTCTATGAAACTGACGTTTTTGGGTGCCAACCACGAAGTGACCGGCAGCTGTACCCTCTTGGAAGCGGCGGGACAGCGCTACCTCATCGACTGTGGTATGGAACAGGGCAAGGATGTCTATGAGAACCAGCCCATCCCCGTTGCGCCGGGCGAGATCGACGGCGTGCTGGCCACCCATGCCCATATCGACCACACGGGCCTTCTGCCTCTTCTGGTGCGCAACGGCTTCCGGGGCAGGATCTATGCCACCAGGCCCACGGCAGAACTGTGCAGCATCATGCTGCGCGACTCGGCGCACATCCAGGAATTCGAAGCCGAGTGGAAGAACCGCAAGGGCCAGCGCTCCGGCGCAGAGCCTGTGGAACCCATGTACACCATTCAGGACGCCGAGGCAGCCATCGCGCTGTTCCGGGGCTATGATTACAATAAAGAGATCGAGCTTGCGCCCGGCATCGTCATCCGCTTTGTGGATGTGGGCCATCTGCTGGGCTCGTCCAGCATCGAGATATGGGTGACGGAGAACGGCGCGACCACAAAGCTGGTCTTCTCCGGCGACATCGGCAACCTCGACCAGCCGATCATCAAGGATCCCACGTATCTGAAGGACGCGGATTACGTCTTTATGGAGTCCACCTACGGTGACCGCAGCCACGGCCCGCGGCCCGACTATGTGGCCGAGCTGGCGAAGATCCTGCAGCGCACCTTCGACCGCGGCGGCAATGTGGTCATCCCGAGCTTTGCAGTGGGCCGCACCCAGGAACTGCTCTATTTCATCCGCGAGATAAAGGAAAAAAATCTGATCACCGGCCACGGCTGCTTCCCGGTGTACATCGACAGCCCGCTGGCCATCGAGGCCACCCGAATCTTCAAGGACACCGACTCCTCCTGCTTTGATGAAGAGACCAACGCCCTGCTGGCAAAGGGCATCGACCCCATTCAGTTCCCGGGCCTGAAGGTCAGCGTCACCAGCGATGAGTCCCGTGCCATCAACACCGACCCCGTGCCGAAGGTCATCATCTCGGCCAGCGGCATGTGTGAAGCGGGCCGTATCCGCCACCACCTCAAGCACAACCTCTGGAGGAAGGAATGCACCATCCTCTTTGTGGGCTATCAGGCCGTGAACACGCTGGGCCGCTCTCTGCTGGAGGGTGCGGACAACGTGAAGCTTTTCGGCGAATCCATCGAGGTGCAGGCAGAGATCTGCCAGCTCACCGGCCTTTCGGGCCACGCCGACAGGGAGGGCCTGCTGAAGTGGGTCAACTCCTTTGAGCCGAAGCCCAAGCGGGTGTTCATCATCCACGGCGAGGATGAGGTGGAGAACATCTTTGCCCAGACCCTCACGGAGCAGGGGTTCAACGCCTGCGCACCTTATAATGGTGAGCAGTGGGCCATCGGTGCCGAAGGTGCAGTCTGCCTGAAGGAAGGCACCCGTATCCGCATCGAGCACCACGTCAGCGAGGGTGCAGCCCGTGCGGCTACCGTCTTCCAGCGCCTGCTCAATGCCGGCAAGCGCCTGCTACGAGTCATCGAGCACAACGAGGGCGGCGCCAACAAGGACCTCGCCAAGTTCGCCGACCAGATCAACGCTCTCTGCGACAAGTGGGACAGATGAGGCAAACATCCCGGCGGCATAGCCGCTCCGAAAATATCGTTCTGAAATAAAATGATGGAAAACCGACCCGAGTTCGTGTATCCTCACACGGCTCGGGTCGGTTCTTTTTTTGCGTCCAAAAGAGGAAAACACGGTTTTCTGTGCGCTTTTGCAAAAGTTTCCGACTATTTCATGAGAATCGTTGACTTTGAACATTCGAAATGCTACTATATGCACAATAAAAGGCAAATATAACGAAATAAAGTTGTTTCATGAGTGCAGAGGCCGGCATCTGTGCTGGAAACGGCTCGAAGTTTTTGTCTGTGTGCGGATGGTATCGGCAGAAGCCTCCGCACAGGAAATGACTGCATTGCATCATTCGATCAAAAAGTCAACAAAAAGAAAGGTCGTGGGTTCTATCGCAATCAAGGAATATTCCATGTCCCGGGACTCCACCCGGCAGCTCTCACCCAACTTCAAAGTGCGGGAGTTTGCCTGCAAGGGCAGCGATGTTGTCCTCCTAGACGACGAGTTGGTGGTGCTGCTCCAGTGCATCCGGGAGCACTTCGGAAAGCCGGTATACATCACCAGCGGCTACCGCACCGCTGCCCACAACGCTGCCGTGGGCGGCAGCAAGTCCAGCCAGCACCTTCTGGGCCGGGCGGCGGATTTCCACGTCGAGGGTGTGCCGGTGGCTGCCGTCGCCGCCTATGCTGAGACCCTGCTGCCCTCCCGGGCGGCATTGGACGGTATCCAAAGGACGCCGCCCATCCCAAGCGCAGCACCGGCTGGGTGCATATCGATACCCGGGCGGCAAGAGCCGGTGGAAGATGTAAAAAGACTCTGAAACGGTTATTGCTATTACAATATGAAAGCGGCCCTCTCCCGGAAAAGGGAAGAGGGCCGCTTTCCTGCAGCAACGCCCCCGCTGGCGGAAACACTGGCGGGGGCGTCAGGTTTATGAATCGGCGCGCAGGAGGTCGGCGGGTCGGATGTGCAGGATGTCGCAGAGTGCAAAGAGATTATCTGTTTTGGGCATCCCGGCGCCTCGCTCATAACAGCCGATCGTGCCGATGGTGACACCAAGCTTCTCCGCAAGCTCCAGCTGCGTCAGCCCGGCGGCTGCCGTGCCTCGCGGATGATGCGGGCAGATTCGGGGTGGCTGCGGGTGGGCATAAAGAATCACCTCTTTTGCTTATTGTGCCTTGATAATACCACATAAAATCTAAAAAGCAAGAAAAAATATCTTGGGAGGATTCGAGAAGATGCTGATATCTAAGCGCCCTAAAAAGACACAAACGACCCGCCGAAGAATGCGGGAGGGAGGAGGAATGGCTCACACCCGAGCCAGAAGCTCTGCGGGTGTAAATGCCATAACGCTGCTTTTGGTGAAGTCCCGGACATTGCGGGTAATGATGTAGTTGGCATGGATCCGCTCAGCGGTGACGCTCTGAACTGCATCTTCAAAATCAGCCCAATGCAGCGCAGCCGCCTTAGACACGTCGGCAGAAGTGAGGTCTGCAAATTCGAAAATCAAGCCGAGCCGCTGGAGAACATCTTCGATTTTCTCCGGCGTAAGCTGTTTGCGCATGATGTAGACCAAATTCGCAAACGTCAGCGCAGAGATATACCCCTTTGCCTGCTCAGTTTCGCAGAGCTTCCAGACAAGAGAGGACTCTTTGACGAACTCGGGACGGTTCAGCAGAACATCCAGAATGATATTTGCGTCAATCAGTAACACCATACTTTTCTGCCAGCCTTTCCGATTTTGCTTCGTCAAGCTCAATATCGCCGTGCAGGATGCCGGTCAAAGAGTCCGTCAGATAAGACACCGCAGCCCCTTCGGGATGAAACGCCCAACTTCGCGCCCGTTTTTCGTGACGATGATTTCCTGACCGTTCAGAACCAGATTCAGGTAGCGTCCAAAATTATTCTGCATTTCCGTTGCAGTAGCAGTTGCAGCAACCATAAAGGCACCTCCTTGTTTTAGCTATTTTTAGTATACTCCGTAATAGCTAAAATATCAAGAGAACGTGCAAAAAAGCAGGGAAGAGAGCGGCGGTTCGAATGAACAAAAAATAGAAGTGCAACCAGAACATAAGAAAACCGCCCAGGTCCTGACGAACCTAGGCGGTTTTTGGTGGAGCGGGCAATGGGAATCGAACCCACCTCCTCAGCTTGGAAGCTGATATACTAGCCGATGTACGATGCCCGCATATTCTGTTTTGCCGGGATGCAAGCAGTATTATAGCATGATTCGCGGCAAATGTCCAGCATTTTTTGCCCAAAGTGCAGAAGGAGAGGAAACCTTTGCCGCTGAGCTGGCGTTTGCCTGTTTACTTTGGAGCAGTTTTATTGTAAAATAGACAAGAGATAAAACCGGCGGCGCACAGCGCGGCCAAATCTGATACAGGTGGTGTATATTATTATGGCGTTGAAATATCAGCGCATCCTTCTGAAGATCAGCGGCGAGGCCCTCGGCGGCGAAAAGGGGACCGGTTTCGACGAGCCGACCATGGACGCGATCTGCGGCGGCGTAAAGAAGGCCCATGAGCTGGGCGTTCAGATCGGCATCGTCGTGGGCGGCGGCAACTTCTGGCGCGGCCGTTCCAGCGGCAGGATGGAGCGTACGCTGGCCGACAAGATCGGTATGCTGGCAACGGTGATGAACGCTCTGGCTGTCTCCGACAAGCTGGAGCAGCTGGGTGTGCCGACCGAGGTGTTCACCTCCATCACCATGCCTCAGGTGGCCCCGGCCTTCACCCGCAAGGACGCTCTCCGCGCAATGGGCGAGGGCAAGATCGCCATCTTCGGCGGCGGTACGGGCAACCCCTTCTTCTCCACCGACACGACACTGCCCTGCGCGCCGTTGAGGTGAGCGCAGACATCATGTTCAAGGCCACGATGGTGGACGGCGTCTATGACAAGGACCCCCACAAGTACCCCGACGCCAAGAAGTACGAGACCCTTACCTTTACCAAGGTGCTGGAAGACCGTCTGGCTGTTATGGACGGCACTGCCGCCACCCTCTGCCGGGACAACAAGCTCCCCATCCTCGTGTTCGATCTGGCCGACCCCGACAACATCGCCCGTGCTGTGCAGGGTGAGAACGTGGGCACGCTGGTCTACGAGGGCTGAGCATACCGCCCCGCTTCCGACAATAGAATATGCCAGACGCCTTTTCGCGGCTGGTGAGAATTGATAACAAACAGGAGACAAGGACAATGAGCAGCAACACCAAGGCATTCGAAGACAAGATGAAGAGCGCAGTCGAGCATCTGGAGCGCGAGCTGAAGACCGTGCGCGCAGGCCGCGCCAACCCCGGCGTTCTGGACAAGGTGACCGTGGATTACTACGGTTCTCCCACGCCCATCCAGCAGGTGGCTTCTGTGGCTGTCAGCGAGGCCCGCACCCTGACCATCACCCCGTGGGACCGCACCCTGCTGCGCGCCATCAGCAAGGCCATCCTGGCCAGCGATGTGGGCATCAACCCATCGATGACGGCCAGACCATCCGTCTGAACTTCCCGGCTCCCACCGAGGAGCGCCGCAAGCAGCTGGCCAAGGAAGTCTCCAAGATGGGCGAGGAGGCAAAGGTCGCCGTCCGCAACGTCCGCCGTGACGCCATGGATAAGGCCAAGGCCATGAAGAAGGCCGGTGAGCTGACCGAGGACACCCAGAAGACCATGGAAGAGGACGTCCAGAAGCTGACCGATAAGTATGTGAAGAACATCGACGCTGCCGTGGAAGAGAAGCAGAAGGAGATCATGTCCGTCTGATTCCGACTGCAGGCAAAGCAGGGAGGTGCCGTGCGCTGAAAGAAGGTGCGCGGCACTTTTTGCCAGACGAGACGTAGAGGAAGAAGAGCATGGAACATTCAAAGGATTTTGCGAAGGGACTGTCCATCGGCATCATCATGGACGGCAACGGCCGCTGGGCCAAGAGCCGCGGCCTGCCCCGCACCGCCGGCCATAAAAAGGGCGCACAGGTCTTTCAGGACATTGCGGACTACTGCGATGAACTGGGCGTAGAGTCGGTGTATTTTTACGCATTCTCGACCGAAAACTGGAAGCGTCCCGCCGAGGAGGTGGCGCGATCATGCGGCTGTTCGGCGAATACCTCATCAAGGCTTCGACTACGAGAACCGGAACGTCCGCATCTGCTTCATGGGCGACCGCACGGTGCTGGAGCCCAAGCTGCAGGAGCTGATGAACAAGCTGGAGCGGGACTCTGCCTGCAAGACCGGCCTGACCATCAACATCGCCATCAACTACGGCGGACGGCCTGAGATCGTCCGGGCGGCCCAGAGCCTCGCGGCCAGGGCGGCTGCGGGCGAGCTGAAGCCTGAGGACATCACGGAAGAGGCTCTTTCGGCCCAGATGTACACCGCCGGCCAGAAAGACCCCGACTTCATCCTCCGCCCCAGCGGAGAGAAGCGGCTCTCCAACTTCATGCTCTGGCAGGCGGCCTACTCCGAACTGGTGGAAATGGACGTTCTGTGGCCTGATTTCACCCGCGATGACCTCGATGCCGCCATCATGGAGTTCAACCGGCGCTCCCGCCGCTTCGGCGGAATCTGAGAGCAGCGACCGATACGCAAGATGCCGCGCAGCGTGCGCGGCCCCCGGAGAGCGCCCGGTATTTCCTCGGGCGCTGACGCTGCAGACCCTGCCAGAGCAGGGGAGCGGCTCCCGGACGAAACAAAGGAGAACATGAAACTATGAAAACACGAATCATCACAGCCGTGGTGGGCCTGATCGTTCTGGCAGGCGTCCTGTTCACCTTCGATACGCTGGTGTTCAATCTGGTCATCGCGGCCATCACCCTCATCGCCCTGCATGAAATTTACTCTGCGCTGGGTTTTGAAAAGCGGGACTGGCCGCTGCTGGCTGTTCTGGTGTCCTACACACTGCTCATCATGCTGTCGAGCTACAGCGTCTGCCGGGCGATGGTGATGCCCGCTTCCTTCCTGGTGGTGCTGTTCTATGCCATCTACCTTGTCGTGCGCAACGGCGTTATCAGCTACCAGAAAGCCAGCGGCCTCGCCATGTTTTCGGGCATTGTGATCTTCTGCTTCTACTCGTTCATCCGGCTCAAGGAGATGCTGCCGGTGGAGGAGTATGGCTACGACGCCATCTTCTTCATCCTGCTCATCCTCTGCTTCGCCTGGGGCGGCGATACCTGCGCCTACTTCGCGGGACGCGCCTTTGGCAAGCATAAGCTCTGCCCGGTGGTCAGCCCCAAAAAGACGGTGGAGGGTGCTATTGGCGGCGTGCTGGGCACGATGGTGTTCGGTGTGCTGGTCACGGTCATCTACTCCATCGCAGCAGACCGGATGGAAGAGTTCACCCGCTCCAACATTGGCGTATCCATGTATGTTATCATTGCGCTGCTGGCCTGTGTGGCTGCGGTGCTGGGCATCTACGGCGACCTGTTCGCCAGCGTGGTCAAGCGCCAGTGCGGCATCAAGGACTACGGCACCATCTTCCCGGGCCACGGCGGCATCCTCGACCGCTTCGACAGCGTGATGTTCATCGCGCCCTTCGTCACCATGGTGGTCATCGCAGCATTTTACAATTAAAATCAGCAGGAGATCGATTCTTTATGGCTAAAAAAATCACGCTGCTGGGCTCTACCGGCTCCATCGGCACCCAGAGCTCGATGTCATCCGCGCTCAGGGGTATGAGGTGTTCGGCCTGTCGGCTCACAGCCAGACGGATAAAATTTTGCAGCAGATAGAAGAATTCCACCCGAAATACGTCTGCATGACCAGTGAGGCCGGTGCCGAAAAGCTTTCGGCTGCGCTGGCCGGCCGCGCCGATGCACCCGGCTCCTGACCGGCCCGGAGGGCCTGAAGGCCCTCGCCGCGATGGACGGCCCGGACGTGGTGCTGAACAGCGTGGTGGGCATCGCGGGCCTCGGCGCAAGCCTTGCCGCCATCGAGAGCGGCCATGACCTGGCCCTCGCCAACAAGGAAAGCCTCGTCACCGGCGGCCATCTCGTCACCCGGGCCGTGGCAAAGCACGGCGTCAAGCTGCTGCCCGTGGACAGTGAGCACTCGGCCATCTTCCAGTGCCTGCAGGATAAGGAGAGCGCCAAGAGCCTGACCAAGATCCTGCTGACGGCCTCCGGCGGCCCCTTCTTCGGCATGAAGACCGAAGAGCTGCGGGGCAAGACCAAGGCCGACGCCCTCAAGCATCCCAACTGGAACATGGGCGCAAAGATCACCATCGACAGCGCTACCCTGATGAACAAGGGCCTCGAGCTCATTGAGGCTGTGTGGCTGTTCGGTCTGCCTCCGGAGAAGATCCAGATCGTTGTCCAGCGCCAGAGCATCGTCCACTCGGCGGTGCAGTACAGCGACAATTCCATCATCGCCCAGCTGGGTGTGCCGGATATGCGCATTCCCATCCAGTATGCACTGACCTATCCGGCCCGTGTGCCGGGCGTCGTGCCGGAGCTGGACTTCACCACCCTCAAGCTGCTGACCTTCGATGTGGCCGACGAGGAGACGTTCCGCTGCCTCGCCGCCTGCAAGAAGGCCATCCGAAAGGGCGGTCTCGGCCCCTGCGCCGCCAACGGTGCCAACGAGGAGGCCGTCAAGCTCTTCCTCGAGGATAAGATCGGCTTTCTCGACATCGGTCGTCTGGTGGAGGCTGTCGTGGACAGCGACAGCTTTGGCGGCGACTACAGCCTCGCGGATGTGTATGAGTGTGACCGTATGGCCCGCGCATTCGTGAGAGCACACCTGTAATATAGGAGAAATAATGTCAGTTTTCATCACCTTTGCAGCCGCGCTGCTCATCTTCGGCGCAGTCATCGCCATCCACGAGTTTGGCCATTTTGCAGTGGCAAAGCTCTGCGGGGTCCAGGTCAACGAGTTTTCCATTGGCATGGGTCCGACCCTCATCAAGACCTATCGCAAAGGCACACAGTATACCCTGCGGCTCCTGCCCGTAGGCGGCTTTGTGGCGCTGGAAGGGGAGGAGAGCCCCGAGAGCGAGCAGGCCGAGGGCGGAAGCGGGGACGATGACGGCCCGGACATCCCGCCGGAGGTGCTGGCGCAGCGGACAGGCAAGCCGCTGAACGAGGCGGCTGTCTGGCAGCGGATGCTGGTGATGGCGGCAGGCGCGGTGATGAACTTCGTGCTGGGCTTCGTGGTGCTGCTGCTCCTCATCTCACTGCGCAGTGAACCCATCACCAGCAAGGTCATCTATGCCGTGGAGGACAACGCCCTCTGCGGCCAGACCGGCCTGCAGGCCGGCGACGAGATCGTGGCCGTCAACGGGCGGCACTGCTTCGTGGCCAACGATATGCTCTACGAGCTTATGCGCACCGAGAGCTACCGCGCAGACTTCACCGTCCGCCGGGACGGCAAGCTCGTGGAGCTGCCGGACGTCCAGTTCGACACCTGGCAGGATGAGCAGGGCCAGACCCACATGACACTGGCTTCACAGTCTACGGCCTCAAAAAAACACCGCAGAACGTCCTGAAAGAGTCGGCCAACAGCGTCATCTACTATGGACGCATCATCTATACCTCGCTGGCCGACCTTCTGCGGGGCCGCGAGAGCATCAACGACCTGTCCGGCCCGGTGGGCATCGTGACCGCCATCGGTCAGGCCGCAAGCTACGGCTGGGAGGATGTGGCTGAGCTGCTGGTGCTTATCACCATCAACCTCGGCGTCTTGAATCTGCTGCCGTTCCCGGCGCTGGACGGCGGAAAGATCGTCTTCCTGCTCATCGAGCAGTCACCGGCCATGCAGTGCCGGAAAAGATCCAGGGCAGCCTGACCGTCGCAGCCTTTGCGCTGCTGTTCGGCCTGATGCTCTTTGCAACGTACAATGACATCGTCCGGCTCGTGACCGGAGCAGTTTGAAAGAGGTAAAACCATGCGGCAGCTGAAACGTGAAGTGAAGATCGGCAATGTGACCATCGGCGGCAAGAATCCCATTGCCGTGCAGACCATGCTGAACATCCCGGTGGAGGACATCGAGGGCAATGTGGCGCAGGCAAAGCGCTGCGAAGCGGCAGGCTGTCAGATCTTGCGCGTGACCTGTCCCAGTGCGGCAGACGCCAAGTGCATCGAGGCTGTCAAGAACGCCGTGAATATCCCCATCGTGGCGGACATCCACTTCGACTACAAGGCTGCCATCGCCTGTGCCGACGTGGGCGTGGATAAGATCCGCATCAACCCGGGCAACATCGGCGACGATGACCGCGTGAAGGCGGTCGTGGATGCCTGCCAGCAGAAAAATATCCCCATCCGCATCGGTGTCAACGGCGGCAGTCTGGAAAAGCACATCCTCGCCAAGTACGGCGCACCTGTGCCGGAAGCGATGGTGGAGAGTGCTCTGTACCATGTCCGTCTGCTGGAAAAGTTCGACTTCAACAACATCGTCATCTCCATCAAGAACTCCAACGTCCCCCGCATGATGGAGCATACCGCCAGCTCAGCGCTGTGACCGACTACCCGCTCCATGTGGGCGTCACTGAGGCCGGCACTTACCAGATGGGCCTGCTCAAGAGCGGCATGGGCATCGGCGGGATGCTGCTGGAAGGGATCGGCGACACCATCCGTGTCTCGCTGGCTGCTGACCCTGAGAAGGAAGTGGAAGCAGGCTACAATATCCTGCGCGCTGTCGGCTTCCCGGTGGCCGGCCCGGAGGTCATCACCTGCCCGACCTGCGGCCGCACCCAGTACCCCTGCACCGAAATCGCAAATGAGGTGGAGCGTCGGCTTCAGGGCTGCAAAAAGTCCATTAAGGTGGCTGTCATGGGTTGTGTCGTCAACGGCCCCGGCGAGGCCCGTGAGGCTGACATCGGCATTGCCGGCGGCAAGGGCGAGGCAGTGCTGTTTGTCCACGGCGAACCCGTCAGGAAGCTGACGGGGGATAATATCCTCGACCAGTTCATGGAGGAGATCTATAAGCTGTAAGCTCAAAAACAACCTGCTGCCACGCCCTTTTCCGGGGCGCGGCAGTTTGTGTTGTTATCTGATAGAAAAGGAGTACCACTGTGACACCACTTGTTTCCCAGCTATGGCCGCAGTTTATGGCGGACCCGGACTTTGCGGCCTGTTTTGGCCGCGTGGTCGTCGAGCACGCCCAGATGCTGCGGCAGGAGCGGCAGGTCATCTTTACGCTGCGCAGTTCTGCCCCGCTGGACAAGGGGCTGTGCGCCCGGCTGTTGGCCTCGCTGGCACCGGATTACGAGGGCTTCGAGCTTCGCATCAACAATCTTTTCGGCTATGCGACGCTGGATGAAGCCGGTCTGCGGGAGCTGATGGAGGAGATGAAGCGGGACGGTGTCCCCATCAACGGTTTCCTCGACCGCTGCCGCATCACCATCACCGGCCAGAACATCACCATCGGCGTCTGCCACGGCACGAAGTTTTTGCAGGAGATGCAGTTCGAGCGCCTGCTGGCAGAGCGCATCGCTGCCCACACCGGCGTAAAGCCCAAAGTGACGCTGGAAAGCAGCGTGGGCGAAGCCGAACAGCGCCAGATGGAAGAAAAGCTTGAGCGGAAAATTGCGCCGCCTGTCGTCAAGTTCGAGAAAAAGAACACCGCTCCCTCCATCAAGGTGGAGGGCCTCGACCTCACGGACAAGCCCGTCACCATCTTCCACGGCAAGATGTTCACCCCGAAAAACCTCACCCCCCTCAAGGATCTGGGCGGCGAGGGCGGCAAGTGCATGATCTGGGGCGACGTCTTCTTCACCGAAGTGAAGGGCAACTTCCGCAAGATATACACTGTCTCCATCACCGATTACACCGGCTCCATCAACCTGAAGATCCGTGCGCAGGAAGGGGAGGACTGCTCCAAGTGGGAGTCCATCCCCAAGGGTACGACGGTCGTGGTGCGCGGCGACTGCTCCTACGATAAGTACGAGCACGACTATATCGTCTGGCCCTACGACGTCCTCTTTGTCGAGCGCAAAAAGCGGGAGGACAACGCCCCCGTCAAGCGGGTGGAGCTGCATCTGCATACCAAGCTGTCCAGCATGGACGCCTTCTGCGACCCCGGCGGCATCGTCAAGCTGGCCCACCGGATGGGCCACCCGGCCATCGCCATCACCGACCACGGCGTCTGTCAGGGCTACCCCGAGGCCATGCTGGCTGCGGACGCCATCCACAAGACAGACCCGGACTTCAAGCTCATCTACGGCTGTGAGGCCTACTTTGTCGATGACATGATCCCCTGCGTCTACGGCGTGAAAGACGAGCCGCTGAACGGTGAGTTCTGCGTCTTTGACACTGAGACGACGGGCCTCGACCCCGGCGTGGAATATCTGACAGAGATCGGCGCGGTCATCGTGCGGAACGGGGAGGTGGTGGAAGAATTCGACACCTTCGTAAAACCCGGAAAACCCATCACCTCCAAGATCACCGAACTGACCGGCATCACCAACGAGATGGTGGCCGACGCCCCCAGCGAGGCCGAGGCGCTGAAAGCCTTCCTCGACTTTGTGGATGGCCGCATCCTCGTGGGCCACAACGCCCACTCCTTCGACATCCGGTTCCTCCGCGCCGCCGCCAAGCGGAGCGGCATCGAGTTTGAGCCGACCTATATCGACACTCTGACCATGGCTCAGGCCATGTACCCCGGCCTCCACAACTACAAGCAGGGGACCATCAACAAGCATCTGGAGCTGCCCGCCTACGAGGCCCACCGCGCCTGCGAGGATTCTGCCGCACTGGGCCGCATCTTCTGCGTCATGCTGAAGGATCTGGAGGAAAAGCAGGTCACCGCCGTCAGCGGCATCAACACCGGCCTCGGTGGGAACCGCGAGGTGCTGAAAAAGAAGTATTATCACCTCATCATCCTCGTGCGCAGCCAGATGGGCCTGAAAAACCTCTATAAAATCGTCAGCGAGGCCCATGTCAACTACTTCTTCAAGAAGCCCCGCGTCCCCCGCAGCCTTCTGAACAAGTATCGGGACGGCCTTATCCTCACTTCTGCCTGTGAAGCAGGAGAGCTTTACAGGGCGATCGTGGAGGGCCGCTCCTACGAAGAACTGAAGAAAATTGCATCGTACTACGATGTTTTGGAGGTCCAGCCCCTGGGCAACAACGCCTATATGGTGCGGGAGGGCAAGGTGGAGAGCGAAGAGGTCATCAAGGACTTCAACCGCACCGTCATCAAGCTGGGCGAAGACCTGCACAAGCCCGTCATCGCCACCGGCGACGTCCATTTCACCGAGCCGGAGGACGCCATCTACCGCTCTGTCCTGCAGGCGGGCAACGGCTTCAAGGACGCGGACAACCAGCCGCCCCTGTTCTACCGCACCACCGAGGATATGCTGAACCAGTTCAGCTACCTGCCCAGAGAAAAGGCCTACGAGATCGTCGTGACCAATCCCCGCAAGATAGCGGCCAGCATCGACGGCAACGTCCGCGCCATCCCGCGCGGCACCTACCGCCCGGCATCGAGGGCGCAGAACAGCAGCTCCGGGATGCGACCTGGGAACACGCGAAGCGGGACTACGGCGACCCTCTGCCCGAGATCGTGGAGAAGCGCCTGCAAAAAGAGCTGGACTCCATCTGCGGCCACGGCTATGCCGTCCTGTACGTCATCGCGGTCAAACTGGTGGCCTATTCCAACGCGGGCGGCTATCAGGTGGGCAGTCGTGGTTCGGTCGGCTCGTCGGCTGTGGCCCACTTCTCCGGCATCTCGGAGGTCAACAGTCTGCCGCCCCACTACCGCTGCCCCAAGTGCAAGTACAGCGAGTTCATCACCGATGGCAGCGTGGACGACGGCTTCGACCTGCCCGACAAGAACTGCCCCCACTGCGGCACCCGGATGCTGGTGGACGGCCACGACATCCCTTTCGAGACCTTCCTTGGTTTCTACGGCGACAAGGAGCCTGATATTGACCTGAACTTCTCGGGCGAATACCAGTCCAACGTCCACCGCTACACGGAGGAGCTGTTCGGCAAGGCCAACGTCTTCAAGGCCGGCACCGTCTCCGGTATTCAGGACAAGACGGCCTACGGTTACGTCAAAAAGTATCTGGACGATCGGGGGAGAACGGTCAACCATGCCGAGGAGAACCGTCTGACGCTGGGCTGTACCGGCGTCAAGCGTACCACCGGCCAGCATCCCGGCGGCATGGTCGTCGTGCCGGACACCTATGAGATCTACGATTTCTGCCCCATCCAGCACCCGGCGGACGATGTGGCGGGTGGCCTGCTGACCACCCACTTCGAGTTCAAATATCTCCACGACACCCTGCTCAAGCTGGACGAGCTGGGCCACGATATGCCCACCTTCTACAAGTATTTCGAGGAGTACACCGGCATCCCCGTGGACAGCATCCCCATGAACGACCCCAAGGTCTACAGCCTGCTCACCAGCCGGAAGAGCTGGGTGTGACGCCGGAGCAGATCGACAGCCAGACCGGCACCTTCGGCATCCCCGAGATGGGCACCAACTTCGTGCGCGGAATGCTGGTGGAGGCCCGTCCCAAGAATTTCTCCGAGCTGATCCAGATCTCGGGCCTGTCCCACGGCACCGACGTCTGGACGGGCAACGCCGACGAGCTCATCCGCAGCGGCACCTGCACCATCGCGGAGGTCATCGGCTGCCGTGACAGTATCATGCTCTACCTGCTCCGCAAGGGCCTCGAGCCCAAGATGGCCTTTGACATCATGGAGGCCGTCCGTAAGGGCAAGGTGGCCAAGGGCGGCTTTGCGCCCGGCTGGGAAGAGGCCATGCGGGAGCACGATGTGCCGGACTGGTACATCGAGAGCTGCCGCAAGATAAAATATATGTTCCCGAAAGCCCATGCGGTGGCCTACCTGATGTCGGCCATCCGGCTCATGTGGTTCAAGCTCTACCACCCGCAGGCGTTCTATGCGGTGTACTTCACCGTCCGCGGCGATGACATCGACTATGAAGCCGCTGTGGGCGGCGCGGCGGTGGCCCGCGCTCACATGAATGAGGTGAAGCGCCGCCTCAAGGAAGAAAAGAACGCCAAGGACGAGGACGTGCTCGTCTCGCTCCAGCTGGTCAACGAGATGCTGGTGCGGGGCTACGAGTTCCTGCCCATCGAGCTGGGCAAGAGCCGGGGCTCCAAATATGTGGTGGAGGACGGCAAGGTGCGCCTGCCTTCTGCTCCCTGAAGGGTCTGGGCGGTGCCGCCGCCGATGCGCTGGAAAACGCCACCCTCCATGGGCAGGAGTACCTCTCCATCGAGGAGCTGCAGCAGGCCTCCGGCGTTGGCAGCAGCATCATCGACCGCCTGCGTCAGGTGGGCGCTCTGGGCGACCTGCCCGAGAGCAGTCAGGTGAGCTTTTTCTAAAATTGCAGCAAAAACGACCTCTGCAGCCGGATGGACCGGAAGCAGAGGCCGTTTTGTTATACGATCAAGTTTCTGAACAGGGGAGCAGCTTACTCCACGCTGATCATATAGTAGTAGACCGCTGACCGCCGCGGATGTGGCTGACCTCAACGTGGTTGGGGCATTTTGCTTGACGATCTCGGTCGCTTCTCGGCATCCTCGTCGGAGACGTCGCAGCCGGA
>ENA-OQEX01000601-OQEX01000601.1-human-gut-metagenome-genome-assembly--contig:-NODE-601-length-18005-cov-11.846963_pt1 | contig 18005 bp, 23 predicted proteins | sample MGYA00242802_ERZ504649 | MGnify/ENA primary metagenome ERZ504649 (study PRJEB26092, sample SAMD00036194) | human gut metagenome | host: Homo sapiens | study: EMG produced TPA metagenomics assembly of...
AGGTCGCGCTCTCGCTGGGCTCGGACACCGGCGGCTCCATTCGCCAGCCGGCGTCGCTGTGCGGCGTGGTGGGCTTTAAGCCCACGTATGGCGCCGTGAGCCGTTACGGCGTGGTTGCCTTTGGCTCGTCGCTCGACCAGGTGGGGCCCTTTGGCCGCACGGTCGAGGATGTCGCGCTGGCCATGAACGCGCTTACCGGCGCGGGCCACGATCCGTACGACTGCACGAGCCAGGATTGCGCCGTCGACTTTACCGAGCATCTCAACGACAGCATCGAGGGCAAGCGCGTGGGCATCATCCCCGCGTTTATGGAGGCCGAGGGTCTGACGCCCGAGGTCAAGGCCGCTGTTCAGCGCGCCGCCCAGGAGCTGCAGAACCAGGCGCCGAGCTGGTCGAGGTCGACCTGCCGCACCTGGATGCCGCCATCGCTGCCTACTACGTCATCGGTCCGGCCGAGGCGTTCTCCAACCTGGCTCGCTTTGACGGCATTCGCTACGGCTATCAGGAGGAGGCTGCGCCAACCTGTCCGACCAGAGCTCGCTTTCGCGCGCCCACGGCTTTGGCGCCGAGGCCAAGCGCCGTCAGATGCTCGGCGCCTACCTGCTGAGCTCGGGCGTGTACGACAAGTACTACTACGCCGCGCAAAAGGCCCGTACGCTCATCACGCGGGACTACGACGCCGCGTATGCCAAGGTGGACACCATCCTCATGCCAGCCTCGCCGCGCACGGCCTTTATGTTTGGCGAGATCAGCGACCCCACGCAGATGTACCTCTCCGACCTGTACACCATCTCGCTCAACATTTGCGGCAACGGCGGCATCTCGGTGCCGCTGGGCCTGGGCGAGGACACTCAGCTGCCCGTTTCTGCCCAGCTGGTGGGCCCGGCGTTTAAGGACCGTCAGCTGCTCACGTTTGCCCGCGCCCTGGAGCGCGGCTTTGCCGATGCCGCCACGGGCGCGCCCGTGCTTTCCGTCGCGCCCGATTTTTCCGGGAAGGGAGGCGAGCTGTAATGAAGGAGCTTTCCGAGGTCCTGCAGGATTGGGAGGCCGTGATCGGCCTGGAGATCCATACCGAGCTCACCGCACTCGATACCAAGATGTTCTGCAACTGCAAGCTCGGCCACGATGACGAGCCCAACGCCAACGTGTGCCCGGTGTGCCTGGGCCTGCCCGGCGCCCTGCCGGTGCCCAACAAGCGCGCTATCGAGAGCATCGTCAAGGCGGGTCTGGCCACCAACTGCGAGATCCAGCGCCACTCGATGTTCTACCGCAAGCACTACTTCTATCCCGATATGGCCAAGAACTTCCAGACCACGCAGGGTCCGGTCGCTTTTGCCATGTACGGCCACCTGGATCTTGATGTGACCGGTCGCGGTGCCGCCGAGCGCCCCGATTGCGCGTTTGGTGAGGCCGAGGCCCAGAGCCTGGCGAGCGCTTCGGCCAACGCAGAGGGCCTGTCCACGTCCATGACGTCGACCATGCGCGAGGGCAACCAGCGTGCCGGCCACCTGGCCAGCTACGATGCATCTAACCTGCAGATGCCTGAGCGCCGCGAGGACGGTTCCTACACGGTGCCCATCCGCATCCTGCGCATCCACATGGAGGAGGACGCCGCCAAGATGGTGCACGTGGGCGGTGCCGAGGGCCGCATTACCGCCGCGGCCGAGTCGCTCGTCGACTACAATCGCTGCGGTACGCCTTTGATTGAGCTCGTGACTGAGCCCGATCTGCGTACGCCCGAGGAAGCGCGCCTGTTTATGGAAAAGCTCCGTCGCATCTTTGTGACGCTGGGCATTTCGGACTGCTCCATGGAGAAGGGTTCCATGCGCTGCGACGGCAACGTGTCGCTGCGTCGCCGCGGCGAGACCAAGCTGGGCACCAAGACCGAGCTCAAGAACCTCAACTCGTTTAAGAGCCTGCATGACGGCCTTGCCTACGAGATCTGCCGTCAGGCCGAGGTGCTCGAGGAGGGCGGCATCATCTATCAGGAGACCCGCCACTGGGAGCCCAGCCGCAAGCGCACCGTGGTCATGCGTGTGAAGGAAACGGCCGATGACTATCGTCTGTTCCCCGATCCCGACTTGGCGCCGTTCGACCTGGACGACGAGTTCATCGACCGCTGCCGTGGCGAGATCCCCGAGCTGCCCGATGCCAAGCGCGCCCGCTTTGAGGCCGATTTTGGCATTAAGGCGGCCGATGCCGAGCAAATCGCCGGCGACCCGGAGTTTGCCGAGTTCTTTGAGGCCGCCGCTGCGGCATGGCTGGCAAGGAGGCCCAGACGGTCGCAAACCTGCTGGTCAACGAGATGATCGCCTACCTTAAGGGCGCGGGCGTGTCGCTCGCCGAGTCCGGTATCGCGCCGGCTCAGGTGGCCGCTCTTGCCAAGCTGCTGGCGACCGATGCCATCAGCTCCAACCAGGCGCACGAGATCTTTGAGGCCATGGCCCAGACTGGCGACGACCCCAACAAGATCGTCGACGAGCGCGGTATGCGTCAGGTGAGCGATGCCGGCGCGCTGCAGCCGATCGTGGACGAGGTGCTGGCAAACTGTGCCGAGCAGGCGCAGCAGTATCGTGACGGCAACCAGAAGGTTATCGGCTTTTGGTGGGCCAGTGCATGAAGGCGAGCCGCGGCAAGGGCAACCCGAAGCTCTTCAACGAGTTGCTGAGAAAGGCGCTCGCGTAGACTCACGGGCGGGGAAGGCCCCCGGAGCGGTGGGGTGCTTCCTCAAAATTTCGAACAGTCCTGCGCAAGACGAAGGCCACATTAAGTGGCCTTCTTTGCGTGCGGAACTCATTTTGAGCAAGCGCCCCGCCGCTCCGGGGGCCTTCCCCGCCCTGACGACTCGGCCTTCCGGGTCAGGTGGGCTGAATGGAATTTGGTGAATGGGCGTGCCGTTGGCGCGCCCATTTTTGTGAATGTGACAAAGGGACAGTCCCTTTGTCACATTGCAGGTGACCTTCTCTGCATGTGGAGCTCATTGGTCTGTCCCTTTGCTGGCTCCTTACTGGTGTTGGGAGCGCCAGGCGGTAGGGGTGGTGCCGGTGTGTTGCTTGAAGGCTTGGGCGAAGGCGGCCTGCTGAGGGTAGCCTAGACGCTCTGCGACCTGCGCTATCGTGAGCGAGCTATCGGCCAAAAGGTCCTGTGCTCGCTCCATACGGCGTCTGCGAATGTAGGCACCCAGGGACTCGCCGGTTTGGGCCTTAAAGGTGGCGCATAGCTTGGAGCGGCTTGTGTAGAGCCTCTCGGCTACCTCGTTGATACCCACACGTCTGCCTTTGTCGAGCGCGCGCTCAATCATTGCCGTTGCTTCTTCGGCAATGGTTATGCTGGCGCGTGTGTCTGCCGCCCGCCGCGCCTGCTTGTGGGCCGCGCGCGAACAGGCGAGCTCCGCGACCATGGTCTCCACGATGCCTTGCATATAGACGTGTCCGCCTACGGTGCGGGCGCGGTCCTCGTTAATCCGGCGCAGCGTGTGGCAGATGGCAGACGTCGCCTCCTCGTGCCATGACTCGGCAAACGCTTCAAAGACTCCTACGAACTCAGTGGGATACCGATGCTCCAGCTCGTCAAAATACCCGGGCAAAAAGAGCACCGAGCGCGAGTGATAAAGCTGCCCTGCAAACAGCGGACTTAGCTCCTCGCCGCAGCTATCTTGGATAAAGCTGCACACCGCGCTGTTCGGCCACGGTCCATGCAGGGGTTTAAGGTTCGCAGGCGTTATGCCGGCTTCGGGCATGCACATGAGCGTGGGCGCGCTGACCTCGCTCACGCACGCGTACGGTTCGGGTGTGTATTCGGCCAGGTACATATCGTGCGTCGGGGTAATGTAATGCTCCATGACGATGCAGGCAGGGGAGAGGGGCATGATCCATGCGCGTCCGTGCGCCCGATCGTTTGCCACCTCGCCGGTAAAGACGGCGCCCTTGCCGGTAAGCTCCAGGCCAAACTGCTCAAACTGCGGTGCATAGAGCTCGGTTATGTCGGTCGCTGCCCGCCGTATTTGCAAAAGCGTCCCTTTCCTTTGCAGAAACGTCCACGCCTGGCTCGATTGTGAGCCATGGCTAACACATCAATGATAAGTTCATTACGGTTAACTCTCAAGCCGTTAGAAAGGAATCTCATGGCAAAGGGATCAAAAAAGGAAGGCGGCGGTATCGGCGAGCTGCTTGCATATGCCGGCGACCGTAAATTCCTAACATATTTGGGCATGGCCCTCTCGGCGCTCTCGCAGCTGCTGAGCTTTGGCCCGTACGTGTGCATTTGGCTTGTCGCGCGCGATCTGATCGCCGTGGCACCTAACTGGAGCGAAGCCTGCGGCATCGCGACGTATGGCTGGTGGGCCGTGGGGTTTGCGCTGGCAAGCATCGTGGTCTATTTCGTGGGGCTCATGTGCACGCACCTGTCTGCGTTTCGCTGCGCGTCCAATATTCGCAAGACTACGAGCGAGCACCTGCTTAAGCTGCCGCTTGGCTACTTTAACACACACGCCACCGGTGAGCTGCGCCGTATCGTAGACGGATGCGCCGCTTCCACAGAGACTTTGCTCGCACACATGCTGCCCGATATCGCAGGCGCCGCCGCCATGGTCGTGGGCTTGCTCGTGCTGCTTTTCGCCTCGATTGGCGCTTGGGCGCGGCATGCTTAATCTCGGTCGTCGTTTCGTTTTGCGCCATGGCCACCATGATGAGCGGCAAGGGCGCCGAGTTTATGAAGGCCTACATGGGCGCGCTGGTCAAGATGAACAAGACCGGCACCGAATACGTGCGCGGCATCCCCGTGGTCAAGGTGTTCCAGCAGACGGTCTACTCCTTTAAGGCGTTCCACGACGCGATCGCCGAATACGCGACATGGCGCAAAACTATGCGGGCACGTTCTGCCGAGGCCCGCAGGTGCTCAACCTTACCGCGCTCAATGGTCTTGTGACATTCCTGTTGCCCGTGGCGTTGCTGTTGGCGCCGGGCGAGACGGACTTCGCGCATTTTATGGCCAACTTCACGTTTTACGCGATATTTTCGGCCGTGGTACCAACGGCCATGACCAAGCTCATGTTTGTGGGCGAGGCCTCTCAGATGAGTGCCGATTCGCTGGCTCGCATTCGAAGCGTCATGGATTCCAAGCAGCTCTCCGTGCCTGCCCAGCCCAAGCACCCCGCCGGCGGCGACGTGCGATTTGAGGACGTGAGCTTTACCTACGAGGGTGCCGAGGCACCTGCCGTCAACCATGTGAGCTTTAGCGTTTCTGCAGGTAGCACCCTCGCGTTGGTGGGTCCCTCTGGCGGCGGTAAGTCAACCTGTGCCAGTCTGATCCCGCGTTTTTGGGATGTTTCCGCAGGTCGTGTGCTCGTAGGCGGTGTAGACGTTCGCGACATGGATCCGCACGAGCTTATGGACCAGGTCGCCTTTGTGTTTCAGACCAACCAGCTGTTCCGGCAAACACTTGCCGATAACGTGCGTGCCTCCAAGCCTACAGCTACTGACGACGAAGTGCGCGCGGCCCTCTCCGCGGCCCAGTGCGACGATATCGTGGCCAAGCTCCCGCAGCATCGACACCATGCTCGGCGCCGGCGGGGCGTACCTTTCGGGCGGCGAGGTCCAGCGCGTGGCACTCGCCCGCGCAATCCTTAAGGACGCGCCCATCGTGGTGCTCGATGAGGCCACAGCGTTTGCCGACCCCGAGAACGAGGCGCTCATCCAGCGTGCCTTTAGCAAACTGGCGGCGGGTCGCACAGTCATTATGATCGCGCACCGGCTTTCGACCGTGGTGGGGGCCGACAAGATCGTGGTGCTCAACCAAGGTAGCGTGCAGGAGACTGGCACCCATGCCGAGTTGCTGTCCCAAGAGGGTCTGTATGCCAAGATGTGGGCCGAATACGAACAGGCCGCGAGCTGGAAGATCACTGCTGCCGCGGATGCCGCCGTCACGAAGGGAGGCGAGGCCTAAATGTTCGCCTCATTCCAAAAGAAGTATTTCCTATCCGATAAAGGCGTCGCCGGCGTAAAACGCGGCATTTTCTGGACCGCGCTCACCAATCTCATTACCATGGCCGGCATGGGCTTATTGTTCCTGGTCATGGCCGGTTTTGTCGAACATCTCGCCACCGGTGCCGACCTGCCGGATGCCCTGCCGATTGTGGGCGGCCTCCTGGTCTTTTTCGTGTTGCTCTTTGCCTCTAACTGGCAGCAGTATTACTACACCTACTGCATCTTTTACGAGGAGTGCGGCAAGCAGCGTATGGAGATCGCCGAGCGCTTGCGCAAGCTGCCGCTGTCGTTTTTTGGCCGTCGTGATCTGGCCGATTTAACCGAGACCATTATGGGCGACGTCCAGGCCATGGAGCACGCCTACAGCCACGTGCTGGGAGAGCTTTGGGGTGCCATCATCGCAAGCGTCATTGTGTTCGTGGCGTCGCTGTTCTTTTGCTGGCAGCTGGCGATTGCGGCGTTTTGGAGCGTTCCCGTGGCCTTTGCCGTGCTGTATCTGACGCGCGGCCCCATGATCCGGTGTTCGACCATGTGCGTGCCGAGAAGGTCAAGGTTACCGAGGCGATCCAGGAGACGCTCGACTGCGTGCGCGAGATCCGCGCCACCAACCAGGAGGCTCATTATCTTGAGGGCTCAACGCCGTGATCGATGCCGAGGAGCGCGAGACCACCAAGGGCGAGCTCGCCAATGGGCTTTTGGTCAACTCCGCCTTTGCCATCCTGCGCCTGGGGATTGCCACCACGTTGGTCACGGGCGCTGCGATGGTCGCCTCCGGCCAGGTCGACTTTTTGATGATGTTTGCCTTCCTGCTTATGGTGAGCCGCATCTATGCGCCCTTTGATCAGGCACTGATGCTGATGTCCGAGCTGTTTGCCGCCGAGTCGTCGGCCAAGCGCATGCGTTCCATCATGGAAGAGCCCGTGGCGCGGGGCAGCGAGCAGTTTGAGCCCGTAGGCCACGATGTGGTGTTCAATCACGTGGCATTTGGCTATGGTGCGGGCGAGGACGGCCGCGCCGGCGAGAAAGTTCTTACCGATGTGAGCTTTACCGCCAAGGAAGGCGAGGTCACGGCACTGGTCGGTCCTTCGGGCTCCGGTAAGTCTACGGTGAGCCGCCTGGCCGCGCGCTTTTGGGATGCCACCGCGGGCACGGTCACCGTGGGCGGCGTGGATGTTGCGAGCGTGGATCCCGAGGTGCTGCTGCGCGACTACGCCATTGTGTTCCAAGACGTGCTACTCTTTGACGACACGGTGATGGGAAACATCCGCCTCGGGCGTCGTGGCGCCACCGATGAGCAAGTGCTTGCGGCTGCGCGTGCCGCCAACTGCGACGAGTTTGTGAGCCGCATGCCGCAGGGCTACAACACCATGATCGGCGAGAACGGCTCCAAGCTGTCCGGCGGCGAGCGCCAGCGCATCTCCATCGCCCGTGCGCTGCTCAAAGATGCGCCGATCGTGCTGTTGGACGAGGCGACGGCGAGCTTGGATGTGGAGAACGAGACCGTGGTTCAGCAGGCGCTCTCCCGTCTGCTTGCAGGTAAGACGGTTATCGTTATTGCCCACCGTATGCGTACGGTGGAAAATGCCGACAAAATCGTTGTACTCATGGATGGTGTGGTTGCCGAGCAGGGCACTCCGGCGCAGCTCAAGGCGGCAGGTGGAGAATTCGCCCGCATGGTGGCGCTGCAAAAGGAAGCAGCTACCTGGCAGTTGTAAGAAGGGGCAAAGGGACAGTCCCTTTGTCACATTGACAATCGGTTACTCCGCATCGTTAATTTTCAAAAGGTTAGCCATGGCTGACTAGATAGTTAGATAAAATTGAGATATTTCAAAAGCGTGCTCGAGCAAACTTGTTTACTCGGGTGCTGAGGCACCATGCCGCGTCCAATGCGGCAAAAGGGAGAGACATCATGAAGAAGTCCACGTTCAACACCCTGCTTGTTGGTGGCGGTTTTCTGCTTGGTACGGCTGGCATCAAGCTGCTCACCAGCGCTCCGGTAAAGAACGCCTGCGTGCAGGGTATCGCGTGCGGCATGCGCATCAAGAACGGCTACCAGGACATGGTCGAGCAGGCCAAGGCTAATGTCGACGACATGGTTGCCGAGGCGGCCTACATCACCCAGAGCGAGGCCGCTGCTGACGAGGCAGCAGAGTAACGCTCCCAGGCACAAACTATGAGATTCTCGATTATCAGCGAGATCCCCGGCAGGACCCGTCTTCAATTGGCGGGTCCTGTGCCAGAGAGCGATCTCGATGCACTTCTTAAGCTCAGCGGCGATATCGACGGCGTGCACAAGGTGCGCGTATATGGCCGTATTGGCAGATGGCGCTCGAATACGACGAGCCACGTCGCGCGAGCGTGCTCGACGCCTTGGGCGCACTCGATGCTCAAGCTATCGCCGATGCCAAGTCGGGCTATGTGATGCAGCTTGAGCCGCGCAAGCAAAAACTCGTTATGGACCTGGCGACACTCGTCGGCGCCCACTACGCGCGCCGCTGGTTCTTGCCCACGCCCCTGCGTGCGGTGTTTGTCGTGGCCGGTTACATGGCCTTTTTGCGTGCCGCCCTCCGTGAGCTCGCGCAGCCGCGCCTGACCGTTCCCGTGCTCGACGCTTCGGCCATCGGCATTTCGTTCGTCAAGCGTGATGTCGACACCGCGGGCCAGACAATGTTCCTGCTCAACGTGGGCGAGCTGCTCGAGGACTACACCCGCGCCATGAGCGAAAACGAGCTCATCAACTCGCTGCTCGATGTACCCGACAAGGCGCAAAAGGTTGTCGGCGACACCGAGGTAAGCGTTGCTGCGACCGAGCTCGAGCCCGGCGATCTGGTCGCCGTGCGCACTGGCATGTCCATTTGCATCGACGGTGTCGTCGAGCGGGGGAGCGCTATGGTCAACCAGGCGACCCTGACCGGCGAGCCGCTGGCCGTTGAGCGCAGCGTGGGCGACGACGTGTTCGCCGGCACCGTCGTGGAGGACGGCAGCGTCTTGGTGCGTGTGCGCGCCAATACGGCGCAAACCAAACTGCGCTCAATTGTCTCGCTCGTGCAGACGGCCGACTCGCTCAAGTCCGAGGGCCAGTCGCATATGGAGGACCTTGCCAACAAGATCGTCCCGTGGAACTTCCTGCTCGCGGGCCTGGTTGCGCTTACCACCCGCAGCCTCATCAAGACCTCGGCGGCGCTGATGGTCGACTACTCGTGTGCACTCAAGCTCACGGGTTCCGTTGCCGTCATGACCGCTATGAGCGATGCTGCCAAGATGGGCGTCATGGTCAAGGGCGCGAAGTACTTTGAGTCGTTTGCCAAGGCCGACACCATTGTGTTTGACAAGACCGGCACGCTTACCGAGGCGCAGCCGCGCCTGGCTTGCGTGCTCACCACCGATGGCTGGAGCGAGGACGAGGTCCTGCGTCTTTCCGCTTGCTTGGAGGAGCATTTCCCGCATCCGGTGGCGCGTGCCGTGGTCAACGCCGCCCGCGAACGCGGGCTTGAGCACCGCGAGCGCCATGCCGCGGTCGAGTACATCGTGGCGCACGGCATCGCTTCGTCCATCGAGGGGCGTCGCGCCATTATCGGTTCGGCGCACTTTGTATTTGAGGACGAGGGTGCGCAGCTCGAGTCCGACATCAAGGAGCAAATCGAGCTCCAGATGCAAGGCCTGTCGCCGCTGTATCTGGCGGTCGACGGCAAGGTCGTCGGCGTGCTCGGCATCGAGGATCCGCTCAAGCCCGGCGTCCGTGAGGCCATCGCCGACCTACATGCGCTGGGCGTCAAGCATGTCGTTATGCTCACGGGCGATTCCGAGCGCACGGCCGAGCGCATTGCGCGCGAGGCGGGTGTCGACGAGTTTAAGGCCGAGCTGCTGCCCGAGGACAAGTACGCCTATGTGGAGCGCATTAAGGGTGAGGGGCGCCACGTTGCCATGGTGGGCGACGGCGTCAACGATTCGCCGGCACTCGGTTTGGCCGACGTGGGGCTGGCAATGGGTGGCGGAAGCGACATCGCCAAGGAGGTCGCCGATATCATCCTGACCGACACGGATCTGGCCGCGATCGTGCGTTTGCGCCGCATGAGCCAGGGCCTCATTGATCGTCTGACGAGCTCCTACTCTAAGGTGATGCTCACCAACTCGGCGCTGTTGGCATTGGGTATTACCGGCGCGATTACCCCGCAGACGTCGTCACTGCTGCACAACGGCTCGACGATTGCCTACAGCCTGAGCAACGCGAAGGCTTACCTGCGTTAGCAGACGTGTTCGCCCACGTTATCTGGCCTGCGCCCAGACGGCATCGGTGTCGTCCGGGCGCAGGTCTTTTGCATTTGGATGCCAACGTATGGGTTGATTCGTTTTGCGTCGACCATGCCGAGTCGCTTGCCGCGCGTGCGTTTATTGGGCAGGCGACGGAGGCGGGGGCATTGCTGTTCTTTCCGGTGCACATCGCCAAGGACGTACTGTATGTTGTACAGCACGAACTGAAGCGCAGCGTTCTTGCCAGCGGGGGAGCGCTCGGCGAGGCTTCTGCCCGCGCGATTGGCGATGCGGCGCTGGCGTTTGTTCGGAACATGACCGAAAACGCACGGCCGTGGGTGCAGATGCGTCGGACCTTTGGCTGGCCGACAAATACTTAGCGCTCCATCGCGATTACGAGGACAACTTGGTACTCGCCGCATGCAAACGCGCCCAGGTCGATTACTTGGTGACCAACGATCGAAAACTGCTCGAACATGCCGATCTTGCAGCAAAGACACCTCGTCAAATGATGCCGATTCTTGCCTTGGCCGAATGCGGCGGCGCGGCAATCGGTTGACGCGAACTGTTTGCGGGCCTCTTGGACGACGATGCGCCAAGGGGCCCGCGTCTGCTATTTACAAAAGCTCGGCCTTGATGGCGGGACTTTCTGCGAGCTGCTCGGCTGCCTTTTCGTCGGAGCTGTCGAGTGCTGCCAGACTGCGGTAGACCCACTCGTTGACCTGGGTGTTCTTGACGCCTGCGGTCTGCATAAGGGTGCCTACCTCGCGGATTGCTGCGAACAGATCGGCCTTGGGACCCGCGAGCTCGACCTCGATACCGTGGTAGGCGGCCACGCCGCGGTTCTCACTCACGTGGTCGATAAAGCCCTCGACGGTCTCAAGCTGCTGGGCGAGAGCTGCATCATCGTCAACGTCCAGCGCGACGAGTGCGTTCGATACCGTGAGGGCGGGATGTCCGCAGGGGACAAAGCCCTCGATGACATCCATAGCTTCGGTAATGGTTGAGCCAGGCCTGCGAGGGCATCGACGAGTTGCTGCTTGGTATCCATAACGGTCCTTTCGACGGGTCAATTTTGCTTGGCGAAAATATACGTGACGCGATCGGTAACAAAAGTGCGAAGTGCGGCGCACATTGGGGTCTTCACAGCTCGTGCATAGAACAGCTGTCCGCTTTCAGAACGTGGTAAGATAACACTCCACAAGCGGGGCTCGCCCCGTATGTTCCTTGAAAAGTCGACGGTTATCGGGTGTTTGCAGGCCCGATACCATCCAGACTTTCCCGACATTCGGGGGCGACTGGTTTCGACACGATAGCTCTGAGAGAGGAAGCAAGCCGAGGTCTCCTCGCCTCGTTAAACAGGGGTACCGTCAAATTGAATTGACAACAACTCTTCTTTTGAGCCTATGGCTCTCGCTGCTTAATTTATAGCGGCGCGTCAACCCGGTGATTTCCCCGACACCGGCGCGACGTCATCTTAGGGGAATGCTCCTGCGCACGTAATCGGTATGGCGCGGGCTAAGACCGAACCGGTTAGGACGTCGCGAGCGTGTCGCTGCGCGCAAGGCGTCCGAGACTAAACCAGCGACTGAGCTTGGAGATGCCAATCAGGGGGCTTTCGTGGACCGGAGTTCGATTCTCCGCGCCTCCACCATAAGTAACAGGCAGGTAGATATTCGTATCTACCTGTCTTTTTATTTCTAGTCCGTACCGCGGAGAATCGAACTCTGTGCAGGGCGCGGGCGTAAGCAAACGCGAAGCGTTTGTAGCCCGCGGGCGAGGGCGGCGGCAGCCGGCCGAAGCCGGTGCAGCAAATACGCGGATTCTTCGCGCAAAGCTTCAGCCCAATATAGATGCGATGTTTATCGAATTTCAGCTGGCCTCGCCCAGCATCAACGGATCCCCCGTACCGCGGAGAATCGAACTCTATGCAGGGCGCGGGCGTAAAGAAAACGCCTCAGTGACGCAGAGTGGGACGCGTTTTCCCAATGACTGCCCAGGCGGAAACCGCATCCCGGAATCTAAGCTCGGAATGGGATACATTTTCCGGATGACGCCTCAAGTGGAAGCTGCGACCCGGAATCGAGCCGTAGAGTGGACATGCTTTCCCCATGGCAACCCAGGCGGAAAGCGCATCCCGGAATCGCCCCTCAGAACGGGACGTGCTTTCCGCCAGCCGCCCCCTCAACTCCAAAACCCATGCGCCCTCCATTCCAAAACTGGGTAGAAGAAAGCCAAAACGCAATCGCAGGAGTCAATATGACTGCAGAAGATAAGGCAAAGAACGCCGGCAAGGTCGCGCTCGTCTTGGAGGGTGGCAGTTTTCGTGGGCAGTTTACCGCCGGCGTGCTCGACGTTCTCATGGAGGCCGGTGTCGAAATTCCGGCGGTGTACGGCGTTTCGGCCGGTGCGCTCAACGGCGTCAACTACAAGTCGCACCAGATCGGTCGCGTCAATCGCATCAACCTGACCTTCTGCAATGACAACCGCTACATGGGTGCCGCATCCTTCGCATCCACGGGCTCCATCGTGGGTTACGACTTTATCTTCAACGATATCCAGGACCGCCTGGATCCCTTTGATAACGAGACGTTCGACGCCAGCCCTATCGAGATGTACGCCGTCGCGACGGACATGCTGTTTGGAACCGCTGCCTACCTGCCGGTCAAAAGCGCCGTGCTCGACCTCGATGCCGTGCGTGCCTCGACGTCGCTGCCGCTGGTGACGCCGCCGGTCGAGATCGACGGGCACAAATACGTCGACGGCGGCGTAGCCGATTCGGTCCCCATCGAGCACGTGCTGGAGGAGGCGGGCTTCGATCGCGCGGTTGTCATTGTCACGCAGGACCGCTCGTACGAGAAAAAGCCCTACGAGTTTATGCCTGCCGCGCGCGCCCGCTATGTCGACTACCCCTATCTGCTCGAGGCTATCGAGACGCGCCACGACCGCTATAACCTCCAGCGCATGCACCTGTGGAAGTATGAGCGCGAGGGCCGCGCGCTGGTCATTGCTCCGCAAAAGCCGGTCGAGGTCGGCCATGTCGAGCACGATCCGGCAAAGCTTTTGGACCTGTATATCCAGGGCCGTCAGGAGGCAAAGCGCTTGCTGGGAGATATCGAGGCGTTTGTCGAGCGTCAACGCTGCGACATCACGGCTCGTGGATGACATGTGCAGAAACTCTGGTCGGAGCCAAAATACCTGTTGACTCGTACGGCGAGCGGGGTAATATGGACGGGTTACTTGCAGAGCCCCGTGAATCTCTGTAACAACACGTACTGTAACATGGAGGAGTCTAAGTGATTTCGAAATCGACTCACTACGCCAAGCAGGGCGAGGTCCAGCGCAACTGGGTTCTCGTCGACGCCGATGGTGCTGTCCTGGGCCGTCTTGCCACCCAGATCGCAATGATCCTGCGCGGTAAGAACAAGCCCCAGTTCACGCCCAACAGCGACTGCGGCGACTTCGTTGTCGTCATCAACGCCGATAAGGTCCAGCTTACCGGTAACAAGGCCGACACGAAGACCTATTATCGCCACAGCGGCTACAACGGCGGCCTCAAGGCTGAGAGCTTCCGCCAGGCTATGGAGAAGCACCCGGAGAAGGTCATCGAGCGCGCCGTTCGCGGTATGCTGCCCAAGACCACCCTCGGCCGTGCCAGATGACCAAGCTTAAGGTCTACGCTGGTGCCGAGCATCCGCATGCTGCCCAGAACCCCACGAAGATTGAGCTGGAGGCTTAAAGATGGCTGAGAACACCGTTGTCTACCAGGGTACCGGCCGTCGTAAGAACGCCGTCGCCCGCGTCCGTCTCGTCCCCGGCACCGGCAAGGTGACCATCAACAAGCGTGACGCCGAGCAGTATTTCGGCCGTCATCAGCTCGTTGAGAACGCCCTTGCTCCCTTCAAGGTGACCGACACCGCCGGTCAGTTCGACGTTATCGCTCTGTGCGATGGCGGCGGCATCTCCGGTCAGTCCGGCGCTCTGCGTCTGGGCATCGCTCGCGCTCTTCTGAACGCTGGCGACTACCGTGCTGACCTCAAGAAGGCCGGTTTCCTTACGCGCGATGCTCGCGTGGTCGAGCGCAAGAAGTACGGCCTCAAGAAGGCCCGCCGCGCTCCCCAGTTCTCCAAGCGCTAAGGTTTTATCTCCTTTCGAGATACAATGTACAAGCGGGGCCTGCCGATTCCTCGGCGGGTCCCGCTTTTCTTTTTCGACTAGGGCGGGCGGTTGTATATCGCCTGCTAGGGAAGGAGCGATCCTATGCCCCAGAACATCTTCGGTACCGACGGCGTCCGTGGCGTCGCCAATGCCGACCTCTCGTGCGACCTCGCGTTTCGCCTGGGCCGCGCGGCGACCAAGTTCCTTGGCCCGGACATCTGCATCGGCCGCGACACGCGCCTTTCGGGTACCATGCTCGAGAGTGCTCTGACCGCTGGCATTATGGCAGAGGGCGGCCGTCCGCATTGCTGCGGCGTTATCCCTACGCCGGCCGTGGCGCTGCTCACCGTCCAAAACGAGCTCGACGGTGGCATCGTCATCTCGCTTCGCACAATCCGCCGGAGTTCAACGGCATCAAGTTCTTTAGCCGCAAGGGCATGAAGCTTCCCGATGCTGTCGAGGAAGAGATCAGCGCCTGGGTCATGTCCGAGGAGGCCATGGCTGCCGACACGCTGCCGACCGGCGCCGGTGTGGGTCACATCATCAAGATGAAAGACGCCCGCAAGGCCTATGTCGATCATGCCATCAGCACGCTCGACGGCCTTAAGCTCGATGGCCTGGTTGTTGCCGTCGACTGCGGCCACGGTGCTTCCTGCCAGACCACGCCCGCTGCGCTGCAGCGCCTGGGCGCCACGGTCCATGCCATCAACACTGATTACTGCGGCACCGACATTAACGTTGAGTGCGGCTCCACTCACCTTGAGCCCCTGCGCGAGCTCGTGCTGCGCACCCACGCCGATATCGGCCTGGCCCACGACGGCGACGCCGACCGCGTGCTGTTCGTCGACGGCGAGGGCAATGAGATCGACGGTGACTACATCCTGGCTATCTGCGGTTCTGACCTCGCCGCCCGCGGCAAGCTCGCCAACTCCGAGATCGTCTCGACCGTCATGTGCAACCTTGGCTTCTCCATCGCTATGAAGGAGCAGGGCTTCGAGATGGTTCAGACCGCCGTGGGGGACCGCTACGTTTTGGAGCGCATGCTCGCGGATGGCGCCGTCATCGGCGGCGAACAGTCCGGCCACATCATCTTCCTGGAGCACAACACCACCGGTGACGGCCTGGTGACGGCTCTGCAGCTGCTGGCCGTGCTCAAGCGCACCGGTCGTACCCTCACTGATCTTGCCGGCATCATGAAGAAGTACCCGCAGGTACTCGTCAACGTGCATTCCGACAACAAGGCTGGTCTGGACGATTGCCAGCCCATCTGGGATGCTGTCGCTGCTGCCGAGAAGGAACTTGACGGCCGCGGTCGCATTCTGGTGCGTCCGAGCGGTACCGAGCCGCTGGTCCGCGTTATGGCCGAGGCCGAGACGCACGAGCTGACCCAGCGCGTTGTTGACGACATCGTCGAGGTTGTCAAGCGCGAACTTCCCTAATGGTCAAAAACGAGTGCCAAGTGGTAAACTGTTAAGGCTATTTTGGGCGATTGGTATGTCCGAGGGGGAGCATGTTCACTAAAGTCCTAAGGTCTTTTGGTATGCGTGGTCGAGTCCTTACGCTGGATGCTCCCATCTCGGGCGACGTCATTCCGCTTTCCGAGGTAAACGACCAGACATTTGCCACCGGCCTTTTGGGCCAGGGCGTGGCGATTCAGCTACCGGCACGCGTGTGATTGCACCGGCTGATGCCAAGGTCGAGGCCATTTTTCCCACGGGACACGCTGTTGCGCTTAACACGGTCGATGGCTTGGACGTGCTCATCCACGTTGGTTTGGACACTGTTCAGCTTGAGGGCAAGCACTTTACCGTACATGCGCAAGTGGGCGACATCGTCCATAAGGGCGATGTGCTCATTGAGTTCGATCGCGAGGCAATTGCTGCCGAGGGCTACGATGTGACGGTTCCCATCTTGGTGTGCAACTCTGTTGAGTTTTCGAGCATCAAGGGTTCCGTTGGCGTGCATGTCGAAGAGATGGACCAGCTCATCGTTGCTCGCGAGCGCTAACAAGTGCACGTGGCCATTAGCCTACAATTCAAACACGTTTACGGAGGCGCCCTTGAAAGAGGACGCCCTCCGTGGCAAGATGGGATTTGTCCGAAGCTAAAAGGCTTCGGGTCACCGTGGACGGGCAGGGGCCTCGACGCGGCTAGACACGAGACACATACATTACGCGACCTCGCCCTGGTGGCCGCACACGTTGGTTGCGGCCGACGCGGGCCGCTGGCAAGTGCTTGTAAGGGGAGCCTTGCCTCTCTTGTACGAGAAAGGACGCGTAATGAAGATCATTAAAGCTAAAGACTACGAGGATATGAGCCGCAAGGCAGCCAATATCATCTCGGCGCAGGTTATTCTCAAGCCCGACTGCGTGCTGGGCCTTGCCACCGGCTCCACCCCGATCGGTGCCTACAAGCAGCTCGCTGCTTGGTACGAGAAGGGCGACGTCGACTTTGCCGAGGTCAGCACCTACAACCTGGACGAGTATCGCGGCCTTTCGCACGACGATCCCCAGAGCTATCACTACTTCATGCGTGAGAACTTCTTCGATCACATCAACATCGACCTGAACAACACGCATGTGCCCGACGGTTCCAACCCCGACGCCGCCGCTGCCTGCTCTGAGTACGACAAGATCGTCGCCGCCGCCGGTTACCCGGATCTGCAGCTGCTCGGCATTGGCAACAACGGCCACATCGGCTTCAACGAGCCCGATGACCACTTCTCCAAGGGCACGCACTGCGTCGACCTCACCGAGAGCACCATTCAGCCAACAGCCGCCTGTTCGACAGCATCGACGACGTTCCCCGTCAGGCCTACACCATGGGCACCCAGACCATCATGTATGCCCGCATGATCCTGGTCGTCGCCAACGGCGAGGCCAAGGCTCAGGCCGTGCATGACATGTGCTATGGCCCGGTTACGCCCGCGTGCCCGGCTTCGATCCTGCAGCTGCACACCAACTGCGTTGTCGTTGCCGACGAGGCCGCCCTTTCGCTCTGCGAGTAGCGCGAATCCTGCATCTCGACATAGCCTTGCCTAAGGCCTCCGCTTTGCGGGGGCCTTTTTGTTATCCCTCTCCGCCCGCTTGACCAAAATCTTGCGGCTTATAGGACAAAATGTGTGTCCACTTTAGGGGCATCGGCGCAGGTCGATGCCCCTTTTTCAGCCGTTTAAATTCCGTGCCCGCTTTTAACCACTCGGACAGAATGTGTGTCCGGTTGCCTATCGTTCCCGCCGGTAGATACCCTTTTCCGGAACCGTTAAACACCCTTTCGGAAGAGGTGTCCATGAAGGCCGTTTATTGCCCCTACTGCGGCGGTCGGACCAAGCGCAACGGCAGGACCTCATCGGGGTCCCAGCGGTGGAGGTGCACGGCCTGCGGCGCGTCGACGACGCTGAGGTACGACGACACGGCGGCGAGGCTCGAGGAGTTCCTCGGGTGGCTCCTCTCGAAGGACTCGCAGGCCACGATGCCGGGCGGCGGGCGGTCCTTCAGGCGCAGGACGGCCGAGTTCTGGGAGGTCTGGCCCATGCCCGTCCCCGACGGCGAGCTGCACCGCGTGCTCCACGTCGACGGGATCTGGGTCGCGCGCGACCTCGTCGTGCTCATAT
>ENA-OQEX01000604-OQEX01000604.1-human-gut-metagenome-genome-assembly--contig:-NODE-604-length-17946-cov-6.872720_pt1 | contig 17946 bp, 21 predicted proteins | sample MGYA00242802_ERZ504649 | MGnify/ENA primary metagenome ERZ504649 (study PRJEB26092, sample SAMD00036194) | human gut metagenome | host: Homo sapiens | study: EMG produced TPA metagenomics assembly of...
CAGATCAATCAGACCGTGAACGCCTTTGGTGTGATATCAACGACTTGCGTCACGTTGAAGTCGATGGCAGCCGACAGCAGCAGGTACACTTGTTGACGTGGCATCTCGAACATGGCGGCAATCATATCGATGGCGTGTTCGACGCTTTGCGATAATGCGTCATCCAGCGTACTGCTGAAACCCATTGGAATCAGTGTGCCATGACTGATCGCAAATGGCAGATCCGTGCGTCCGAACAGTCGTTTGGCTTCGGCTGTTGGCACTACCTGCACGCGAAGTGTAGCTCTGAGCGACGCTTCCAATGCGGTGAGCGACACTTCGCCATTGCCTTGGGTAAAATGCGGATTGCCGATGTATAATCCTGCGCCTTCAATCTGTACTGGCAGAAATAGCGTGGATTCAACGGTGAGATTGCGTAAATCGATATTGCCACCATAATCTGCAGGTGGAATGGAGCTTGGACGCTGATTACTGGCGGTGGTCACGTCCATGATTCCCAGAAATGGATGCATCGGGAAACGTATCGTCGATACCGTCTCACTGCTTGTGTTTGTGGTGTGTGTCGTTTGAACTGGAAACCATGCCGTTTCGGTTTCAACATCCGCTCGGCAGAACTGGCCGTAGTTGCCGTCGAAATCCTCGGATCCTGCCAGCACTCCACGCGCGTGGCGGGTGGAGATCACACCGTAGGGAAGCGCGGCGCCAACGTGGTCGGAGTGATTGCCAGCAGATCACCTGGGTGGGCTTCCGGTACGGCAATCGGACTGGTGACCACATGCGGGCCATCTGTATCGGGATTATGGTGACATTCTCGTGCTATGGCGATGCCGTCGTTCAACACGTCGTTTGCGGCGCGACCATCTATGAGCAATCATGTGTGACTGATCAAATTCTCCGGATTGCCGGGCATGTCGAAATCTACGGTCTGCCGCCAATGATCGTGCGGGAAATCACGCCATCCAGTTTGGTACCATCGAACGCACTAATGGGATTGCGTCCCAACAACGCATTCGCATCGACAACAACCTGACGGTTGGGATTTACCATTACCAGATTAGCTTTTGCCGGGGATGATAGCACCACCGCCTCGGGGTTCAGTGCATATGCGGCTGGGGCTTTTCGCGCACTTTGGCGGTGAGGTAGTCCGCTTCCACCTTCCATACGGTGACGGCGTGTACCTGCTGGTCGGTGAACTCCACATGTTCCATGCCGGCCTGCTGCTTCATCAGCAGTGCGAGCCCCTGGCGCGCTTCGTCAAGATTGTCGATGATGGACGCGGTACCATTGCCAACGATCGACTTGAACGCCTCGCCCCAATTGCACAGCGTGCGTCCCTCGACCACCTCGCAGTCAGTCGCCATTTCGAATGCTACAGGAAGCGCGTTGCCCGCGGCCTTGACAGCGTCCATCTTACGTCCGGTCGCAGAACCATGGAAATACAAGGTGAGATGATTGGATTCCGTGTCGAACACGTATCCGAAATTCAACGGCACGATGGTGATGCCTTCCGCATCGGTGTATGCAAGACTCACGATCTTGCATGTTGCGATAATCGCCTCGACCTGCTGCGGTTCGGTTACCTCACGGTCGGCACGCCTCATCATGCGATGCTTCCCGCAACCGTCCGCTCATCATTACGACGCGTCACCATGGCACGTTCCTCTCTGCTGGATTTACACACCCAGCCTACCGGCTCCCTCAAGCCGATGCTGTATACGCCGGAACCATCATCCCACCAAGCATGATCCACCGGCTCCGGCTGCACAAGACGCTTCGGTCCCTTCAGCATTTCAATCGCCTTCAACTCCAAACGTTCACGCTCCTCAGCCAACGCACCGCCAACATCTGCGCCTCATCAACCACCGCAACGGAGCGCAATGCACATCAGAATGAGCACGCTCCAACGTCTGCAACGCATCATGAGTCTTACCAGAATTCGTAGGCCCAACATGTAAAACCACCCGCCGACGCGCAGCACGCGTTCGCGGATGTCGGTTTTCTGGGGATGTGTTCGCTAGTGTGAAACTGGTAGGATGATGGGGAGGTCGTCCATAGGAGGGTGGCTTTTCAGCTTCTGTTGCATGGTTGATGCTTGGCGAGGTGATATGCGATATCTTACGAATACGGGCAGGTAAGTGAGAAGACCGCTCAAGTGGGAGAATTCATTAAGCTCATCTCCGACGCTGGCGATAATCCTCGCTTTGCGGTGGCGGATGCTAAACAGTTGCTTAAACTTTATGAGGAGCAGTACGCTTACTTGGGAGACACTCTAGTAAATCAGATTGCAAAGCTCCTTGGTGGGATTTCCGATGATGCTGTTGTTGGCGAAGAGAAAGGGGCAAGATTCCTGTGGGCCGCCAGGATGCTCAAAAACCCGGTATCGAACTGCATGACTCCGGTTTTTAGTGGTAAAAGATTTGTGCTTTCTGGAGATTTTGAAATGTATGGCGGTAAATCGACCGCCGCTGAAATGATTGAGGAGGCTGGCGGCAGTGTTACGAAGACCGGACCTTCAAAAAGGATCAATTATGTGATCGTTGGCGATAGAGGTAACGCAGCTTGGGCTTTCGGCAGTTATGGAACGAAGGTCAAGAGCATGCCATGGAATTAAAACTTGCGGATAATCCCACCATCGAGATTGTTTCGGAGAAGGCCTTTCTGGATGCGCTTGAGAAGACCAATGCGGATGCGCTTGAAACACTTTCCGAGAAGCAAGAAGAATATAAGCGGATTTGGTCCACGGCAAGGAGCGTTGGCAGAGATTTCCATGGTTTGACTGATGGTCAGAAAAAAGCTTTTGATCTAGTCAAAGAAGGCAAGAACGTTTATCTTACGGGTCTCGCTGGTACAGGCAAGTCCTATATTGTCGAGCGGATTATTGAATGGGCTCAAACGTCGGGTTTGAACGTCATTACATGTGCTCCGACAGGTATAGCCGCGCTTAACGTGGGTGGTTCGACGGTGCACCGCGTCCTTTGCATTCGTCCGGGACGGACCTTGGAGAAAGACCCGCATCCTTTTGTGCCTACGGATTCTCCGCTTCCGGACTGTGATCTGTTGATTCTTGATGAAGTGTCCATGTGCCGTATGGATTTATTCGATTATCTTTCCGCAGTGTTGAAGATTGCCGGCAAAATACGTAAACAGAAGGGCAAGGGTCTTTGCCAATTATTGGTCGTTGGTGATTTTTGCCAGCTTCCGCCCGTCATCACTAATGAAGAGAGGCGGTTTTTGGAAGAAAAATATGGCTACGACGTTGGAGAGGCGTTTGCGTTTCAAAGCAGCGAATGGGCGTTCTGGAACTTCGAGGAAGTGGAACTCTGCGAGGCGATCAGGCAAAGGGATGCGCACTTTGTTGCGGCTCTTAATGCTTGCAGATTCGGCGACAAGAATGGTGCGCGTTGGATAGAGCAGCATGCTCTCGTCAATCCGCTGCCTGACTCCATCATTCTTTGCAGTACCAATGCGCAGGCGCGGGATGAAAACATGCAGAGGCTCAATGCTTTAAAAGATGAGGAAATGACATTCGTGGCGCATGTGACCGGTGAGGTTCTTAAGTCGGATATGCCGACTGATGAGGAGCTTTCGCTGAAACCTGGCGCGCGAGTCATGGCTCTTGTCAACAACTCCGAAGATACATTCATGAACGGCGCATTGGGAACGGTCATAAACTGTGACGGTCCAGGTGCCCTAGTTCGGTTTGACGGAATAGAGGCTACTTTTGTGCAGAGCTTTGAGTGGAAAATCACGAAGCCTGTTCTCATTAATGGACGCATTGAAAAAGAGGTTGTGGGAACATTCGAACAGATACCTCTTAAATTGGCTTGGGCAATTACCATTCATAAGTCGCAGGGGCAAACATTCGATAGGGCGATTATCTATCCGGATTGCTGGGATTTCGGCCAGTTGTACACGGCTCTATCGCGACTGACGGGTATTCACGGACTGTATCTTGCTCATCACATAAACGATAACTTCTTGGTTACTTCCAAAGAAGTGCTTGATTTCCTCAACGGAAAAAGAAAAACGGATGATGGTCGGAGGGCGAAGACTGTTCAGACTCGACATGCTACACGCCGAGTATCTAACAAGAAGGATATTACACCGGATAAAAACATCGACGGCAATATGGATGATTTCGATATCCGCTGGGGTACCGTTCCGGACGATGTTGAGCTGGAAGACATTGGCGATGATATGGACTTGCTTCTGCAGTCGGCGGAACTGATCGTCACCTCGCAGTTCGGTTCGACATCCATGCTGCAGCGCAAGCTGTGTGTCGGATTCGCCAAGGCTGGTCGTCTTATGGATTTGCTGGAGTCGCGTGGCGTTGTGGGGCCTTCCGAAGGGTGCAAGGCCCGTGAGGTGTTGGTGCAGCCTCAGGACCTGCCGCAGGTGCTTGCCTTCATCAAGGGTGAGACGCGATGCCTGTTTCGAAGCCTGCAAGCGATCCTTGGGCGGCATGGATCCATGGGAAGCTGAGGATCCTTGGGACGTGGAAGAAGCGCCCAAGCCAGGTGTCACTCAGGAAAGATTCAAATCTCTCAATGAGGAGGTTGAAAAGAAAAAGACCTCGAAAGGTGGTCTGTTTGCGAGGATTAAGCGGCTGTTCGGCGCGAGGTAGCGCGCTATGTAGAGCTGTGTTTTAGCCGCAGTCTTCGGGGATGTTACTGTCGCCCATGACATCCCTCTGTTCTTTTTCGAATGGTGTATCCGCTATTGTGCGCCCCATACGGGTAGAAAATCGTGTGCGTTGTGGTGACGTACGCCAAATACGGTATGGGCGACTTTTTGTATGTATCCTGCGATGCTCGCGAGTTTACTTCGATTTACCTGGTATCCTGGGTTTGAGCAGCCGTTGACATTCAATTCAAGGAGTTTTCACTATGCCCATGGATCCAATACCGGTCATAGACCTGTTTGCGGGACCAGGCGGTATGAGCGAAGGATTCTCTTCCCTGCGTGATGAAAACGATGAGCCGGTGTTCCGCTCCATCATGTCTATAGAGATGGAGCGTACTGCGCATGCCACATTGAGGTTGCGCGCGTTCGCTCGCCGTCTTATGGATGCGGATGGACGGCTGCCCCAAGATTACATCGACTATCTCGGAACTCCTTCCAGTGAGAATCTCGAAAGATTGAAGGATTCTCATCCAGAAGAGTGGCTGCAGCCGAAGCCGAGGCAATCCAAGGAACCTCAAAGAGGGTGATGATGAGTTCGTCGAGATGGCAAAGAAACGTTTGCAAGGGTATGACGGTCCTCTCGTGCTGATCGGTGGTCCGCCATGCCAAGCGTATTCGCTCGTCGGGCGCGCTCGTCGTACCCATGATAAGGACAGGCTCGAAAAGGACGTCAAGCAGACGCTCTACAAGTGCTATCTGCGGTTCATCGAAGTGCTCAGGCCTACGGCGTTTGTCATGGAGAACGTGAAAGGACTGCTGTCCGCGCGCAATTACGGCGAAGGCGTGTTCGGACATATCCGTGCTGATATGGAGGCGTTGGGATACGAGCTGCATTCTATGGTCGTGAAAGATCCAGAGCGGCTCATGATTTCATTGTTCGCGCCGACGAATTCGGCGTCCCCCAGGCCCGTCATAGGGTCATCCTGTTCGGTACCAGGAGCGGGTGCGGCCAGGGCGCTCCCGGAGTGATGACTCCACGCCCAGTTATTACGGTCGACCAAGTATTAGGGGAGATGCCGCGCATCCGTTCTGGATTCTCCTCCAGAGTTCATGACAAGCTTGACTGGAAGGAATACGTCCGCAAGGCTGCGGAAAAACTCATGCTCACTCCGGAGGGATCCGCATTGGGGCCGAGCTTGGAACCCGTGATGGAGGGCAAGCATCTGCCTTCCGCACAGCATGCCGATGGCATCGGTGCTGAAGATCGGAATCCATTATCCGACTGGTATCGAGGCCATCTTGCAGGCAGCGGTGTGTTGCCCGAGCATGTTGCACGCAACCACATGGATTCCGATCTGGATAGATATTTGTTCTGCGCGGCTTACGCGCAGGAACATAAGACTTGTGCGAAGCTGTACGATTTCCCGAAGTATCTGTTGCCGAACCACAAGAACGCCGAAGGCGCGGTCGAGGGCAAAGAGGTAGTATTCGCGGACCGGTTCCATGTACAGTTGTCCGATCAGCCGTCAACCACGGTCACGTCTCACATCAGCAAGGACGGGCATTACTTCATCCACCCCGATCCGTCTCAGTGCCGTAGTCTGACCGTGCGTGAGGCTGCGCGTTTGCAGACATTCCCGGATGACTACTTCTTCATGGGCAACCGCACTGACCAATACAGGCAGGTCGGCAACGCTGTGCCACCGTTGCTGGCGCAGCAAATGGCGCAGGTCGTTGCCGATTGGATAGATGAGCCATCTGTCGGATATTACCGTTGATCCCGGGGCTTGAACAGGGAGGCGGGGAAACCGCGCTTTACCATGTCATTGCCCAAACGCCATAGCAGAACGGTCTGCCGGTCGGTCAGCTGAAGTCCTTCGGAAAGTCTCGCCAACGCCGCCATCATTTCTTGGTTGATCATGTAGCGTTTCTGCCCCCATTGAATTATGGTCTGCCAGTTCTGCTCTGGAATGGACATGAGAAAATCACGTCTATCATCGACGCTGGCGTCTTCAGAAGTGATATCTATTCCTGGCCTTAACGGAACCTGCGGTTTTGCCTGCAGTTCGCGTAGCGGGAAGCCTGCATCCAAGCATCGTTTGAGCAGATTGTTCAAAGCGTTCTCATTAATGGGAAGGTCATCGCCGGAAATGAGCGTCTCCAAGGAGCTCTTTGACTTTGGACTCAAATAGTGTTTGGGAGTCGCGAAAGCGATGAGTCTCTCAAGAGATTTGGGAGTCAACGCATGCCAGTCGGATACTAGAACATTGTCGGTGGGTAGTTCTTCCACGGCTTCGTTGGATGCCTTGTGTCGCGGTTCCGGAGCGGCCGATACTTCATCCTCTTTCACTACTCGTTTGGTGGCGGCATGTTTGGGTTTTTCCATGACGATTTCGACGTCAGCGGCATCGAGACAGGTCATCTTCCCTTTTAGATTGTTCCAGCATTGATCCTTTTTCGCCCATTCGCTCACGTTCTGCACGGGACGACGTGGATCGTTAAGCACCTCGGAAGCCTGTTCTCCCGCTTTCAGAAGGCACCCGAGCATATGCGCGTCGATGGACTGCCTTCGCCAGATGGCGTCGAAATCACAGGACAGACCGGCACGCCGCAGATCCAAGGAATACTTGGCGACGGCATACTCGGCAACGTTCGCCTGGTATGCTCCCAAGAACCATTCGGCCTTCTTGATGTGTTTGTAGACGGTATCAAAGATGATTCGCTTGCAAACGAGTTGCTTGTAAAAATCGACGTTCAACTCATCCGCCGCGCTCTTGTTCGCCGACTGCTGGTTGACGAATTTAGCGAAGCACTTCTGGCTCCAAGACTGGCGACTTGAGGTTGCCCGTCCCAGCAAACAAGATATTTGGGGGCGTCAACCATTTTAATGCGTTGTTTGCTTGGGTTGGCCTTCTCAAAGGCCTTACGTGAAGCGGCATCCCGACGGTTCTTCTCGCTGTCGTATTGGCCACGGGCACGTTCGTAATACCAATGTGTCTGGATCGTGCCCGGCAGAGGCGGGGTCAATGCCTGCTTGGACAACTGCTCAAGCTTTATCTGATACTCGCTGTTGGAAGAGAAGTCGGCCTCCGCGACCTTGTTCTGGGAATTCGTGTACCGGGAGATATAGGGAACGAGTTCTCGCGCCATATCCTCATGAACGACGACGAGTTTGACAGGGACGATGACCCTGCTCAGATCGGTTTTGTCCTTTTGCCCTGTGTAGAAGATGGATGCGGTGGTTTGCCCTCCATTGACAATCTGGAGGTCATCAAGCCTGATGATCCGTCCCTGTCCGTCTGTTTCCACATGCGTGGCAGTGGCAGTGAGACCGTTGTTGTAGGCCACGAATCTATCAGGCTGATTGCAGATGGTGGTACGGATTCCTTTGTTGACTTTGCCACGCATTGACAGGAACGACCGCACGTTGCTTCCATCAGTTTCGAGCCATACTTCTTGTACCATCCGGAAAGAACGTCTCCAGTGACGAACAGAAGATAGGTGTCCATATCTTCCATATCGTCAGGAGCTTTGACCGTGGCGATGCCGCCGGGCAGTTCGATCGACATGTGCTCGGCCAATCCGGTGGCGTGCGAAGCTTCCATAAGCCTTCGGATGTCCCAAGTGTGGTATTCCCAGCTAATATGCTGTCGTTCCTTTTCCTTTTTGTACTGGTCAATTTGGATAGCCTCTGGGTCACTACGGCCGGTGTACTCGCGATCGGTAATGAAGTAGAATCGTGCACGACGAATGCCGGCGCGATTTTGTTTGATGAATTGAGCGAATTCGTAGGTTTCGCTACTCTCCTCGGCTTGCGCTTGATAACTGCCGTTCCATGCGGCAACAAAGAACCGTTGCATTGCATTGAAGTATTTTTTGCACTCCGCAGCTTGTATGGTCTGCGGCGCGTTTTGGTCGTTCATGGTCAGTTTGTCATCACAGACGATAACCACGATGGACTCGTCCAGTTCGAAGGCGTCTTGGTCATATCCATCAATGGCTAGCGCTTTGTTTGTGCCCATAAGATAACGGCAGTAGGCAGGATGATAGGCGGTGATCGCCTCGCTGTCCCGCAGGATTTCGCACGCGGTCTCAAAAAACGCCTCCTGATCGTATATGTCTCGGTCGCGCGCCAGCTCAAGGACCTCGTTCCACAGATCGTGCCGGTATTCCTCGATTTCTTCCATTATTCCTCCACCATGGCCGATGTGCTCTCCGACTGCAGATATGGCGTCAGGTTGCTTCTGCTGATATGGTACGTGAGATTCGAAACGCCAGCCGGTATCGTCCCGGTTTCGATCCTCGGAAATCCGTCTTCGACACGGTAAGTGGATATTGTTCCAATGCGGAATGCAGTCTGGGAGACAAGCCCCGAATACAGGTTCAGTCCCAAGCTCGCCAGACCGTCATCCACGTATTCCGTGACGGTGGAGGGGTCTGCTGCCTTCTCGCGTAGCCTGTCGACTAGCTGGGGAAGGGTCAGTCCATGTTCCATATCCTTCGTTTCCTGTATCTCGAGGACCATGAGCTTGATGCTTCTGTCGCTGGTATCAAGTTGCTCGGGAGATGATATGGTGATGCTTTCCGCCGTTTTATGGATGGTCTTCACCTCCCAAGCTGTTTTCTCATCCGGGAATTGAAAATCCTGCGGTGCCGCGTATGGGCCCTGCCATGCGACGCATACCTCTTCGATGGTCTTTCCAGTCTGTCGTGTGATTTCCATCGCCGCGACCAATTCCCCGAATGTGCCGCGGAGCAGTTTCGCCATGTCGGAATTGCGGGATATCTTCAGCAGCCTCTGCCATTGATCAACTGTCGCATATATTTGCCGCAATGCCGCATCCTCGGAGGGCGCATCCGCGATCCGATTAGCAAAAGCCAAGCAGATCTCCCCGAAGGCATGGATCAGACTCCAATCCTGGAGGGTGAACGTGAGCGCCCATTTCTCGCGAGGTCTGGCGTTCCCTCGCATACTGACACGAACGTCGATGGCCTCCAACCGATTTAAGGTCTTGGGCTGTCGTTCGGTAAGCAGCATGATATAGGGGAGTCCATCGACCGTGCATCCAAGAACGATGGGTAGTCGAAGAGACGTGTCCAACTCATGATTAGTACGACCCGGACGTCGAGCCTCATCCCGCCAGAGGGAGATTATTTCATTTATGGAAAGACTCATTTAATCATCACCGTATTCTTCAGCTTTCCTACTCAATTCGGCGAATTCACGTCGCTGAGCGACGGTGTTATACATATAGACCGTTTTGCCGAGATGCTTGTTCACATTCACCTCATCAACCGGGACGATGAGCTTCACCCCGAGCATGCCGGGACCTTCTTGTGGGGACAATCCTTGATGTCCATCAAAATTCTTCACACATATGCGATAGAAGAGAAGGCTCGGATGATCGCCGAAGTACTTGGTCAGATAGTATTGACGCTCCGAACTATTTTTCTGGTCAATGGGAAGCTGATATGTACAGGCTGCAATCTTGAGCGCATCGTTCTTGGAGCCAAGTCGCATTTTATCGCCATTGATTTGGAACTGTCTATTGTCCCTGAATGTGCATTTACGCTTGACCTGGGTCCAATGAAAATTGACGCCTTCCACTTCGTTTCCGTTACCGTTGATGAAACCAATATTCCAAGTCATATCGGGATTTTCTGACAGCTGGGTGCATGCGTACTGTTCGGCCATGCTTGTGTTCATCTCGATTTCCTGATCGCGATAGGTCATGAGAGTGGGACCGAAGAATGTATCTCTATAGCCCGATCGGTATTGGGAAAGGAAATCCACGACGGCTTGGCGGGAACATTCTGAAAGACTTGTGTCTCAACCAAGGGTGATACAGATGAGATGACTTGCGGTGCGTTGCAGACGCCGAGCAGCTTCATGAATGCTTCATCATTCTGATTTCGACGTTTCATATCAACGTCGAGTTTGATTGACTCGATGATTTCACCGGCCATGTCAAATTCTTGGTAGCCGATCCCTTCCACAGCGTTGCGCATCTTGCTGGCATTGGTGATGCGTACACCCTTGTTCGGGTTCTTTCTGATGGCAAGTCCGAACTGTTTGGGCGTCATGCAAGATGCTTCATCCTGCTTGCGGATTCCTTGAGTTCTTCCACGATGGAACATGAGTAGCGGTAATCAAGTACGGATTCCGGCAGTAACCAGATACGTTGCAGATTCGCGTAATTCGGACGATATCCAAACCACCGGCCCATCTGCAGGAGAGTATCGGAAGCTGTCACTCTCCGGTAGAACACACTGCAAATCAGACCACTGAGCGTCATACCTCGGGAAAGCTGGTTTCCTCCGATGAATATGGTGCATTCGTTGGAAGTCAGATCGGGCGGGACATCGTTTCTGAGGCTCCAGTCATCGGAATCAGAGTTGACCAGTCTGACACGAAGTCTGCTGGATTGGACAAGACGCCTTATCCGTAGGAACATCATTCCCCAGGAAATGTCCGTGCTCGTGTAATACTCGCTTTCAAAGGCCTCTTGCAGGTCATCGATTCTCGGATCTCCATCAGCATGGAATCGTACGGCATTCTCAACCTGCCTTAAATAACCACTGACCCGATCAGCAATCTGACGCTGGACATCGGTGAATCGTGACATATGGATGAGCATGGATTGCTGTTCGTCTTCCGCGTTGGGACGGAGAGCGCACGCATTAATGAAGGTGCAGACGGCATGCTTGACTTGGTCATCCAATTCGGGATCTACGATGTCGTAGTTCTTTCCGTGCGATACGGGTAGCCAACTTTCTAGTTCACCCTCATCAATCTCTCTCACGCAACTCGAATCTTCGGGAACGCTATCCATGTCGCCGAACAACTTCTTTGCTCCGATGTACGCGTCGGGGGATTTAAGTATGTGAATGAAATCCTGTGGGAACAGATCACTTTCATCCGCATCGTCGATGAAGATATTCGCAAAAGGCGTTGCCGTAACGGCAACGTAAGAAGTTCGGGAACTGATTTGACACAGGTCGCGAATCAGCGAATTGATTCGTGTGGGAGAATCATCCAGTTTGGCGGAATTGACAGATGCGTAGTCGCTTTCATCATCAATGATGAGCACGGGCAGATCCTTGTCGAATTCGGGACTGTCGAACCACTTATTGAACTTGGAGAGAATTGACGCGTTTTTCTTTATCACCGCCACGCAGGGGGCGGCGCTGTTCCATGTTGGGCGTGGAAAGCTATGGAATGCCTTATCGTAGGCTGCCACGAAGTCATTTTCGTTAGTGAGCTGGCTGGGGTGCGCAATGTTCTGCTGGTACTTTCCGATGCCCACTCGTATTCCATCCTGCCAGCCGATGAAATCAGTATCGATACGTTCCTGTGTTTGCTGTCTCAGATTCTCATTATCACTGGTCAATACGATGATGAGACGGTATCCACAGTCAGCGGCCTTGTTCATCAGAGCGATATAGGTACGGGTCTTTCCGGACTGCACGTCTCCTAGAATCAAACCTTTTCTGGAAACTGCCGGTTGATCGCGACGTGGATCTGCCAACAGTTTGACTATCTCATTGGCGGTATAGTGAGAGTCGAATAGCTGGAATTCTTATCCATGACGAGGTACTGATAGTACGAATCTGATCGAGGGGTTTCCCAAGTATCAGATGACTGCATATCTGACAGCCATGGTTTCCATGCCGAGTTTTGGTCAGTGAGAGTTATACCTTCGTCTATTTTCGGAACTAACTCGTTACGTAATTCGCGGAAAGTGCGGTTGTATCCCTCGGAATCTTCTAGTAGTTCAGGTTTTCGAGAGACGAGTATTTTTAATGCATCCTCAATATCCTGTTCGGAAGGAGCTTGGTCATCATCGTCATCCACCATCAGAACAAGCTTCACCTTAGCCTTGACTTTTTCCCATTTATTACGCATGTGATACCTCCATTAGGATTTCTTCGGCGTTCTGGCATAAGGAAAACGGCTCTTTGGATTTGTATTTCTCGACAAAAGCTGAAGCGCTCATGTGCTTTAACTGGTTTGCAAGCATCCACATGTCTTGGGCGCATTCGCGTATCTCATCATCGGTCAGACCGTTCTCCGCTCCATGCTCGTCCACTGAGAGTCGTGATTGTACGTCGTTGTACGGGAACGCTGCTGCGAATACTTTTATCATCCCGCTGAAATCGCGGCGCTGCTCCCTGGAAAGGTTGTCGATGAATCCTTTCACATATGGATTGTCCGTGTTGATCTCATATCGAAAAGAGCCGTCCCTGTCACTGATGACGTCCCAGATGCGGGCTTCCGGATCGTTCGACGTCTTGCGTCCACGGAACTGCTGCGTGCGGCGGCTGGGAGCGGCTAATTTCTCCACGTAGCGTTTCATCGCGTCTCGTATGGTCTTCGGAGGTGTGGCCTGCGACTTTTTGATGTCAAGCGTTCACTCGTCATCCATGTTGTTCGGGATATCGACTTGCACGCGGGATAGTTTCGTTGCTTCCTTGCGGGTGAGAAGGCGGAACCAGCTGCCCCAGGTGATTAGCCGGTACGCGCGGTAGATATAGAAACCTTGGGTATCGAACAGCGTGTGTCCTTTTTCCTGTTTCAGATCAAGAAGACCTCTGTCTTCCATGGTCAGTTTGTTCTGATAGGGGAGCGTATATCCGCACAACGTGGCGTCGGTGCCGGGGATGCGCTGCATCCGTTGCCGCTGCGTGGCAAGGTTGTTCACGAGAAAAGGATCGCGTTCCGGCACGGGCTCATCGTTCACGGTTATCGAGATGCGTTCGATTTCATCCTCAGGATATGGGTGGAGGAACCTGTGGAACACGAGACCCAGATACCCGGACAGTTCGAGCATGGCTTGGTCTATATCCTGCAGGGAATCGCCCGCGACGTTTCCCAGACGATCCAGGTTACGCCATAGCACGCATGTGCATGCGTGCTGGGCATGAGATCCCGCACCTTTCGAGGCAATTCAAGATTGGTCTGCTCTTCATCCAAGGTCTCGAGATCCCATTCGCGTGTTCGTGCGACGTGGTCCAGATCCCATCGGAGCGTATTCTGACGTCCGTGCTGAACGGTGGAAAGCATGACGGAACGTGCCTGTGAAAGGGATGCGGTCTTCAAACCGAGTCCGAAACGGCCTAGATCGTTGGCATTGCGCTTGGCGTTCGGGTTGGTTCCGGCGAGTTTCATCGCGTTCACGGCCGTCTCATAGTCCATGCCGTCACCGTCATCAATGATTGCCACATACGGATCTTCGCCGTGGTCGAAGTAGCGGATGCTGATGGTTTTGGCGTGGGCGGCGATTGAGTTGTCTATGATATCCGCCACCGCGGTGTTCAGGCTGTATCCGACGGACCGCATCGATTCCAAAAGGTTTGGATCAGGTGTGCAGTCTACCATTTCGAATCTCCCGGACATCTTTGTAGAATGTTGATAGGAAAAGTCTACTGCGCCAGAGGGGATAATCTTTAGATTGAGTCGTCTTTTTTACTTCTCGGGCATTTCAGCAAATAAGAATTTTATAAAAAACGCTATATGTGAAGAGCCGTCCATCGAAAGGGCGGCTCTTCGTACCGGACAAGGTTGTGGAATAGATGGTAACTGTTATTTCAGCGCCATCTTGCTGGGGAATTCCTGGACTCGTGCCGTCTGGGGATGGTCAATCACTTCCTGGGGCGTACCTTGCTCCAGGATTGCACCTTTGTCCACGAAAACGACGCGATCGGATACGTTTTTGGCGAATCGAATTTCATGTGTCACGATAATCATCGTGACACCGGTTCCCGCGACCTTGGTAATGGTGTCATTGATCGAAAACCGTTACCGGAATACGCTACGCCTTTTGGAGAATTCATGACCGCCTCCGCAAGGGGAGCGACGAGATTTTCGGTTCTTCTACGAGATAGAGCATTTCCGATCTGAGCACTTCTCGCTCTGCGCATGAGTCAGCTTGCATCCTTCACATAGAAAAGCTAATCCACAAACAAAACAACAAAGCATTCCAGACTAGAAAACTGAACCATCTAGCTTGTCAAGCGCACGCAGCAAAGAATCAACATGACCCTTCGCACGCACGTTATATCGGGCAATACGAATCACCCCATCACCATCGATCACAAAAGTCGAACGAATTACACCCTCATAGACCTTGCCATACAACTTCTTCTCACCATACGCGCCGTACAAACGATGCACAGTCAGATCGGCATCCGACAACAAAGGAAACGTCAAATGATCGCGCTCGCGGAACCGGACGAGCTTGTCCATCGGATCCTTTGATATGCCGAGCACAGTGAATCCGCGGGAGCGCAGGCGCGCGAGGTTGTCCCGGAAGTCACAGGCCTCAGTAGTGCATCCAGGAGTCATCGCGGCAGGGTAGAAGTACAAGACGATATTCTGACCGCGCAATGCGGAGAGCGTAATGCTATCGCCGTTGTCGCTGGGAAGTGTGAAGTTCGGGGCCGTTAATCCCGCTTCGAGTCGTGCGGATGCGGGGGAGTCCTGCGCTGTTGGGGTCGCTGGCGAATTGATGTCGGACATGATTGCTCCTTACCGTTCTTCGGACTTCGTGCCGATACAAAGCGCGAACAGGCGTCATCATACCCGCCTTACGTGCGCGCGGCTTGCTTGACTCGTTGCGCGACGATCTATTTTTCTCGTTCCAAAGCAAGCGCGGTATCGAATATTTCGATGTGAGCGGAACGGTTTTGTTTGTGCATGGGCTATTATTGGGATGACAAGTTTTGTGCCATTCCCCAAACCGGCTTGCCGTCGGTCGGGGCGGCGGAAGGCTTGCGAGAGGTTACTGCCGGATACCTCCGCCACGTCGGAGACGTGGAAACCGTAAGGGAGGCGTAGCATACCACCCGTGCGAAACCGTTGGAAAGCGGAAGGGTGAGCGAAACGTCCCGCGAGAGCGTGGCGAACCTCCCAAGCAGTGGGCGTCAGACCCGTCAAGGGAACAGATCCGAAAAGATCTGTTCCCTTCTTTTTATTCGGAGGGCAATGATGGCTGACCACAGCAAAGAGAAGGCGGAGTGGCTTCGGAAAGTAAGGGACGAAATCCGTCCCGCATATGCCGGTTGCTTTCCTCGGGACGGTTGATTCTTCAATGTGATGACGGTAGCGAAGTTGCCATCAGGTTTACTAAAGGCGTTTTGCCCATCTATGTGGGTTTGAATACTACATGGACTTCCATAAGGGACGCCGTGCCCGCAGTCGGATTTCTATGACGACATCATACGAAGGAATTTTACGGCGAAGCGCGTGGACTACACCCATAGACATAGCGACAGGAACACGTCATACGAAAAGCGGCGGAGTCATGCAAAATCAAAACTGGATATAGCAGGTGAGGCCTTCAACCATGTGGCGAGTGCTGCCTATGTGGTGGAATCTGCGAAAAGTGGCTTGATTTTATTTGCTGGTGATGAGCGGTGGCGTTGGGCTTGTCGGAACAGGTGAACAAGAAAGATGAGCGGACGGGTGATTACATTCCTGCATCTCTTGTGAATGAGAGTGTTCTTTCCGAGAGCATCCACAGGCGGGGTACGCGTGTGAGAAGCGTCGTATCAGCAAGATGGGAGTGATTCCGGAAACCGTTTGCTTGGTCTGTAGTCGTAGGCTTCGGCAACATAGCAGTGATTGTTGTTGCAGGATAAGAACAGGATGATGTTCCGGTTGCGGATGACAGCTCGTATCATTCTTCGGGTTTTCTCGATGTGTAGGTTTTGTGATTGCGGCCAAGTGGGCGTTCTCTTGGCCGCAATCATGGTTGGAAAGAGGTTGAGCGATGACTTGTGGCATAGCTGAGATGCCTCCGTACAAGTCCGCGAATCTGCCATGCATAAGCGAGATGAGGACAATGCACATCGAGGTGATGATGTTTTGTCTTTGCCGACGTGCTGGGCATCCCTGTCGAAAACGTCGCAGTAAACGAGTTCGGCGCTTGGCGGCGCGATGTGCTCCGCCGTGGGAACCGGCTTGTACAAGGATTCCCAAGAAGCGTTCGTGATTGCTGTAGCGAGGATGGATTCGGGCCACACGAATCACTCCATCACCATCGATCACGAAAGTCGAACGAATCACACCCTCATAGACCTTGCCGTATAATTTCTTCTCACCATACGCACCATACAAACGATGCACAGTCAGATCGGCATCCGACAACAACGGAAACGTCAAATGCTGTCGGGCTACTGGCGAATTGATGCCGACGTGATTGCTTCTTACGGTTCTTCGGACTTCGTGCCGATATAAAGCGCGAATAGGCGCCTGTTGAGGTCGGTCGGAGGGCTGTGAGCCACGGCCGGCCTCAACGTGCTAGATGGTTGTTAGAGGTTAGAAGACGCTGTAGCCGCCATCTACGCGAATATCAGTGCCAGTAACGTACGAGGAGGCGTCGCTGGCGAGGAAGAGTACCGTGCTGGCAATCTCGTCATTCGTGCCGAAACGGTGCATTGGCACGACTTCGAGCATAGCGTCGTGGCCAGGCATGTCGATACGGCCATTGAAAATTCCAGACCACACGTATCCGGGGGAGATGGTGTTGGAACGGATGCCGTCCTTGGCGAGCGCTGCGGCAAGGTAACGTGAGTGTTCCATGATGGCCGCTTTGGTGGCGCCATACGCGTTCACCGGCGTCGGACTTCCCATCATGTAGTTCGCGTTGTGTCCGGACAGGGAGGCTGTGAAGATCAGTGAGCCGCCATGACCGTGTTCGCGCATGATTTCATGCGCGATGCGGCCGGTACGGTAGGTGCCGTTGAGGTTGATGTTGATGGTGCGCGTCCATACTTCTTCGGTGGCGTCTTGATCGTCGCCCGGTACGTTGACTCCGGCGTTGAGGAACGCGAAGTCGACGGTGCCCAGCTGTTCCACCAATTGTGTTTTGAGTTCGGCTACTTGTTCGACGTTGGTGACGTCGCAGGTGAGCGCGATGACGTTGGTGCCGAAACGTTCGCTCATGTCTTTCGCCAGTTCGGTGAGCTTGTCTTCTTGGCTGGGCAGGTCGACTAGTGCGACGTCTGCTCCGGCTTGGGCGAGCGCGGCCGCCGCGTTGCGTCCTAGACCGCCTGCGGCTCCGGTGACGAAGCCTTTGCGGCCGCGCATTGAGAATTTGTCGAGTATCGAGTAGTTTGAATCCTTCCATTTGTCGAGGGGATAACGTTCGTCGAAGATTTGTTCGACGGTTTTCCCTGGATCTGCGATGATTCAACTGCCATGTTTCGCTCCTTTGCGTTATGATGACCGCTTTTAGATGCGTTCGCGCATCATGTTTTGCGCATCTATGGACATGTTTGCGGTTGCTATGCTCGTGCCTGCGGTCGTTCGGCGTCCGTGCC
>ENA-OQEX01000605-OQEX01000605.1-human-gut-metagenome-genome-assembly--contig:-NODE-605-length-17937-cov-2.205503_pt1 | contig 17937 bp, 24 predicted proteins | sample MGYA00242802_ERZ504649 | MGnify/ENA primary metagenome ERZ504649 (study PRJEB26092, sample SAMD00036194) | human gut metagenome | host: Homo sapiens | study: EMG produced TPA metagenomics assembly of...
CTTTTTCCGTAATTCGATTTTGTCCGCACCCTGTAAAAACAATAAGAACTATCAATATCATCGCAAATATCTTACATATGTAATAATTTCCCATAAAAATTTTTTTTTATTCTTCAAAATACTCATCCAATACTGTTGCATCTTTTTTAACAACATAACCACTTCCACCGATTCCTTTCACATTCTCAACCATACTGATAAGAAGAATTGGTTTGTCCACGCTTTTATCTGCCGTAAACACCGAAAACCACCCGATTTCTTTGCCAGAAGTATCTTCTTTCGTTGCCTTCAACTCGGCTGTCCCTGTTTTTCCAGCCAGCAAAATATCGTCACGATGTGCAGCATATCCGGTTCCTTCCGGATCATTTACAACACCTTCCACCCCTTGCATAATTTCTTCTACATTTTCTTTGCTAAACGCATTTTCTATCCATGTTTCACCGGATGCTTCTTCTTTGTATTTCAAATACGGTTTTATCATATTCCCTTCATTTAAAAATGAAGTATAAATACTTGCCAGATGTAATGGATTTACAAGAATCTGCCCTTGCCCATAACCACTATCTGCCAATTGTATTTCTGTTTCTATTTTATCTGTATTGGAATATGTTGATTCCTGCATCGCAATCTCAAACGGCATATCCTGATTAAATCCTATTTCATTTAAAGTATTCATAAAATTCTCACTACCAATTTTAAGAGCTGCCTTTGCAAAATAAATATTATCAGAATAGATAATTGCATTTTTCATAATAACCGGTTCATATTCATGAAGTGTTGTCACTTGATAAGATCCCCAAGACGAATCTTTCTGCCATGCCAAACCTTCATTTCCAAAATCTTCTTTTGGATCTATGCTTTCCGTTTTCAACCCAATTCCTGCCACAACTGGTTTAAATGTTGAGCCAGGACACCATACTTGACGAAAACGATTATATAATGGCTTCTTTTCGTCTTCGTTTAATGATGTCCATTTCTCTGATGATAAGCCCCGTATAAATTCATTATTATCATAAGATGGGGTACTTACCAAAGCCAATACTTCTCCCGTATAAGGATTCATTGCGACAGAACACCCCGGATCTTCTTTAAACTGCTCGTATAATGATTTTTGCAAATCGGAATCTATCGTTAATCTTATATCCATACCATCTTCTTTAAAAATACTTGCAAGAACCTCTTTTACTTCCCCATCACTATCCAAAATCTTTATATCACAACCATCTTTTCCTTTTAATTGCTTTTCGTATAACTTTCCACCCCAGATCTTCCGATTACACTTTCAGCTGAATATCCTTCCCCTGGATGATTTTCCAAATCTTCTGCTGTTACAGACTGTACATAACCAATTAAATGAGCTGCTGCTTCCCCTAACTCATAGGTTCTAACTTCCACATCTGATAGCATAACCCCTGGAATTTCCAAAAGTTTATTCTGACAATCCTGCTCCTCAAGTGTCTTTTCTTCTGGCTGTATTTTCATTAAATCTATTTCTTCTACTTTCGGAATAGTTTCAATTGGTACAAAAGAATCTTCTTTTACCCACTTTGCTGTGAGTTTGTTATTTATTGTTTCTACATCTATCTCTAATAACTCCGCTATTTTTTCAATAGATACATTCCTGTCTTCCAGCTTTCCCGGTATAATGCCAACTGATGTTGCTACTCCTTTTCCTGCAAGCATTTTACCATCTCGGTCTAATATTTCTCCTCTCTCCGCTTTTGATGTAGTAACACTTATTTTATCATCACTCTCTAAATCTGGAAAAATCAGGCTATCCTGCCATACTAATTTATATCCCTGTTTCGTCTTCTTCAGTTCCGCCATATTGTCAAATTGTATTGTTCCGGCAATTGTATTACATGATGTTTCATACGAAAGCGTAACTGTATCTGCTTTTTTCTCTTTCACAGCTATATGACTGATTTTAATGTCACTGACCTCTATTCCTTCGTATATCTTAGAATTTCGTTGTATGTATTCTTCTTTTGTCAGATAAACTTTTTCATCTGAATCTATCATAGTATACATTACTTCATATTCCTTTTTTTCAATATGGTTCATATATTCCACAAGTGTGTCTTCTGGTGATTCCGTTATCGTCCTTTTTAATAAAACACCTCCTGAAACAGCAATTACTGTTATAGCTACTATCAGCCCAAAAATCTTACAAGCGTAAGATTTTTGGATATTTTGCTTTTTTCGTCTATTTTTCATAGATATTCCTTTCTTCTAATTTTTTTGTTTCTTAAATCTTACGCTTGTAATATTTAAAAGTCAAGTCTATTTTCAGGAATTGTATACTCCAGATTCACCATTAGACTATCACACTTTTTCTCCTGCCTTTTAATATGCCGGGACACCGTATCCATAGATATTACTGCTTCCGATACGGTAACTCCGTCTTGCCACTTTATCCCCACTGTTGCCTTCTATGGTATTGACGGTTCCACCGCTGACACTCTCTACAATTCCAACGTGGTCAATCGTCCCATTATTTCCCCAGTCAAAGAAAATAATATCTCCTGCCACCGGGGTATAACTTCCGTCACGGAACCTACCTTTGCTTTCAAACCACTTCACACCGTCCGAACAAAGAGAAAATTTCGGAATGACTCCACTCTGAATATAACCGCTCTGGTCTGCACACCAGGACACAAAGCAGGCACACCACTCTACTGCCTCCAAATCCATACCATCTCCAATAAGTCGTTCCGCCTTTTCCTTCCTGCGATGCTGCCACCTGAACGATTGCCTGATTGCCGATACCTGTCGGGATTCTTCCAAATGCATAATACTGAAGCACATGTGGTACATACTGCTTGTCCCCATAACTGCTCCACCCCATTCTCTGTGCCATCATATCAGAAAATTCTGCTGCATTGGCAAGGTATATCCACCTCTAGCTTTCGCCCATTCCAGATATCCATTTCCATAATTGTAGCTTTGCAATGCCAGTTTAATATTTTCCATATCCAGAGGATTTTTTACTCCTGCACGTTCCAGACAGCTTTTTATTTCCTGCACTCCGCAAGAAATCGAATACTCCGGATCTGTGATTCCATTCGGCTGTTTGGGATATTTTGTATTAAAACTGCCCTCTGAACACTGCATCGGGTCAAGTCCTCTCCCACCGGATTCCTGCATCATAATCGCTTTAATCAATTCCACATATTCACCAATTCCATATTGGTTTGCATACTGCCGAATTAGTGGCTCATATGCTTCTACTTCTGCACTGACAGAAGAAACCGTACTGGAATTATCCCCGCCTGTCATGCAAAGAAATCCACCAAATAAAATGACGATAATCAATATCACCACTGCAATCCAACCGCCTGCGGTCAATCCACTTAACAATGCTTTTATAGCTTCCATCAACGCTTTTATTGCATGTGTTACTGCCTTTGCTGTCGTTTTCACTGCAATCTTTGTATTCTGTGCTGTCTGTCTTGCTGCCTGCACTGCTTTTTCTGCTTTTTTCATGGAATAATGCATTGCCCGGACAGAAACATTTGCTGTCTGCTCCGATGTCTTAATACTGGTCTTTGTCGTCTGTTCTGCAGTCTTGACCGCTTTTCCAGAGGTCTTGATAGTACCTTTTCCAGTATTCTTTACAACCTGTTCCGATGCTCTCCCGGTCTTGATGGTTCTTTTATCCCGTTCAATGGTCTTAATTTTTTTGACAGCAAGTTCTTTTCCCTGCTCCTGTGCCGTTTCTCCGCCTGAAGGCGGTACTGGTCGAATTTCTTCTTTCGGCTGGTAAACTGTTTCTTCGCCTGTCGAAGAAACAGAAGCTTTCTCTTTCTTCCGTTCAATAATCTTTCCTGCCTGTCTGCGTACCTGATGCCCTGTTTCGTGAAAGATGCGGTCAGCATACTTGCTGGCCGCATCTTCTGCATAACCTACCGGATTATTCTCTCTATCACTAGATTTCTCCGTCGATTGCATGATATTTTCTTTTGTTCTGACATAGGACTGCTTAACATGGTCTGTCACTGTAACTGTCTTATCTAATACTTTAATATCCTTATGGACTTGGCGTGTTTTTATCTTACGATCCATCGCTTTTCTCCATTTGAATCTTTATCTAGCGTTCATGATTAGTTTCTTTTTTGCTCACCTGTGGCAGTTCCCGGCAGTATTCCGGGTATTTCATGCGGATTGCTTCATAAAAATATGATGCATAGCCACAATCGAACATCTCGTATGGGGTAGACAGACTTTCTTCTCCCTTCTCCACATATCCATTCCACAAGTTGAAAGCCAGTCTGGTCAATCGTGCCGAACCGCCTGTCTGCCACCCTTCATGCAATGCTTCTGGTTTAATCAAACGCTCTTTAAAATCAAACATGCGATCAACATGATTTCTGGTATCTTCAGAAATTCCCACACAATAGAAAAATGAACTGTAATAACTGTCGTGCTTTCCGCATTTAGCTAACATCTGATAAAAAAACTTTTCGTGTTCCTTTGATGAAAATCTGATTTCTGACATATTTGGCTCCTTTTCCGGCACTAAAAAACGCCACAAATTGTGACGATTTTCAGTGCCTTGCTTTTCATTATTCAAAATATTTTTAATTTTACATTCTTCCCCGGTTGATACTGTCCTCTCCCGGCTTTGTGGTCATCAGTTTATACAACCTTGTATTGGTTGGGAATCTATTGACGAACGGTACAAGCGAACTTCCATATTTCACCAGACCACAACCGGCATCTGCATTTGTGATATATCCCATTTGCTCTGTAGAAATATTCAAAAGTGTCGCCAACTTTGCTCTGTCCGGCTCTGCCTGATTAAGCATCACGATATACTCACTGTTGGAAATCATCGTACTTGCAAGAACAGAATCTAACAGATATTCCACGTTCTGTGTGATTGCTGTCGGGAATGCATTACGCTTACGAAATCTTCGCCATGCAGAGTTAAAAAATGCTCCGGAATACTCATTTTCAAATACTACATGAAACTCGTCTAAAAAAATATGGGTTCGCTTTCCCTGTTTCCAGTTCTCCGTTACCCGGTTCAACATTGCATCAGTGATTACCAGAAGTCCCATGGTCTTTAACTGTTTTCCTAAATCCAGAATGTCGTATACCATGATACGGTTATTCACATCAACATTACTTTCATGTGCAAATGCGTCCAGACTTCCATTGGTAAATAATTCTGATACCAGTGCCAAATCCTGTGCTTCCGGTTCTTCCTGTTCTAAAAATTTTTCACGCAACACCCGCAAAGTCGGCACTGCTCCGCCATGCTGATATTCCTCATAAACTTCTCCCACACATCGGTCAATAATGGAACGTTCCTTTGCATTGATTCCTTTTTATCCAACTGTTCAAACAGAGATAAAATAAACTGTGACTTCTCAATCACTGGATCACCGCCATCTCCATATCCGTCTACCATATCCATTGCATTGATATGGTCCCGGCTTCCTGCAGCAATGCGAACCACTTCTCCGCCCATTGCTTCAACTAATGATGCATACTCTCGCTCTGGATCACAAATCAGGATATCGTCCTGCGTTGCCAGTGCCAGGAATACAATCTGTATTTTTGCATTAAAGGATTTTCCACTTCCCGGTACTCCTAAAAGGAATGAGTTTGGATTTAACAGTTTTTCTTTATTACACATGATTAAGTTATGGGAGATTGCATTTTCACCGCAATAGATTCCACCTGCGTCCATAATCTCCTGCACCCGGAATGGCATCAACACTGCTACACTCTCCGAAGTCAGTGTGCGGACTGCCGGAATCTTCCGGTGTCCGATGGGTAGTGCTGTATTCAGTCCGTCCATCTGCTGAAATTTCAGAACAGAAAACTGGCATAACTTTTTCCGTCCGATTGTCAGAAGTGTTTCCGTATCTGCATCAAGCTGTTTTTTCGATTCTGCCGTATGCACCATAGTCAGTATACCGAACATCATACGCTGGTCACGTGTGGTTAAATCGTCCATGAACTCTTTACTTTCTTTTCTCTGCTGTTCCAAATCATAAGGAATCACTGCGGAAAAGTTATTGTTGGCATTTTGGCGTCGTTGCCAGTTTGTTATATTAGTCTCCACACCTAACAAACGTTTTTCCACTTCCTGTACTGCTTCATCAGTCGGAACCGGAATCACTTCAATGCTCAACATCAGATTTCGATTCATGTCGGTCAGTTCTGCTATCATATCGTCTTTGATGTAAGAAGCATACTCACGAAGAAAAAGTACTCTTCCATAACGATCTCCCATGCGGAAATAATCTTTTTCAAATTCAAAGGTATCCGGACAGATATAATCTTTAAAGCTGTGTCCTTTTCTCATATTCTCCTGAATATCAAAATGGAAACCAGATTCTTCTCCTGTACGGTAAAAATCGTGCAGAATCCGTAACTTATCTTCTCCATTTATCTCTACACATTTGGAACCCAATCTTGCAAAATGACTGTTCAGCTCTGTTGTCACTCGTGCAAAATACGTTCTGGCTTCTTCGATTGTTTTCTTATAGCAGGATACTGTCACATATTTTTCCTGCACCATGCTGTTGGAACTGGTTGCCTTATCTAAAAGCATATTGTTGTACTCTTTCCGATATAAATCCAGTCCGTCCTCCTGCATCGGAATCAGGATTGCTTTTTCAAAATCCACCTTATTCAAGCGGCGATTATTGATCGTTATTTTTGTTGTTCCACCGCAATCGAAAGAATTTAATAAATCCATATATTCCAGGAACATGGTTTCCTTATCTACTTTGCTTGCCACCGCGTAGTTGATATCTGTAAATTTATAAGTACGTGCAAATTTATTTCTCCCGATTTTAAAAATCCCGTCTGACCAGATAGTCTCGATGGGAATTACCTGCTGTACGCTTCTTGGAATTACAAATTTTTCTTTATCCTGCTTGAAAATATTACTCAGCGTTTTTATCATTCTTCTTGCGTCCCTCCTTCTTCAGACTTTCTTTCTCATATTTTTTAATGACTGGTTCTACCGCATCAAAATAAAGATTTTCTGACCGGAACACCAGTTTTTTCGGCATCAGGATTTCTGATTTTATCCATGCCAGATAAACTGCTCCGCTGTCATTCCATGATATTTTACAAACCCGAACACTACACATGGGGCAGCTCCCAGTACACAAATCCAGCTCACTGTTTCCATGCTCATGTATGGGTGAAGCAAAAAATAAAGCCCAACGGCAATCCCGCAGGCTAATCCTGAAAAGATAAACTGTCTCAGGGACAATCCGAAAAAGATTGCTTCCGTGTAATCCCTGATTTCCTTGTTAATTTTTACTTCCAAAACGATACACCTCCAAATCGCACATTTGTTATATTTTTTCTGTTCTGTTACACTTTGGGTAAATGAAAGGGGGGACTGACCTATGCCAATCACTGTTATGATTTCACTTGTTGTTACCGTTGCTCTATTCCTGATTTCTCTGCTGTTTCGGATTGCTGCCAGATTAAATCTGACCTTACCGCTGTTATACTTCTTGCTGTTTCCACAATTCTGAATCCATGGGCAGCAACTCATGAGAAACTTGCATTTGCAATCCTCTATCTGCTGACTGCCTTTTCTGTTCTCAGCTGGATTTTTGCTCTGCGACGCAAATGGCAGGAACATCAATACTACAAAGTTATGAAAGACGATATGTCCTTCCAGATTTCTCGTGCCAGACAAAGAGGGATTCCATTAGATTCTGTTCATTTCGATTCTCAGGGAAATATGAGATATAATGACAGCAAAGACATTGTAGAATAGGCTCATAACATACAACAGGGTATGTACGGTTTCTTACCATACATACTCTGTTTTTATAATCCATCATTCCCTCACTACCCTGTCTGACATCTTCACCGCACCGACCAGTACAAGCATATTGAAAATCAACTCTCCAATATAGCTCCACACCATAGTGACTACTGCTGCATCTGGATTGACAACTGGCGGTGATGATGCAAACAATGAAAATATAATGCAGGCAAGTACCACGATTGCTCCCTCCAGACACACTGCTGCGTATGACTTCAAAAAACTTCTTCCGATATTCTGACTCGGCTCTCCTGCAAATGAAGATAATGGAATCGGTGCAATCGCTGTGTAAAGATACAATCGAAAAAATCTTCCATATACACTCATAATCATAATGAAGCTCAGAACTGTAATAAAAGTCCACCGATCAACGTCACCGCCCATAGAGGAATACTTTCAAAAATCCACAATCTTCTACCGCTTCTATGATTTCGTCCGGTAAAACGGTATCTTCCGTACTTCCAAATCCTGCGGTCTGCATAATCGTACTGGTCACTCCTTGTATGATATTGAATAATGCCATCATCAGCTCCAGTCCATACGTGACTACGCCTTTTGTAATCGCAAAACGGATAAAAATTTTCAATGCATGTTCCGGTCTTTTTACCTCTGTAAAACTTCCACAAGTCTTGACCACTCCGACTACAAAGAAAAGCACTAACAAAGCATAGCCGATTGCCTGCAATGCTCCATGGATCTGCACAATCACCTGCCAGATACCGCCACCCTTAAAGGTTTCCGGTGACTGTGTGAGTATCTGCCAGATTTCTGCAAGTTTGCTGTTCCAGGTATCCAAGGCATTTTGCAAGTTCTGTACTACCCAGTTATCTGACACCTTCTAAACACCTCCTGTCTTAGCCTGGGCGGTGCGATTCCTTTCGGACCTGCACCGTCCCGTTTCCTTATTTCCTATTCTTCTTAACCTGTAATCAGATTCAGGATTTCTTTTGCAAATGTAATAATAACACCGCCTGCAAGTGTCAGGAATCCATTCGCTCTCTGGCTTGGATCATGAGATTTCAGTGATAAACCGACCTGCACAATTCCAAATCCCAACAAAATCATTCCGATGGCACGAATCAGTCCAAAGATAAACGTGGACAGATTATTGATAACGGTCAGTGGATCGTCTGCCGCAAATACGGTACTTGCTCCTGCTGTCATAATCAGTACCATTGCAATATACACTGCCATGGCACGTTTCATTTTTGCTGTCATTGGCAGCTTCTTCGTTGATTTTGTTGTTTCTTTCTTCTCCTGCTTCTTTCGCATATCTAACTTCATTTTTTGATAGCCTCCTATATATTTTTCTTGGATTTACTGATATTTCTGAATGATTTCTTCCAGATCTTCATCGGATAATAATTCATAATCTTCCACTTCCAGAGAATCATCTGTGAACTCGCCTTCCAAGCTGTCTCCCAGTGAAATACTTGCCACTGCCCGGTCAACTGCTCCATGCAGATATGGTTTTCCGTTTCCGTCAGTTGTAAGTCCCACATTGGGGTGCTTTAAAATATCAAATTTCTCGTCTAAAATTGGTCTTTCTCCACGAATAAAAAGAATCGCATATCGGTTATCCAACATGCGAACTTCATCGGGTGTCATCAGCTCCCGCCCTGTATTCTGATAATTGGTGGAATAGTTCCCGGAATGTCCCGTTGACTTTCCATAGGTGTTCGTGTCAATCGTTGCCTTGCCAAGAAGTTCGCTGACATATTTATGTGTTCCCTGCTCATTGCCGCCTAAATATAAAAATTCATCACAATTTCCCATAATGCTTTCCCACTGCTTCTCAAACAATGCTTTTAACTGCGCCAGATTCTGCAAAATAATACTGACTGACACTTCCCTGGAACGCATCACAGACAGAATCTTATCGAAGTCATCAGGCAGTGAAACATTTGCAAATTCGTCCATGAGGAAATGCACATAACCGGAAGTCTCCCTCCATATTTATGGTCTGCCAGATAGAACAACTGCTGAAATAACTGGGTATACAAAATTGACACCAGAAAGTTGTAACTGGTGTCGTTGTCCGGGATTAACGCGAATAAAGCCACTTTTCGCTCTCCCAGTGATGGCAGGTCTAAATCGTCCGTTGCGGTCAGTGCTGCCAGACTGGATAAGTTAAATTTCTCAAGTCTTGCTGCAAGTGTAATCTGAATGGACTTTAATGTTTTTGCACTACCAGAGTGATAATCTTTGTAATACTTCACTGCAATGTGTTCTGGATTTTTCATTTCCAACCGCTCAAATAATTCATCAAGTGGTGACTGATACTGGTCATCGTCTTCTCTGACTTCTCCGGCACGTAACATTTCCATTACCATCGGAAAATTCTGTTCTTCCTCTGGTGCTTCATACTGTAAATAGAAAATCAGTGCCAGCAACAGCATGGAAGCTGCAGTATCCCAAAACGGATCGTTTGACTGACTTCCCTTGGGTGTAGTCGCTTTGAATAGGTTCGTTACCAATCTCTGCACATCGTTATCGTCCTTCAGATATACAAACGGGTTATAGCAATGGCTCTTTTCCATGTTGATCAGGTCAAGCACTCTTACCTCATATCCTTTTTCTTCCAGAAGATACCCAGTATCTCTTAGATTTTCTCCTTTTGGATCTAAAACCACAAAAGAAGTATTCGCCTGCATCAGATTCGGCTTTGCAAAAAATCTGGTCTTCCCTGAACCGGAACCACCAATCACAACCGTCAATACATTTCGCAAATGTTTCCTCATGTTATAACTGATCTGCACATGCATGGTCAGCAACTTATTTTTTGTAAACCGCTTCTCCTTGTATCTGCGATTTATTTTCTTCACATTTCCCCATTTAGCAGAACCATGTTCTTCACCTCGTCGGTAATGTTTCTTGGTAGAAATATAAATCCCGATTCCCATGCCGTAAGACAGCAAAAAAATAAGGACAGTTTTTACACTGTCCCCACATAACCGAATGGAAAACGGATGGTTCATTGCTTCCGGGACTCCATCCAGAATCCCCATAAGACCAGACGAAAGATAAGGTGCGACAAGTAACGCAAACCAGATAACCGGGATAATTCCAATTACCGCCAACATCAGACTGCTCTGCTCATCATCGTTCTTCATGGCTTCTGCGTCCTCGCTTTTCCTTCTCCGACGGTACTTCGATTTTCTCAATGACTTTCATTAAAACGTCATCGACAAGCTCCGTATCTTTTCCCTCTTTCAGCATCTGATTCCGCTTGTCCTTTAGGGAATGGAACACTACGCCACTCTCATATTTATCCAGTTCTAACGTAATCGTATCACTGCTCATTTTGCATTCTCCTTTCCCGAATTTTTCTAGCGTGCTTCTTTTCTATGTTGTCCTCTGGATTTCTGTTCTTTCTTTTCAGGCTCTGGATTTTCTTTCTTATCTTTCACATTTTCAGAACTGTCTTGCCCGTTTTTTCAGCCTCTGACTGTCGGTAAGTTGCATTCCGATTCTGATCCAGTACCTTTGCCATTCTTGCAGAAATTGTATTCGCTGCATCTCTGGCTCTGGAAAGTTCCACTCTCACTTCCTGAGTCTCCATTTTTTCAAAAAACTCTGGTGCATGTAAAAAATTATATCGACTGGTATCCATTCCATATTTTTACACAACATATAAGACGCACACGATACATGAAATGCATCTTCATTTTTATCATAGTGTGGATTTCCATCCGCATATCCGGCAAATACCAATTCCGGCACAAGATTCTGAAAGATTTCCTGTGCACTCATCCCTTTTCTTACATAAATACAACCTTCTTCCGGTTTAAAAAATGCTCCTTTTTCATCCGGCATCTGTTCTGGTTCTGCTGCAACAATATTTACCGGAGGGGTACTGACTAACGCCCGGATTAAATCATGTTCTTCATATTCTGACTTTTGAATTGTAGTATCGGACATTGTTGTCTGAGAAATATCATATAGCTTTTTCGCATTATAATAATTTCCAACTGTACCATCTTCACGCTTATATGTTTTTCCTGGCTCTAAAATCAGAACTGGATTCTGTTGTTCCATACGTTTTAAATAAATCCATGATCTCTCCAGTATCCATAGTCACCTAATTTCTGTGCATCTGGTCTTTGTGCCAGAATCAGAAGTGCATTATTGGTAGTATATCGATCAAAGGTACTCTGTACATCCAGATACTTCTGCAGCATTTTCCCATCCGTTGCCACTTGTGCGGTTACCTGCTCTGACAACTCATAGCAGCGATTCCTGTTATTTTTGCTTTCCGCAATAAATGCCTGTACCTTTTCATCCTGTGGTACAGCCGATGCATTTAATAAAGAATCAAAACTATTATCCATAAAATTTACCTCTCTTTCCCTTTCCTTGGTTTTCGTTTCTGTTGTGGCTGCTGGTGGCGAATCTGATTCGGGTCTTTATTTCCCTGATTTCTCACCGGATCATTTCTATTCTCACGCCGCTCCGCTTCTTTCTTCCTTGCATTCTGTATTTCCCGAAGTTCCTTTCTGACCGATGGTTTCTCTGGTTTTTCCGGGGTAAATAACTTAGAAGTACCCTCTGCGGTTTTCTCTTGCTTCTTTGAGGTAGGCTCGGACAGACGGGATTTGGTCGTCTTTGCCAAAGAAGGGTTTTGCTCCTTACCCTCTTTCTTCACCGACTCTCCAAACAACTCGTCCATAAGCTGATCCTCCTTGGATTTCTGCGGATAATCTTTTTCCGGCTCTGCCTGTCCCTGTTTTTCTTGCTGAACCTGTACTTTTTCCGGCTTCTTTTCCTGCTTCTCTGATTTTCCGGCTTTTGCTTTTTCTGCACGTGTCCGCTCAATTTCCGTCTTAATCTTCGCTGCTTCTGTTACAGATGCAAACTGGAATCTATCTACGATACGGTTGATTCTTGGTGCATCTTCTTCCTTTACAATCACATCTATCAATCCGTCACTGCTTCCTCTTGGATTTCGGACTGCACAGTACAACACGCCATATCGTTTTGCTTCCTGAACAAATTGTTTCAGATCACTTTCTTTCACTGAAAATACCGTCAGTGGTCTACCTGATTTAACCAATGTTTCAAGTCTTACTCTGCCTTTTGTCTTTTTCTTCTCTTTTAAGACTGCATACAGCATCACTGCCAGATGCTTCGCTCCTGTGCCACTGATCTTCAATGCTGCTTCACCGACTTCCAATGACATTCGTACCACCTGATCAGCGGCTTCGCCTGATGTGTTCATGCCTTTGTTCCTCCTTCTGCTCTTTTTCTTCCCGCACCATCTTAAATTTTTCTTCGATTACCTTGGAACGTGCGGCGATTCCATCACAAAGTGCTGCCTCCTTTCTGAGCGTTCCAATTTTCTCTGTCAGAACTTTTATCTGCTCCTTCATTTCCTGTATTTCTTCTTCCGGTCTGTCTGCCCGAATCTTATAACGCAAGTGCTTCCGTTCCTCCGCACACTGCTCCATTTGTTTCTGTAAATGGTCTTTCAATGAAAAAAGCTGCTCCGCAGTATCAATGTGATAATGGCAAAGCAGCTTCGTTTCTTTAGAAACGGTATTCAGTTTTAATAAATCCTCCCGGAACAATACATGCACCTGTTTAGCAGATATTGACGGGCGATTCTTCGGTAGGATTCCTAAAAGATAACAGTAATGCAGATACAATCCCCGAAGTCCTCCGATTTTTCTTGTCTGCTTGAAGTTGCCGGATACCCTAATCCGGTAATGCCTCTGAACCGGAAATTTCTTCTCGGCAGGTAATTCATTTTCTTCCAGAGTCCGAACCCTGATTGCTTCCAGTGAATAATTCTCTCCAAAATTCCGCTTTAACTTCAGACCACGCTCCCGCCCTTCCGGACGAATGGTAATGTCTTTCCCAAACTTAAAAGAATATCCTTTTTCCCGCAAATAAAAAAAGAACTGTTTTTCAGTCCTCGCCTTTCGGATTGCCTCGTCAACATCTGCCTTTACCATGCTGTGATAACTCGGCTTCCCATCCTGTTCTGCCTGCCACTCGGCATAATGTTTTCCTTTTCCCTGTTCTGGCTGCCTCACAACCGATAACTGGTATTCTTTACATAAACGGTCTGACACCATCCGCATATCCCGGTAATCCTGATTTGTCCTGTGGTATCTTTTCCCATCAATGAATGAAACTGAGTTCACCACAAAATGGTTGTGCAGATGATTCGCCTTATCCAAATGAGTCGCAATCAATACCTGATACTGACTGCCCCACAATTCTTCTGCCAGCTTCTTTCCAATCTCATGTGCCATTGCCGGATTACATTCTCCCGGTGCAAAAGACTGGTAGCCATGAAACGCAACAATTCCGTCCTCCTTTCCAAAACGCTTTTTGACTGCAATCATTTCTTCTCTGGCGGTTGTCGGTGCACAATTAAGTCCCGATACATACTGTTCCATCAGTTCTTCCGATTCTCCGACAACTTCCATTTCCATTGATTTAGATTGTCTCAGTCTGGTCTTTTCTGCATTCACCGCATAGGTAATCACATCATTAAGTCCTTGTAATTGCCCGGTTTCACTTTCTGAAATCAGTTCTTGGCTCGTCTGTTCTTTGGTCTTATCTGGATTTTCCGCATAATTGATTACTTTTCCAATCCAACCTTTGATGCTCCAGATTGATGTCACTGCCATGATTCGTTTTTCTCCGGAAGTATTACTGCTTCTGTAATCTTACGGACCGCTTCATTGAACTTCCACACTTCCTGATCGTAACGCTGCACATCTATCACATTTAACACATGTGCTTTCTGTGCAATCTGATTTAAGTTATTTCCAATCTTATGAAGTTCCCGCATCATGGAATAATAATCTGGTGGCGGTGCGTCTCTTGGAACAACACCGGAAATCAACTGTCTCAGGTAAGCTTCCCGGTTCAGTCCACTTTTCTTTACTTTCTTATCCAATACCTCTGCTTCTTTTTTGTTCAATCGAAAAAGGATTGCTACATTACGTTTTCTCAACGCTCCATCTCCTTTACTTTCTGTATAGAATCTGGTTCCTGGCGAATCTGGTGTTTTTCTTTATCGTAGCTGTAAACTCTGTCTGAAAGGACTTCCTGCCGTTCCACTTCATTTTATTTACTTCCCGTACCATTTCACCAAGCATTTTCGGTTCCATCTCTCCATTATCCGGAACGATCAGAACTTCATGCACAGATGACGGTAACACATAAAATCCTTCTGGAAAAAGCTGTTCCAATTTATTTAAAACTTCTGGCTGCGTGATCATAGATGCCCCATATTGCTTTTCTACATTCGTAAGTGCATACAACATATCATGTGAACGAAATCCAAAATCAACATTTTCATCTAATAAATTTGTTGCATGTCCTTCTTCATTAAAAATACTCAACAACATTTCGTCAATTGACTGAAGAATCGGTGTATTTACAGGCTGTGTATTTGCTCTTGCCTGCCGGAACATTTCCTTTGCATCCACATTCCACATCTTAAGATGTTCATTTTTCACCTTCATAGTCGCTTTTCCATCGTTAGACTCTACCGGAAAATCCACATAACAGATAGCCGACAGATCTTCGATATTTTCATGAGGCATTTCCTGTAACATTCGTTTGTTTGCCTGGGTGTTTACAAGCATCACTGCCAGATGTTCCTTCACTGAATCATAATCCATTGGGTTGATACCGTTGTGCACAAACGGAGCATTGCCTGCTTCTTCCATGCATTTTGCAATTTCATTCATCACTTTCTCAACAGGTTCACCCAGACGTATTTCATTGAAAAACGGCTCTACATAAACAACTGGACACACATTTTCTTCCTGTAGTCTTACCTGTACTCCTACCATCTGGACTCCATTATTTTTATTCATCTGCATTACCTGAAATTCTGCATTCTCATATTTAGCTGGGAGAAAATTCCGAATGTCTTTTGCTACACCTTCCGCAAATACCTTTTCTGCTATCATCTCTTTTACAATCATTTCTTCTGTTCTCCCTTCTTCTTGTTCATTTTCTTTAAATATTCCTGATACCGTCTTTCTGCTTTCTTCTTGTCTTTCATTGATACTTCAACCTGCATCTTGTATCTCCTTTCTTTTTGTCTACCGAATCTTGTTAATCTGCAACAAGCACATCAACACTACTCCTATAATGCCACCTACTAATACTCCACAAATAAACTTCAACATTGTTACTTTCTCCTTTTTCATTTTCTGAGGGTTTCAGGGATTCTCCCTGACAAGCTGCCGCAGACTGCCAGACAGGAAACCTGTGTGGCAATCCAAAGGCGTTGCTTGCTGGTATTGTGTATTCTTCTGCACCCGTCTCACTGTTCCGGGTATCAGAAGATTTACTTGCCGAAAAAGCACTTGCTTTTTTTATTCTTTCAATTCACAAATCCCGCAAGTTTCACACAAGTATTCACACTTTGTGCATCGTACATTTTCATCAGTTTCCATACATTCTTCACTTGCCGGACAATACTTTTGACAACTTTCACACTGCTCCGTACAGCTTTCTTCTGACATTTTTTCAGCAATAATTCCAAGTAATTCACTCTGTTCTTTTTCCTCTTTCAACTGTGTTTCCCAAAAATCTTCAACAAATCTTCGCTGTCTACATCGTCTTCCATCATCAAAATCAGTTCTTTCTTATACACAACCTTCAGCTCATATCTTGCAATTTTCATATCTTTTTTCACCTTCTATCTCTCATATTTTTCATGACCAGACATATTCTTTTTCATGCTTTTTTCTCTCTTTGTAATTGCCAGATTTAACTTGATGCAGAGCAGATCGTTGTAATCTTTTCCTTGTTTTGGTGGTACATCTTTTATCTGATATTGCTTCGGAAGTACTGTAGAAATTGCTTTTGTGGCAAGTCTTCCAATACGGTCATTATCCAAATGCAGAACGATTGTCTTCACCTCTGGATGCATTTTTAATGTCCTGGCCAACGCTGCAGGGACTTTACTTTTTTCAATTTCTTTTGCTGGCTGATAGACACCTGCCAGTGACAATAAATGTTCTCTCCTCCACTCTTTCCCGTCTAATTTCTGCAACGTCGCATAGGATAATAAATCAATGGCTGACTCAAACAGATGCACCGTATCATTGGATTTCTCTGCAAAAATGGAAAAAGAATAATTCTTATCGCTTCCATTTGCTTCTCCTATAAAGCTGGTTCCGATTCCTCTAAGAGCTGCATATTTCGGATTATCTTTCTCATCCATCCCTACAAACACTACGTTATGATGAAATGCACTTTCATAAACTCTTCCGGACTCCAAACAAAACTGAATAATTTCCTTATCAATCCCACGTCCTAAAAGATACGCAATCACTTTCTGATCATCTTGATTTTTCTTTGGCAACAGTAACTGTTTCTCCATCGGAACATTCTCAGATACAGAAAGAGGCGGCTGAATATTTGCCCGTTCTGCAAGCAATTCAACCGCCTCTAAAAAACTGTATCCTCTTACTTTGATCAGATAATCCAGTGCTGATCTGCCACCGGTTCTCTGACTCCACCACATCCATTTCCCATTTGATATTTTCAAACTATCGTGTGTTCTGGTAGTGTAGGTGTTGTCAGAAAAGTGAACCAATTCGTATGGTTCATAATTTTTCAAGTACGTGAGCAAATCCATCCGCTTGACCTCCCGCACGACCGATGGTGGTATATATGGCATAATTTTCATCTCCTTTCTTGCCTTAGATTGATATTATTCGGGATAATACCCAGGCATGAAAATAGCCAGGTGATTCCTTGAGTTGGAACCAACTGGCTATGTATTCATAGATTATTTATCCTCTTTCCCACCATCTCTTTTCTTTTTTCACCTTATACTTTTCTTCCATATTTTTCATAATACATTCTTCGCAATTGCTTGTCTTTCATAACATCTTTTGCTAATTTCCATGTCAACATAGATTGTATTCCTTTATTATTTTTATCTATTTCTGGAAAACACTTCTTGATTGTCTCGACATCGCAACTCCAAATCGCTGTATTAATTTTTTTGTACAGCTGATCCTCTTCCTCATCTTCTTCATATGCATCAATCAATTCTGGATGTTCATCATAATATTGCGCTCTACTTTCCATTTCCTCCATACAACGTTCTACATACTCTTCAGAATTTACATATACTTCATGAT
>ENA-OQEX01000607-OQEX01000607.1-human-gut-metagenome-genome-assembly--contig:-NODE-607-length-17912-cov-2.175541_pt1 | contig 17912 bp, 21 predicted proteins | sample MGYA00242802_ERZ504649 | MGnify/ENA primary metagenome ERZ504649 (study PRJEB26092, sample SAMD00036194) | human gut metagenome | host: Homo sapiens | study: EMG produced TPA metagenomics assembly of...
AGAAGAAAACGCCTCCTGTCCGCACAATCTGGAGCGGTGCACCAATCTGCGGGCAGGAGGCGTTTCTTTCTCCATGCGGCGGGCTTTATGCCGCAATGAAATCCAGAATTTTCATATGGTCAAGATAGAAATTACGCAGCCAGTCGGCGTCCCCGCTGAGCAGGCCGCCCATAAAGGCCATGTGGTCGCGGCCTTCCACAACGGGCATCACGTTCCATATGCCGGGCTGGATACTGCCGCTATCGTAATTCATGCCGGGCTCCGAAAGTGGGCGCAGAGCGGAGATGGTGTTGACAAGCCCGTCGTTTTGCCGCCATTCGGCGTTGATCTCCAAGCCGAATGAGGTGGTATAGGGCTCCGCCTTCCGGCCGATCAGGAAAGATGGGGCCTTGAATATCGTCTCCATCGAGGAAATGGGCACCCAGTTGCCTTTGCCGTCCGCTTGCGTTGCGCAGGCGGCATAGGAGAAATAATAGATGCCTGGCTGCGCTTTGATCTGGCAATTGAGGTCATATGCGCCGCGCAGCGAGAGGTCGTAGCCGGCATGATCGCGGCTGGAGGTGAAATTCAGCATTTCGGACAGCCGGGCGACGTTGAAGCATAGGAGCCGGGCAAGGTGGTGAGCCCAAACTGGCTCAGCTGAAAGTCATACATCCCGTTGACAACGGGCAGGTTGCCGATTGCTCCCGCCAGCGTTGTAAGCGGCAGGTAGATGGCGCCGGTCGCGTCATCCTCCGCATGGCGCCATCCATGGTGGTGCCGTTATGAGGCGCGGCCAGCGTGGTCACGCTGTAAATCCAGCTGTCCATTCCTCCACGGAAGAAGGGAGAAACATCCGTTGGGGAGGCATCGATTTCCTCCTGAATGCCTTCACATGCGATCTGTGTGAAAAGCCGCACCGTAGCTCCGCCAAAGCTGTGGCCAAAGAGGTGAATTCTTTTCTCCGGCCCCCAGCCGGAGAAAAGAGGCTGTGCATATGTTTTGCCATAGCGGTCGTGATTATGAGCAGCAGAGTGCGCTGCGCCGTAATCCACCGTTGTTCCCGTCAGCTGTGCATAAAGCTCACAGGCACGGTCCCATGCGCTGGAAATCGGCCCAACGGAAGCCGCATAGCAGTCATAGCCTTCCGATTCCAGGTAGGCTAGTAAGCTGCCGGTCGTCATGCCCCAGTATGGGGCAACCTCATTGACCGTGTCGTAATTACCCCAGCCGCCCAGACCGTGGACGAATACACAGGGCGTGTCTGTCTGCGGCTGTGGAGTTCCCTTTGCGGGAAACCCGAACAGTGCCAGAAGCAGTTGTATGATGGTGAGCAGTGCCGCTGAAATTTGCTGTAACATGCAATCCCTCCCCTTTCTTCGTAAATTCTTGTTTTGAATCATATCGGAATTCTGATATGATATAAAAGTATAGCATAAAAGGAAAACTTTTCAAGCGATTTGTTGAATATTCAATCAACAATAATATAAAGGGGAGAGATCAGATGAGGGATGCGCAGCAGCAGGCAGCAGATTTTGCGCGGGAACATGGCCTTTCGCTTTCCGCGCAGGGGAGGTTTATCGATCTCGTTTCGGAAATTGGTGAATTGGGAAAGGAAATACTGAAGCAACCGGCTATGAGACGGAGCCATTTACCAACCATAAGGAGATTACGCAGGAGATGGGCGACTGCCTGTTTTCTATCCTGTGTCTGTGCAGCTGCCTGGGGCTGGATGCACAGGATGCGTTGGAACTGGCGCTGCAAAAATATGAGGAGCGGTTTGTAGAAAAAGGTCATGTCGGCTCCGGAAAAACGATTTAAGAACGGGAAGCATGATAAATGGAACTTGAAATCAGAGAATATTGTGAGGCGGATCTACCTGGGATGGCCGAGATTTGGAATGCGATTGTGGAGCAAGGCGACAGCTTCCCACAGGAGGAGCGGATGGCGCTTAACCGGGCGCGCGCCTTTTTTCAGCAGCAGACGTTTTCAGGCGTGGCTGTGGATGAAACCGGGGCGCTGCAAGGGCTTTATATTCTGCACCCCAACAACGTGGGCCGATGTGCCCACATAGCGAACGCCTCCTACGGTGTGCGCCCTGGCTGCCGGGGCTACGGTGTAGGGGAAAGGCTGGTGAGGCATTCGCTGAAGATGTGCGCCCGGTTTGGTTTTCGCGGGCTACAGTTTAACGCCGTAGTCTGCACGAACAGAGCGGCGATTCATCTTTATGAAAAGCTTGGCTTTACCAGGCTCGGCGTTACGCCGGAAGGGTACCGGATGAAGGATGGGAGCTTTCAGGATCTGTGGCTATTTTATAAGCGTGTTACTTAACGAAAAAAAGCCGTTGGGGCGCCATCTGTAAGGAAGGCGCCCCAACGGCTTTTTATCAGATTCTTTTTTCGGTTTGTGTGATCATAATCTGATGCTCGTTATACTTGTGGATATCAATCTATTTTAGAAAAAAGTATAGAGATGTCCCTAGGGATAATTTTTACACCGATATCTTGTTCTTCCCATTTAAGTTCGACGCCGAGCCATTCCGATACCTTTGATGAAGAGAAAGGTAAAAAGGGATGCAGCAGAATGGCGATATTGGCAATTAAATACGCACAATGACTGATCGTGTTTCTGCATTCTTTGAGATTGTTGGCCCTTGTTTTCCACGGCTGTTTGGCATCATAATAGGCGTTACCAAATCGAACAACTTCAAATATTTCTTCAAGAGCCTCACGAAAGGTACCTTTTTCTATTTTTGTTCCAACGGATTTGTACAACAGCCGTATTCGCTTTTTAATATTAGCATCAATAATTGCAGGCGTAACTTGACAATCAAGAAACTTAACAGCAAAGGCAAGTGTACGGTTGACCAAGTTTCCCCAAGCGCCAACCAGCTCTGAGTTGTTTTGCTTTTTGAATTCTCTCCAAGAGAAATCAGTGTCTCGTTTTTCAGGTCCATTGGCAATAAAGAAATACCTTATTGCATCCGGATTGTATTCCTCTGCAAGATCCTTAGCCCAGACAGCCCAGTTTTGACTGGTGGAGATTTTTCTTCCCTCAAGTGTCATATATTCGCTTGAGATAATGTTATCCGGCAAATGCAGTCCGTCTCCGTGAGCTAACAAAAGTGAAGGCAAAATGATCGTATGAAAAGGTATATTGTCTTTGCCGTGTACATAGTAGTGACGGCTTTCTGTTCCATACGCTGCTTTGAAATCAATTCCTCTTTCTTCACAAAGAACAAATGTGGCTGACAAATAACCTAGAACATTCTCTGCCCATATATAGATTTTCTTATCCTCGTATCCGCGCTTGGGAACATCAATACCCCAATCAAGATCACGTGTTATCGCACGATCTCGGAGTCCTTCAGCAATATATCTTTTTGTAAATGCAATAGCGTTTTTGCGCCAATACGGATGGGCATCGAGAAACTCACAGAGCTCATTTTTTAGTTTTGATATTTGTAAAAATAATTGTGTTGTTTCTCCGAAAGATAGTGGCGCACCACAATCCGCACATTTTGCATTAATAACAGTATCCGCGTCTAGAACTTCTCCGCAGGTATCACACTGGTCCCCGCGAGTAGCAGAACCGCACGCAGGACAAATCCCGACAATCAGTCTATCTGTGAGTACCTTTTTACATGCAGGACAGAAAGCCTGTTTGACTGTTCGTTCTTCTATATAATCACTGTTATATAGCCTCTTGTGAAATTTTGAAACAAATTCTTTATGTCTCGGATCTGACGTCTTGGTATATAGATCATACGAAAAACCGAGTTTCTTGAATACGTCGCAGAATTCCTTGTGATAATGCTCGCTAATTACTTCCGGCGTTGAATTTTCTTGCTTTGCTCTGATGGTAATCGGTGTACCATGGCAATCGCTACCGGATACATAAAACACGCAGTTGCCCTTGGCCCTGAAATAACGGGCTAGAACATCTCCCGGAAGAAGAGCTGCTATGTGCCCTATGTGGAGCGAACCATTTGCATATGGCCATGCTCCTCCTACAATGATGTTTTCCATAGTTCGTACCTCATTTCTTATAGTTGTAACACTTAGTTGTTATGCAGATAAATCTGCAAATAAAAAACGCTCTCACCCCCATACATAGTACAAGGACGAGAGCGAAAAACTCACGTGTTACCACCCTAATTCACTTGTTTCTCACGATAACAAGCCTTATCAAGTTCGGATAGGAAATGATCTATCGAAACTTTATCGCTATTACGGGCGATCCCGGCGTAGCCTAACCCAAGGGCTCGGTACGCAGCTCGGAGACCATGTTCAGCAAAATCCACTTCACCCATTCACAGCACATCCGAAGATGATGGGATTCTCTGAAAAGTTTTCGTTGCTTACTCTTTCTCGTCATTGCTATTATATTTAGTATACTACAAATTTGATGAAAAAGCAATATTGAAAAACGTATTTATTAGATTGTTTACAAAATCGAAGGGAAACAACTTCTTTACGAAGTGTCTCCCTTGGGGCGGAGGCTGAAATGTGTGGTCTCAGGTGCAAAAACAGCTAGGCCACAAAAAGCAATTGTTAATTTAAGAAGGGGTTCTGCAACATGTTTTGCATGTTACAGAACCCGTTTTAAATTTTATAAAATCAATTGTGGTTATTTTTGGGGGAATCCTAAAATTTTTCACTGCCCCCGATAGCCAACACGATAATTGCCCAAAAGAGCTGATACAAAAGCAGCTGTACCACGCCGAGCATCGTGACATCCGAAGTGAAGCACAGCACGCCTACCAGCGCCGCGCCCGAGCGCTGCCGCTGCTATATGGAGCACGGTGAGCAGCTTGGCGCCGTTTTGCAGCGTGGCGCAGGCCGCCACACTACGCAGAAAGTTTTGAATGCGCCCATCATGGACGATACCCGCATTTGCCCGCTGAAGAACGGTGGTGCGGTATTTGCGGTAGAGAGCGCCCGCTTGCGCACTGATTACCTTCACGCAGTTTTGCGGCAGACCGAAGGTTTCCTCCACAAAAGAATCAGTAATATTGGGGTCGGAGGTGCGCACGAGTATGGTAATGCCCTTATGCTCCCAAATTTTTCAAATGCTCCGCAACATTAGGGTCTGCCTGATAGCTAACAACGAAAAGCGCGCTGACCAACCCGTCCACGGCGAGATACATCACCTGGCGGCCGTCATGCCGATAACGCGCTTCGCTCTGACGCGCAGGGAGCTCCACATTGTGATGCTGCAAAAGCTCCCGGTTGCCAACAAGAATACGCCTGCCATGAATCCAGCCGGAGAGGCCCATGCGATCTTCATAGGATAAATCCTCTACAGGCGGAAGAATCTTCCGATTGCCGAGGATCACACTGTCAAAGACTTCTCCAAGTGGACCACCCGCTGAAATGACCAGCGCGGCAGCGTCCAAAATCGCTTCGTCCATGCGCATGCCATGAAAGGATTTAAACCCGTGGATATTGCAGCCGCCATGTTGAAAAATATCCGACGAGTCGAACACAACGGCGTTTGTCTCGCCGCAATCCTCTGCGGCGGCGTAGCCGGAAACCATGGCACCGCCGGCATTGAGGGAGCGGTTCGCGCGGGAAAGCGGCAGGGCCGCGCCCAATGAGAGGGCTGCGGGCATCGAAATGCAGAATAGCGCGGTCATAGCAGAAAAGCCATATACAACATTTTTCTGAAGGATGGAAACGGCAATTCCCACAGCAACCGAAAGCGCTAGTACGGCAGGGACGAGTTTCACACATAGCCTGTCGGCCGGCTCCAGATGCTCGGATAGCGCGCGGAAGCGCGCCGGGAAAGCCGTGCGGGAGGAGAAGCGAACGTCCGGATCGCCAAGCAGAAGCCGCGGCCGATCTCATAAGCATCCTCCTCATTTGGAACCTTTTGCACGGTATATAGTGGAGATTCCTGCGTGCAGAATTGAAACTTGCGCGCAATGCTGCTTGCAACATCGCTTTGCCTGTCATACAGGCAGCCAATAATAGGCCGGCCGCAGCGCCGAACAAATGCGCCACAACATTGGCACCTGGAGAAAAGAAGAGGAAAAGAATATTTTGGATCAGAGCGAATACGGCGGCAATTGCCGCGCCTGAATCCGCAGTGCATTTCAGGCGGCATAGTGCCCGCAGACCGCTTCGGATGACGGGGAGAGTCATCAGGCAAACGCCTGCCAGCAGGCACAGGTGGATCACTAGATAAAGCTTTTGATCCGCGCTGAACAAAGTGAGAGAGGCCCCTTCTCCCTGGAAGAAGGCGAATGCTTGAGGCAAGATTCCGCATATGATCAGCGATAGCTCAGTTAGCCAGGCGCCAGCCGCACATCGTTTTTCTATTGCGGCTCTGCGGCGGAGCAGGCTGCGCAGCGGGGCCTTTTGTGAGGGAGTGGTATATTCTCCAATCGGCCCGTTTTGCGCATCTGCCGGCCGCTCTTTTGCGGCGTCCGGAGCGGGGGACGGTTCGACGGGGCTTTCTGCGGGGAAAGCGGGCTCCTCCACAGCGGCAAGCTTAAATTTCTTGATCTTTTCTTTTCGGATGGCATGCAGGCGCATCTCCGCTTCCTCTTCATCGAGTGTGGAAGCGGGACGCTCCTCCTGAAAGCCTTCCAGAAGCAACTGGCCATCCACCATATCCTTGGGGAACTGCTTTTCAGGAGCGCTCGCTTGCGGGGGAAGGATGTCCAGCGAGCCTACCTCCCGCGTTTTTCCCTGATCAAGCACCGCACCGATTTCCTCTTCGGCGGCAATTAGCGTGGGCAGAGGTTCCAAATCGGCGGTAGCGCTCAGCGCGCTTTTTTTGCGAATAAGCCCGGGCCGATCGATGAGAGGCGCTCTTTCCTGCCCCGGCTGCGGTTCAATTGGAATTTTTATTGTGGGCTCACGGAAAAAACGCTCCCGATATTTATCTGCGCCCAGCAAGGGCTGCCCTACTTTGGCATCTCCCAATTTTCACGCGCACCGCCAATCAGACCGCCGCGTTCCGCTGTAGGGTCAAATGGCTCCTGCATGCCGGTGATCGGCTTCAAAACCTCTTCCATCTGAACAAGGCGTTCCGCGGGAGACAGCATCGGAGGTTCTTTTGCGGGCGGAGGTTCCGGTTGCGCGGTTATGGGTGGCGGAGCATCCTCCTGGAGAGGCGCCTCCTGCGCGGTAGGCGGCGGGGAGAGCGGATCGAAAATATCGCCCGTTTCCTCAAACAGGGGAAGAAGCGGCTCAAAGGTCTCCTCTTCCACTGCATCTTTTGCCTTGTCCAGCGCGATGGAAGGGCCGTCGCCTTCTATGCCGGGGAGAGGGGATCTCTCCGGCTCTGGCTGGGCAGACGGCTGCGTTTTATGTTCAGAAAGGAGGGCTTCGATTTCTTCCAGAGACCACAAATGGGAAGGCTGCTGTGCGCCCGTATCCGGCATGGATTCAGCTCCATTAAAATATCATCCAGCGAAAAAGGAGAGGACTGCTCTAAATCATAGCGATCGTTCAATTTTTGTCACCCCAAATAAACAACATAACGTTTTTTTGGCGGAAAAACGAATCAAACCGGCTCATTTTTTAGGCCGGACGGAGGAAAGGCCGGCTCTCTGCCGCGCCACTTCATACATCAAGATTCCGGCGGCGACAGAAGCATTGAGAGAATTGATTTGCCCCTTCATTGGCAGGGAAACGATAAAATCACATTTTTCTTTTACCAAGCGGCCCAACCCGTGCCCCTCGGAGCCAATCACGAGCGCGGTTGGGCCGGAATAATCGGTTTCACAGTAGGGCGCGCCGTCCATGTCGGCACCATAGATCCAAAGGCCCTCTTTTTTGAGTTCGTCAAGAGTGGTAGCAAAGGTTGCCAACCCGGGCGACAGGCAGATATTCCAGTGCACCCGCGGCAGCCTTGGAAACGGAGAAACTTAGGGATGCAGCGCGCCGCTTGGGGATGATAACGCCATGCGCGCCTGCGGCCTCCGCCGTACGGATGATTGCGCCGAGATTGTGCGGATCCTCCAATTCGTCGCATACAATGAAAAACGGGGGCTCACCGCGCTCCTTGGCGAGGGCTAAGAGCTCCGCCACGCAAGCATAGGCATGAGCGGCAGCATAGGCGGCAACACCTTGATGATTGCCTTGCCCGCAGAGAAAATCCAGCTTTTTGGCATCGACCTCTTTGATGACGATTCCCTTTTCCCGGCATTCGGCAAGAATTCGGCTGATCGAGCCGCTGCGGTCTCCACGCGCAACCAAAAGGCTATCGATGGCGCGGCCGGCCCGCAGCGCCTCCATAACGGAATTGCGTCCGATTATCAGGTCTGTTTGCGCTCCGGTTTTTGGCTGCACCATATGGCGATTCCCCCGCTTATCTTGTATAATATCTGATATTATACCACATTTTGCAGTGGATTGACAGCAAAATTCCTCCTTTCCTTTGCATTTGCAACAGGAAATATTTACCTAAAAAAGGAAAAAAGAAAACGATAAAAACGGCCAGATAAAAATAGCCGGTAGCCTTCTGTTTGCGTGAACAGCTGATATCTCTTAGCCCCCGTGTTATTTGGGCAGGCTTTGCATCTAAAACGGGCCTGCGGTTGATGCGGGAACCACTGTAGAGGCGAACTGCGTTCGCCCGCTTTTAATCCTTGTATAAACACATGTGGATTCACCATGCTGTTATCCCGGCCTGCGGGCGAACACAGTGCGCCCGTACGTATATAAAAAATAGCCGGTAACAAACTGTTCCCGTAAGCAGTGCGTATCTCTTTGTTCCATAGGGTTATGGTAGGCCTTGCTTTGTTACTCGCTACGCTTCGTGATAAAAATAGTTTGCGATAAAAACTGTTTTGCTGTGGCCTCTTGCATAAAAGTGTGAAATATGATAAACTCAGATAAAAAATGAGGGGGATAACTCTTCGTTTATGGCGGTTTTGTTAAATTGCCGTTAGAGATATGGGAGGAACGAGTGATGGGAACCTGCCCGAAATGCGGAGCAAAATTGAAGAAAACAGATTGGCGGCCGAACTGCTGGAATTGCGGCGTGAACATTATGTACTATGGAATGGAAGCGCGCCTGGATGAGGATGCAGAACGAGCGGAAAAAGAATTTGGGAAACTCTATCACATGACGGCGGGGATTAAAACGTCGTTCATCGGTCGAAACTCGCGTATGCACGATGGATTTTAACGCTGCTGTGTATTGGCGCGTTGTTTTTGCCGTTGGTAAAAATCAATGTGACACTGCCATACCACATGGTGGAGGGAGCGTCCTACGGTATCTTGCAAACAGTGATGTTTGTAAAGGATATGGATTTTGGCGGCGTGATTGCGGCGTTTAGCTCTCCAGTAGTGGGAGATACGCTGATCAGACTGTGCGCAGCCGTGGTATGCCTGGCGGTGGGCGCGCTGATGGCGGTGCTGAACCTCATTTTGATCCTGCGGGCGTATACAAAGAGCGGTGGAATTCTGCTGGCAGTGCGTTGGGGAATTGGCCTAGGGGCAATGGTAGCGGGAACGGTACTGTTTCAAATGGCAATGAAACCGGAGGCCTCGCCGGGATTTTGAGCGGTCAGCTGTCTTTTGGCATCTATATAGCGTTAGCGCTGTTTCTGATAGTATTTGCACTGCAAGTGGCGATCCTCTCGCGCGGAGGAATCCCAATGCTGCCGACGAAGTCGGAACGGGATGCAGAGGCGGCGCAGCAGGCGTTGGAAAAAGAGCAGGTTGCAGCTGGTGCTTAAGCGGATGCCGGCCACAACATGACGTAGGGGAATCACGCGGTTTTAAGATGGAAGCCGCGTGATTTTTATTACGAAGCGAGTAACAAAGCAAAGCCAGTTACGACCCCACGGGGCTAAGAGATATCAGCTGTTCACGGGAGCAGGCGGCTTGGAAGCAGCCTTTAGGGCCTCATATAGATGCACACAGTGCGCCTATGCAGCCGTTTTTATCTAAGTGGCCATACACAGCGGAATTTGTGGATCGAATCAGAATAGGCAGGAGAGGATGGGCAGTCGATGTCACGTGCGGTACCAACGAGAGAGCAGTTAGAGTGGGCAGATTGTGAACTTGGTGCAATTTTTCATTACGATATTACAGTATTTGAGCAGGATTATCGGTTTCGAAGAAGCTGGGGTTATCAGCCTCCCCGCAAATCTTTGCGCCCGATGCGCTTGATACAGATCAGTGGATCAGAGCCGTGGCAAAGGCAGGCGTTCGATATGCCGTTTTGGTGGCAAAGCATTGCACTGGTTTCGCCCTATTTCCAAGCAGCGCGAATCCATACCATGTGGGCAATTCGCCTTATGGGGAGGATATTGTGAAAAGCTTTGTAGAATCCTGTAAAAAATATGGGATCAAGCCGGGCGTGTACTATTCCACCGTGTGCAATGCCTATGAAAATGTGGATAATCCGGGGCTGGTGCGTACCAAGGATGCAGGCGATCAAAAACATTACAATAAAGTTGTGGAAACCCAACTGACAGAGTTATGGTCTCGCTATGGGGAATGGTTTGAAATCTGGTTTGATGGCGGTACGCTTTCTGTGGAGAAAGGTGGGCTTCCTATTGCCCCGTTGCTCCTGCGTTATCAGCCGAACGCTATTACCTTCCAGGGCGATAAGCTAAAGAAGAAAAATAATTTGCGTTGGGTAGGCAATGAGAAGGGGGAGGCTCCTTTTAACTGCTATTCCACCACGAACGATCAGAGCCAATCGGAAGGAACGGTTCAGGACGCTGCGCTTGGCAGGGGTAACCGCAACGGCACCGAGTGGAAACCGGCGGAGTGCGATATGCCAATCCGCAAAGATAACGAATGGTTCTATATTGATGGCCATGATAAAAAGGTGATGAGCGCAGATCAGCTGTTTGATACATATACCAAAACAGTCGGAAGAAACTGCAACCTGCTATTGGGGGTTGTAATCGACCGGCACGGCCGTGTGCCGGAAGCGGACGCCAAGGTCTTGGCACAGCTAGGGCAAAAAATAGACGACCGTTTTTCCATCCCCATAGCGTCGGCACAGGGGGAGGCCGACGGCCTAACGCTTACTTTTCCAGCCTACCAAAAGGTTGATACAGTGGTATTGGAGGAAGAATTGGCAAATGGACACTCCATTTTTGGGTTTGCCGTGGAAGCGCATACGAAAAAGGGCTGGAAGCAGGTTTTTGCGGCGGAAACAATTGGGCATAAACGCATCGCACGATTTCGAGCTGCCTATGCGGATGGGGTTCGGCTCCGTGTGACAGACGGCCGCCAGGGCGCGCAGCTTCGGGGTTTCCAGGCGTATTGGCTGGACTGTTATTCTTTGGCTCAAAAATCTAGGCTTTTATGGACCGGCCGTTTATAAACCGGATCAGTTCAAGTGACCTTCTGCTTTTTCAAAACGAACCTCCCAGCTTTGGCAGGGCAAAATGCCGCCGGAGCCCGGGGAGGTTTTCGTTGCACAGCGGGGCAATCAGAGCTCTCCGCCTGCCGTTCTATCAGAGATATGCGCCAGTGCTATTAAGAAATGATTGACATTTTTTAAAAGCAATCGATTTCAGATCAATACAGCAATAGCCGAGGACGAAACAGCCCTGCCTATCTTCGGATTACCATGCCTGCGCCCAACAGCGCTCGTTCATCTGCTTTTCCGTCTTTTACGACGCACTTTCCGTTAATATAGACGGAATCAATGCCGATTGGGCGCGTTGGCTCGTCTCCAATATTGGAGACGGCCGCGGCGTCGAAAAGCGTGAGATCGGCCGCATAGCCGGGCTTTAAATAGCCGCGGCCGGCAATGGAGAAGCGATCTGCCACAGCGCCGGTCATCTTGCGAACCGTTGCTTCCAGTGGAATACCTTTGCCCTCGCGCGACCAGGCTAGGAATTTTGGAAAACAGGAGTAAGCGGCCGCATTTTGTACGCCTTTTTCTTCAATCCATGCATCCGTCATGAAAATGGACGGCTCGTGGCGAATCAAGCGGGTAATAATTTCATCGTTATAATAACGGTACATATTGAGCCTGCCCTTGCCTTCGCTCAGATCGACAAGCCTGATATATGCATCCAGATCAGATATGCCCCATTCGCGGGCGATTTCCGTCACGCGCTTCCCACAGAGGGTTTCATAGCCGTCCCCAATCCAGGCAACCTGCATATCATCAAAGCCGAATCCGAGCATTTTAACGGTTGCACCGATCATAGCGCGCAGCTTCAGATGGGTCCAGCGCGTGTGGCGCTGATCCGAAGGCAGGGAGAGATACCAATTCGGCAGGACGACTGTGATAACCGAAACGCCAAAGGTCATGGAATACAGGTCATAGCAGAAATCATAGCCTTCTGAACGGACTTGGTCGATTTGTGCAAGGCTCTCCTCCACTGTTTTCCAAGAGGATTCGCCCACGTAGATGAGATGGGAATACTGCATTTTGACACCCGTTCGTTTGGTCAGCTCAATCATTTCATCCAGTGCCCGCAGATTGTGCGGCCTGCCTCCAAAGGGCGGATTGTAGGAGGTGGAAGCGGCGGAACAAGCCTCTCATGGACGGTGAGCACACCGCCGTGTTTCGCCACAATACGTGCAGCACCCTCCAGCTCGTCGGCTGTGGCATATCTATCCGGCTCGTACATCAATCCAAAAGAAGCGCCAAAAGCCCCATCGGAAAGAGAACGCTCCAGAATTTCATCGCGCTTTTTCATTTCCTGCCCTGTAAGCGGCCGGTTTTCATATCCGCAGATACCGATCCGAATGGGGCCGTGGCCCTGAAGAGGCACCATATTCAAAGGCGTCAGTTTGGCGGCGGAATCACACCAGCCGGCGAAGGTAGAAAAATCACCCTGAGCATCCCCTACCTGAAATAGGCCGCTTCCAAGCAGGTTCTTGTAAGGGGTGCCAGGATCATAGCCAAACGGGGCGAATCCGCAGTTGCCAACAACCTGTGTGGTGATGCCTTGCTCTGCAAAGGGGATGAAAATGGCAGTGGATTCTGCCGCGCGGCGAACCAATCGTTGTGGGAGTGGGCATCGATAAATCCCGGCGCTACCGTGAGCCCCATACAATCGTATGCTTCTCCATCAAATCCCTCCGGCGCTTTGCCACAGGAGACCGCTTCAATTTTATCCTTTTCGGTTATGACATAGCCTTGAAAAGCCGGGGCTCCGCTGCCGTCGATGATCGTTGCATTTTTGAACAGCCTTTTCATACAATGACCCCTTTCTTGGATTACAATTAAAATAATAAAATAGAATATATTGAAGTGATTTTAGTATAGAATAGCCAAAATAAACTGTCAAGCAAATTCACAATACAAATGATCTGATTTTGTCGAAAAACGCTTCGTGTCACATTTTGAATCGCCTGCATACAATAGTGTAAACTGGTTTGATGGGGGATTGAATGATGGAGCAAAAATACAATGCACGGTTTCTCGGGGCCAACACGCCGGAAGGTTTTATTTCTCTGTTCGATGAATTGTATGACCCGGCAGAAGATTGGCGCGCCTATATCATCAAGGGCGGCCCGGGCACAGGAAAATCCAGGCTGATGCGCAGAGTGGCAGACGAGCTGGAGCAGGCGGGCTATACGGCGCAACGTGTGTTGTGCTCTTCCGACCCGGATTCTTTAGACGGCGTTATTTTCCCGCAGATACGCGCGTGTATTGCCGACGGCACTTCGCCTCATGTGATTGAACCGCGGTTCCCCGGCGCTGTGGAGGAGCTTGTAAACCTCGGTGATTACTGGGATGCGGAACAGCTGCGTGTGCATGCGGAAGGAATTCGCGCCGCGGCCCTCAAAAACAGCGCTTATCATCAACGGTGCATCGGATTCCTTTCCGCAGCCGGTTCGCTGGCTAATGATACGCTTCGGATCGCCTTGGAATGCGCCAATACGGATAAGATTGCCGCATACGCCTCGCGCTTTGCTGCGCGGGAATTTGGGGCGGGGCATGGGCGTGTCGGCCGGGAAAGCCGATGCTTCCTCAGCGCAATTACCCCGAAGGGGTTTGTGATGTGCGCTGATCTGATTGCCGAGCAATGCGACCGTGTGATCGTGCTGGATGATGCATACGGGGCGGTATCTTCCTTGATCCTTGACAGGCTGCGCTCCTATGCGCTGGCGGCGGGGCTGGATGTGACGGCCTGCTTGTGCCCGATGAGTGCAGGCAAGCTCATTGAGCATTTGATCATCCCAAAGCTTCGGCTCTGCCTGTTTACCGCAAACCGGTTCCATCCCGCGCCGGAGGCGCCGCTGCGCCGTATCCACGCACGCCGCTTTATGGATGAGGAAGGAATGAAAACGCACCGTTACCGCCTTCATTTCAATGCAAAAGCAGAGGCGGAGCTATTGGCGGAGGCAATCCATATGCTGGAGAACGCAAAGGAGACGCACGATATGCTGGAGGCGTTTTATATCCCCGCCATGGATTTTAAAAAGGTTGAAAAAAGGGGCGCGCAGATCACACAGGCACTGTTGGCACGCGCAAAGCGCATGGAGAAATAGACAAATTTGTGAAGCTTTTTTGCAGGCTGTTTTTTCACAGCCTGCATTTTGTTACCCGTATGCTGCATATGATTTTTTAACGCATGTTTTATTTATAAGATAGGGGCAGATGCAAAATAGCGATTGAATTTTCATGCAGAATTGGTTACAATGAAAATATCTTTCAAAATGATAGGGGGTTCTGATTTGAACCGATACGAAGGAGCTGTCTGCCCAGTTTGCGGACAGGCCTTTACACAGGGGGATGACGTGGTTGTTTGCCCGGCATGTGGCACACCGCATCACCGTGCCTGTTGGATGCGTGAGGGCCGCTGTGCCAATGAGAAAAAGCATGCCTCCGGATATACGTGGCAGGGGGCGCCACAAGAGAAAATGCATTTGAGGAGAAAACAGAGCTCGGGATTATTTGCCCGCGCTGTGGCACAAACAGCCCAAGGGATACCCTCTTTTGCCCAAACTGCGGCCAGCCGCTCGGTGCGCAGCAGCCGGGCGGTTATTCGCCGTTTGGCGGGCAGCCTTATGCGCAGCGATTTGTCACGAATGTGCCGCCGGATGAAAAATTGACGGCATTCCGGTTGCGGAGGTTGCGGCCTATGTTCGAACAGGGACGGTCAGCTATCTCTCGAAATTTTTCCGCATGGACCGTGAAAAGAAAAAGATCGGCTGGAACTGGGCCGCGTTTTTCTTTTCGCCGTTTTGGTTTTTTTATCGAAAGCTGTATGCAGCCGGCGCTGTTGTAACGTCGCTGCTCCTGGCGCTGTCGGTTGCGTTCTCTGGCCCGCTGGAGCAATATATGGAGGCCTATCTTCAGTATGCACAAGCCGCTATGCAGGGCCAGGCAGCAGCGGAATCGGCCTTGGCGGCCTGTGGGGCGCGATGCCGCTGGCAACCCTGTTCCTGGGGCTCCAGCTTGTGCTACATGTTGTGTGCGCGCTGATTGCCAACCGGCTGTATTTTAAAAAAACGACGGGGGACCTGCACGCGCTCCATGAGCAAACGCTTGGGGAGAGCGAATACCGGCTCCAGCTCTTTAAGAAGGGTGGAACGTCGCTGCTGTTCGGCTTCAGCTCTTATGTGCTGTATGACATCGCCTATATGCTGGTCATCCAGCTTTTGGCCCAAATTTTATAAGATCATATTAGGAGGATTATAGGATGAAAGTAAAAAAAGCGATTATTCCGGCCGCGGGTATGGGCACGCGCGTGCTGCCCGCTTCTAAGGCTGTGCCGAAGGAAATGCTCAATATTGTGGATAAGCCGGCCATTCAGTACATCGTTGAAGAGGCTGTTGCCGCCGGGATTGAGGATATCCTGATTATTACCAACCGCGGCAAGGGCGTCATAGAAGATCATTTTGACCATGCCTTTGAACTGGAGACGAACCTCAAAGACAACGCCTCCAAGCAGCATATCTATGAGGAGCTCAAGGCGATTGCGAACCTGGCGAACGTTTATTTTATCCGCCAGAAGGAGACAAAGGGCCTGGCGGATGCAATCCTGCGCGCAAAATCCTTTGTAGGCAATGAACCGTTCGGCATTCTGTATGGCGACGACGTGATCCTCTCGGAAGACCCGGTCATCGGCCAGCTTTGCCGCGCGTATGAGGAGTTTGGTTTCGGTGCGGTGGGCGTGAAGGAAGTGCCGCGTGAGGATGTGCCGAAATATTGCACATTAGATGTGACACCCTTGCGCGACAATATCATGAAGTGCAATAATATCATCGAAAAGCCTACGCCGGATCAGATTATGTCCTGCTATTCGATCCTTGGCCGCGTTGTTATGCCTCCAGAGATTTTTGGCATCATTGAGCAGACCCCGGTGGACAAGAAAAGCGGCGAGGTCTATTTTACTGATTCGATGGTCACGCTCGCCAAGCAAAGCGGTCTGACAGCGGTGGATTTTGTCGGCACGCGTTACGATATGGGCAACAAGCTCGGCATCATGAAGGCAAACTGCGAGGTCGCGCTGACGCACCCGGAGATTGGCGCAGATTTCAAAGCGTATCTCCAAGAGCTTGTCAGAACATTCTGACGAAATTTGCATAGAACGGCCCGCCTCACTGTAGCCGAGGGGGGCCGATTGTTTTTATGAGGGGGAAGGAAGCGGATGATACTGCCGGGCGAATAACTACGGCTCCTACCGCGTAATGGAAAAGTGCGGGATGCGTAGGGAAGCCCATTTCATCCGGAACCGCACGGGTCGGGAACCGGGCATATGGTACGATGAATTTATTTATGCGCTGCTCAGGGAAAAGCGGGCAACAGGTGAAGAGGCTGGCAGGTAGATACCTTCAAACGAATAAAACGGTCTGTTCCTCAGCATAACTGGAGGAACAGACGTTTTTGATAGACAGCAAAGCCGGGTGGAAGATGGCGGTTGCCCTGGCAGAAGGAATTGGCGGCGTTATTTTCCGCTTTTCTCCAACTGCATCGGATGCTTTTTGAAGAAATCGACGCGGGGCTCCAAAAAACGGAAGGTATGATCCTCAGCCATAAAGAACCGGAGGGGCTCAAAGATATATTGCCAATCCCAAAGCCGCTCGTCTATATGCAAATACTCCCGGATCATTTCACAGCCATCCGGTACGATTGGATGAAACAGGGCGGCGGCAACCCTTACGATATGGAACATATCGATCAACAGCTGCCGGATCTCCGCGGGATCCTCGCTTTTCGCCCGCCTGGACCAATCCTTGTTTGCGTCTCGGAGGTAAAGATTAAGCAATTCAAAAAGCTTATCAAAGGCAAACTGGGAAATCAGGCGTTCATATTCCAGAATGACCTGATCGGATCGCGCTTTCACCGGCTCGGTGACGGTGCGGCCGGATAGACGCCATTGCAATGCTTTTGCAGCGTGTAAAAACAGGAACGGACCAATCGGTTAAACACATTGGTGACCAGATTCCCCTCATATAGAATGGTGTCGAAGGCGCCGTCCTGTTGCAGAAGCGCTTTCGGCTCAAAGCTGACGCTCTTTTCACCTAGGCTAGCGTTCATAAAATGGATGCGCAACTGCTCCGGTGTATATTGCTCCAAAAGCTCCATTGCCTTGGGCGGCTTGACGGAGCCGCTGCTGGAAGCCTTTGTTTTGCCGAACAGCAGGTGATGGTTCGGCACAATAACGGGCATTCGGAGGCCTTGATTTAATGCATGAAAAAGGCCCAGTTCCGCAATGCCGTAAAAATAGATGTTATCTTCCCCGATGAACTGATAGGCCTGGGCATCCTCCGCTTTCCACCACTGTTCCCATTGGCGGCCTTCGATCCCGTCGCCCAGATATGCTTTGGTAAACGATATCGGGGCCCACAGGGATTCCGGCCAAACCCAAAAGGTTAATCCGGCTACACCGTCGGCTTCCGGAACGGGGATGCCCCATTTTACATTGCCGGAGAGGCGGAAAGGAACCAGCGTTTTACCGGTGCGATACCGTATTTTATGTTCCTCCAAGAGGGAAACTGCTTGATCCCGATGCGTTAAATCGGCAAACACCAGCGCAG
>ENA-OQEX01000608-OQEX01000608.1-human-gut-metagenome-genome-assembly--contig:-NODE-608-length-17910-cov-5.614407_pt1 | contig 17910 bp, 17 predicted proteins | sample MGYA00242802_ERZ504649 | MGnify/ENA primary metagenome ERZ504649 (study PRJEB26092, sample SAMD00036194) | human gut metagenome | host: Homo sapiens | study: EMG produced TPA metagenomics assembly of...
TGTAAAAGTTGCAGTCTGCCAGAGTGCGGTTATACAGAAATGTACTTAGAGGATTTAACTAATTTAAAAGATTAGGCGATAACTTCCAGTTTGCAAAACTGACCAAAAATCGAGTAAGAGGGAAATTTAACTAAATTTCCCGACCTCTCCAGCTTTTTCTTTCCGGTCTCATAGTCTGTAAACACTATTTTCATAATTGTATCATAATCACTTAATCCAAAAAAGTAATTATTTTTTCTTTGCCAATCCTTTCACAATCTTATCAAAATCAGATTCTGTCGGCTGTGTCCTGTTAAAATTTTTTTTACTTTTTTAATTCCATGTTATTGTGCAATTACAATCATTTGCTCCAATCTCAAAGACATGATTGCTACCATTTTCCCACACAACATTCCCCGCTGCATCCTTTTTATAGCCTTAAACTCAATTGTTTTTCCCGCTGGAATTGTTGCATTAAGCTGCCATGTTGGATAATTAGAGCAACTTCCTGGTCCTACTGCTTTTGCCGGATCCCAATTTCCTAACTCTGGACAATTTCCTACAATATATACATTTTGTCCCCAAGTTGTCTGCGCATTTTTGATTGTAAATGAAACATTTACGCTTTCAATATTTCCCTGTTCTTTTAATACATACATTTTATTTGAATTTCCATCAACAGTAATATTGACTCGCTTATCACTAGAAACTACTACGGTATCATTTGGATTATTCACATTTACTAAAACTGCTCCTGCCTTAATACTGCTTTCAGCCCGTATCTGCATATTAGCATTTAAACTCTCTGATGAATTATTGAATGCACAGATAATTTCCTGTCCTTTATTTTCACCGTCATCCATCCGTCTTGAGAACGCATAATAATGTGGAGAGGACCACATTTCTCGCTGGGTTCCTTCTCTCAATGCCTGATATTGCTGTCTTATTTCGTTAAGGCGTCCAATTAGTTTGTAAGTATCTGTATTTTCATTAAAGTAATCTGCAATTACTTTTCCATCATAATCCTTTGTCTGCATACTCCATCTATTCCATGTATCAGCAATCCCATTAATAGCCTGTCCATTTGCATTTCCTCTATTTTGCTCTGTTCCCTGAAATACCGTTGGAACTCCTCGACATGAATAAATAAAAGTTAATGCATTTTGCATTTTCTTTACATCTCCGCCAGCCTCCGTTAAAAATCTGTTTCTGTCATGATTATCAATGAATGTTACCATGTTATTTACATCCTTACCATACAGTATATCCTGGTCGAACACTTTCTTTAATGATGTCTCATCGATATTATCAAAATTTTTTCCATATGCAAAATCATTTACAATAGCCTGAAATAATGGGAAATCCAACATTCCATCCTCAGCATTATCTCCTACCCATTTTGCAACATAATCAGGACACATATCAAAATTTTCACCAAATGTTGTTACCCCGATATATTCCTGCAATTCATGAATATCTTCTGGTTTCATACATTTTGCTGCGTCCACACGCGCTGCATCAGCACCAGTATAATCAAACCATGTTTTGATAGAATCGAACATTGCTTGTTTTGCCTCTAAATTATCAAAATCAATATCATCCAGTCCGCCCAGATCATGATTTTCAATCATAGATGTTGTTGTATCACAATGAGGATGTTCATTTGAAAAATCAATATCCCCAAGATTATGGTACCAATCTATATTGTCAAAAGGTGAAACCGGTTTGGTCTGTGTACCACTTTTTAAACCATTCGCATCAATATAATGCGCATTTTTACCTGTTCCTTGTAAATAGTCCCCCACATGATTAGGCACGACATCCAATATTACCTTAATTCCGTTTTCGTGGCAAACATCTACTAATTCTTTTAGCTTTTCCTTGCTTCTTTGTTCATCCTCGCATCCAAAATAACGATTTGCCCTATTAGGATCATAAACATTGTATCCATGATAAGCTGTTGGCCACTGTTTTCCATTGCTGTCAGGCATCCCCCAAAGTTGAGGATCAGATACCGGCGAAATCCAAATTGCTGTATACCCCATTCCTTTAATGTAATCAATTTTATCTATAACTCCTTGCCAGTCACCACCATGCATATAGCGAAAATCATCCTGAGTATTTTCTGTATTCCGAAATGCTTCTCCTTTTGCATTATTGCTAGAATCTCCATCATAAAAACGGTCTACCATAATTTGATATATGCTGTCCCCTTCCAAGGACTGTGCCGCATCTACATGTTGCGGAATCATAGAAATTGCTGAAAATGCACATAAACTAAATAACATAGATATAATTTTTCTATTATTCATACACATATCTCCTACCAATACAATTTATTGTTTTCATTTACATTTTTCTTAATATAATCCCTGACATTCCTTTACATACAATTTGATTTCCGTCCTGCTTTTCATCAGAAAAGGCATCCAGCCATTGATGTTTTGCACCAGGGATTGTTATCTTCTGCTCTTTTTCTCCCATGTTCATAATAACAACAATTGTTTCTTCTTTTGTTTTTCTGGCAAATCCATAAATTTCATTTTTATCTTCACAAATCAGCGTCTCATAGGTTCCTGTGCAAAGTGCCTTAGAATTTTTACGGATTTTAATACATTTTTGATAAAACTCTATCAAAGAATCTTCACATCCCCATTGCATAGTTTTTCTGTACTCCGGTTCTGTTATGCCTGTGATCCCGCATTCATCACCATAGAATACGGATGGTATTCCAACCGCACACATCATATAAAGTACTGCCAGTCTCAATTTTCTATCATCGCCTGCACAGTCACTAAAAAGCGCGAAACATCGTGTGTATCTAAAAAATTCATTTGTGCTCTGGTAACCATTTCTGGATATCGAAGATTCATTCTATGAATCTTCTGATCAAATTGAGAAACAGAAATTATTTTTTTGCAAAAAATTCTCTGCATATATAAGAAAATGTATAATTCATGGTTGAATCGAACTGATCTCCCATCAACCATATCGTTGAATCTTCCCAAATTTCTCCAATCAGGAAAATATCATCCTTTTCTTCTTTAACCGCCTTCTTAAACGCTCTCCAGAAATCATGATTGATTTCATTTGCCACATCGAGCGCCATCCATCAATATCTGCTTCTCTGATCCAGTATCTGCCTACCTTACAAAAATAATCTACCACCTCCTGATTTCCCGTATTCAGCTTTGGCATTTCTTTTACATACGCAAATGCTTCATAGTTCGGTATTGTATCATATACCACTGGAAAGTTTAGTTTGTAAAACCAGTTACAATATTTTGATTTTTCTCCATTTTTTAACACATCCAAAAATGGCAAAAATCCGCTTCCACAGTGATTAAATACCCCATCTAAAATAACCCGTATACCTCTTTTATGACACTCATTTACTAAATCTTTCAAATCTTGTTTTGTTCCAAAACAAGGATCTATTTCCATATAATCAATTGTGTCATATTTGTGATAAGAAGCTGCCTTAAAAATAGGATTTAAATAAAGGCAATTTACATTCAATTCTTCTATATAATCTAAATTTTCGAGAATTCCACGCAATGTGCCTCCATTTTTTGATTCACTGGTAAGACCTTTTTCAATTTGAATTACTTTCCTGCGCCCTGAGATGTAATTTTTTTTCTCAGCAAAACTATCCGGAAAAATATGGTACATAACCATATTTTCTGTCCATTTTGGTATACAGATCATGTCATTTCTATGTAAATATGGAAATTGAAAATATTGAGTTCTGCAACATGTCATTTTCTCAGAAAATCCATACTCACTATAATATGTTTCCTTCCCCTCTATATCCTTTATGTGAAAATAATAGCAGACTCTTGTATATTCACTTTTAATTTCACCCTCAAAATAATCAAATAACTCATCTGATGCGATTTTTTTCATGCTTACTCTCTTAACCAAGATCGGTTCTGACATACAAACCCTATCTCCATAATAAACATCACTGCTTTTTATATCGCCTTTTCCCACTTTTAATCGGATTACAATTGTATTTTCGTTTACCATATACGCATCTTTTGACAATGGTATATGGGTAATTGCCTGTAACTGCATATTCTTCTTTAACCTTTCACTCCGCCTGCCGTTAATCCTGATACCATATGTCTTTGGATAACAAAAAATACGATCAAAATCGGAATCGACACTAAAATCGCAGCTGATGTAAATAATGGCCAGCTTCTGCTATAATCATTAGCCTGTAACTGATACAATCCACCAGCTAGTGTATATGTTGTTTCGTTTAACATAAAAGTTGTGGCAAAAAGATATTCATTCCATACAAATATAAGCACCATTACAGAAGTTACAATAATAGACGGTTTTGCAAGTGGTAAAATGATCTTCCATAAAAGCTGCATCTCTGATGCACCATCTATTTTCGAGGCTTCCTCAATTTCAACCGGTATCGTATCAAAATACCCCTTTAAATTTTGAATACTAAAAATACACATTGTTCCTGCATAAATCAAAATCAAACCAAATCTATTGTTTAGCAGATTAAGGGTTTTAAACAAGCGGAAAATAGCAAACATAGTCAAAATCTGTGGAAAAGCATTTAATATTAAGAGTCCACGTATAGCCTGAATTCTTCCTTTAAAACGATATCTTGAGAATACATATGCGCAACTTACGGAACACATCATAGCAATAATTACCGTTCCGACAGCCAATACAATTGAATTCCACAACCAGCGTAGAAACGGCTCCTCCATAAGAATCCTCCGATAATTTTCAAACGTAAGTCCTTTCGGTAAAAATGCAAAACCAGAAGACAATGCAGATGTCTGGCTGCTTAATGATAACGCAAGTGCATATAGGATTGGCACAAGTCCACAAAAGCAAAGAATGATAAATACAATATTTAATATTGTAAGTCCTGCATATTTTTTTATCTTTCTTTTATTCATTTACGCTTCCTCCTTAATGCTCTTGTTTGTAAATACGGACAATACAATTATCAGGATAAAAATTATCATTGATACCGCAGATGATAGCCCATAATTATTTGACACAAATGCGTTTTTGTGCGCATAAGTAATAATTGTCTGCAGTGTTGCACCTGTAAGTGCCCCTTTTTGCTGCGTCAAAAGATAAATTATATCGAATTGCTTAAAAGTTGTGAATGTCGTCATAATAACTGCCGGCGCCATGATATTTTTTACAGCCGGAACTGTAATTTTCATGGTCTGCACCCAAAAGCCTGCGCCATCCATTCTCGCACTCTCATAATAACTCTTATCTATACTTTGCAGCGCTCCATCAAACATCATGATCATAAATGGTAGTGCCATCCAGAGATTTAAGACCATGCAGAAAATAAATGCCGGAACATTAGAAGCCAGATAATTTACTTTATCAAACCCAAGCGCTGAAAGCACTTTGTTTGCCAGACCAAATTCTGTATTATAAATTCCGACCTTCCATAAAAGAATTGAAACATAGGCGGGCATTGCCCACGGGAACATTAATAATGTTTTATACACATTTTTTAGTTTAAGTCCCCGCGTATTCAGTCCCAGGGCAATAAAAAACGCAACCACTACCTGAATTACCATGTTTAAAATAGTCCATAATATTGTTGTCAAAATTGCCGAAAGAAAACCTGCATCTACCTTAAATAATGCTCTTACATAGTTTTCAATTCCAACAAATTTATAATCATTCCAGTGAAATAGATTCATATTGGTAAATGATATGTACGCAGTATATAAAATTGGAAACACAATAATTGCGCCGATCAGAATCATTGCCGGTAATGTATTGATCCATATCATCAATTTTTTCTTTTTTTCATACCCTATTACCCTTTTTTGCCCTTACTTTATTATTGACCTCTTATATTACTGCATATCTGCAATTGCTGCTTCTGCCTCTTCCTGATATTTTTCTGCTGAAGCTTCTACATCCTCCCCGGATTTATTTACGCTGCAAGCATGCTTTCTGCCGGTCCCCACATAACACTCATCTGAGGAATATTTGGCATTGGTTCAGCTGACTCGGCTGTTGTCTTCATTGCCATAATCATTTCATTTGCTGCTACTTCTTCATCCTTATATGCTTCCTGATTTGCCGGAGCACAGTTTGATTCTTTCGCCAGCGCAACACCTATCTCTGTACTACATAATGCTTTTAATACACTCGTTATGGCATCCTTTTTATTTTCCTCTGCATATTTTAAAATTCCAACCCCCTGAACACCTGAATATGGTGCAAGACTTTTTCCATTTGGAAGTGTAAAATCTGCAAGAGAACAAATTCCATAGTTGATACCAGCATCTTTGATTCCGGAAACTAACCATGGTCCTCCGATAATTGCCTGTGCTTTCTGTTCGTTAAATAAAGTATTACAAGTATCATAATCGCCTTCACCCATAAGCTCGGCAAACTTTTTATTGTATTCTACAGCCTTGATCGTATTGGCATCATCAAGTCCTGGTTTTGCATCTTTGTCAATAATATAACCATCAAATCCATTGATAACAGGTGCAACATTGTAAGCTGTTGAATGCTGATTTACAACCGCATATGTTCCTGCATCCACATCTGTATTCTCTTTCATATAGGAAAGCAGATCATCCGTTGTCTTTGGAAGGGCACCTTTCCATAAGTCTTTGTTATAAATAAAAAGCAATGATTCATAATATAATGGCAATACATACTGGGTATCCTTGTAAGTTCCTGCCTCAACTGTCATTGGAAGCAGATCAGCCTCATCATCCGCACTGATAAAATCTGTAACCGGAGCAAGTATTCCCATCTCTGCTAACATTCCAAGCGAATCATGGGCATACAAATACATATCTGGTCCGTTTGCCTGATCATTTCCATATAATTTCAGCTGGTCTGTCAGCCCTGTCTTTTTTTCAAACTTTATACTCACATTTTCATCTGCAATTTTCTTATTTACAGTATCCTCAATTACTCCCATAATCGCCTCATCACCATCGTGCCAGATAGTGACTGTTTCTTCTTCGCCAGTGCTTTTTGCGTTTGTTTCTGAACCTGTCATCTCATTTTTTCCCCCACACGCAGTAAGCATGCCGGCTGCCAAAGTACCACATAAAAGAATACATAATTTTCTCTTCATTTCTTCACCCTCCATGAAACTGTTTTCTTTGTTTTTGCAATCATTTCAATTGCTTGTAAGGCAATTAAAACACTTGTCACTATTATTTACAATACTTTTAGCAATTATAATCTTCACTTTAGTGAGAAACCGCTACACTAACTTTTTGTTTTTGTACACATTTTTTGTATTGACGTTTTATATTATTTTGATAATAATATTTGTATAAAATTATATGATTAAAGGGGCAAAATACCTTTTGACCCTCATATCATTATATGTTTTACATATAAAAATAATCTATCTGAGATTCACATGGGAGAATATGTATGGCAATTACAATTAAAGATGTTGCAAAAGCGGCCGGGGTTTCCGTTTCTACAGTTTCAAAGATTTTAAATAATAGCGGTTCCATTTCACAAAATACAATAAACCGAGTAAATTCAGTTATTACCGAACTCCATTATACCCCTAATTCGAGAGCAGTCAGTTTTGCAAAAGGAAGTACAAAAAGTATTATTTTTTTGACAGCGCTTGGAAAAGAAGAAGCATACAAGAACCCACATATGTTCGACATAATGTGTGGGGCTTACAGAGAACTTTCAAAAAATAACTACACCGTTACCCTTATGGACACTTCAATAGAATCATATCCAGGGGAAACTGTAAATAAAGTTATTTCTGCCGGTAGCGCAGATGGTATCGTAGTACATGGTTCAGCTTTAAACGATAAAACTGCAGATTTTATCCTATCCAAGAACTTTCCACATGTAGTTATTGGAAATCCTGGTTTTGACAATCAATTATGCTGGATTGATACTAACCATACTTTAGGCGGACAATTTGCTGCGGAGCATCTGATTTCATGTGGTTATAATTCTATTGCTTTTATCGGTGGACGCAAAACAGATACAATCTCCGCACAACGTCTAAAAGGCGTACGTTCAACGCTGTTAAAAAATGGACATCGGATGCCAAAAGAATATATTGTATACACTGATTCCAGCCGTGAATCTGCATATACTGCTGCATTAGACTTACTTGCACTTGAAAATCGTCCACAAGCTATAATCTGTGAAAACAACATGATTGCATTAGGTGTTGTAAAAGCTATCGAACACTCTGATCTTCAGGTTCCAGAGGAAATTGCTTTTCTGACATTTGATCGATATCCATATACCAGCATCATTGATCCTTCTCCGACAATTATTGATATTGATGTATATGATATGGGACAACAGGCAGGCATCACAATTGCACGAAAACTTGAAAATCCGTCCCTGCTTGTGCAAAGCTTCACAACTTTACCAATATTGATTCGCGGATTAACAACATGATAATTTTTCTTACGGACATGTAAAATTAATGTGAGACACATACATTTCATCAAATCCGGGGTAAGTGGACAACTCAATGTATGCCATCGTTGATATAATAGCATTTGTTTTGTTTATTATATCTTTATTTAATATTTTTGTTTCTATCTTCGAACCATGATCTTCATAAATATATGCTGTATCAATTGCACCTTTTTGGGCTGCATTTCCTACTGAAACCGTCTTTTTAAGCAGTTTTTCCGGAATCAGCCCTATCCGGGCTGCGCTCTTTTGATCCAGATAGTTTCCAGAAAACATATAAACCTCTCAAGAGGCACGACATTCATAAAAGAATTTTCGACCATCTGTAACCTGCCATTAACATCCTATTTTTAAGTGATAGTGAAATCAAAAAATGCTAAGCCATAGGTTTTGAGCCTTGGCTTAGCACCATATTTTAATGTTCAACTCCGAAAGTCAGGTATCATAAATGACCTCTCCGGCTCTGTCTGTTTCTGCTCTTTCTGTGAGTAATCCACCTCCGGCTTGTCAGCAAAAGTGCGGAATGCATTGGCTGCTGTCTGACCGGCTTCACGAAATCCTTTTGCAAGAAGTGCTGTCTTTGCTATATCCTTATCCGAGGTCTTGATTGCACCTCTTACATTCTCCCGGATATCAAGAAGTCTTTTCTTAATTCCTAAGAACTCAGACACTCTGTATAATGTATCTCTTCCCTTTTCCTTTGCTTCTTCGACTATGCTCTTAGAAGTGTATTTTTTACACTTCTGAACATTTTGTGCTTCGCTTAGCATGAATTGTTTTATATATATCATAGTCGGTTTTCCCTGGCACTGACGCTTCTTTTCTATTAGACCGATACCTGCATTAGAATCCAGTTCTTTCATTATAGTAATTGCTTTCTTGTTGCTACAGCCTAAAGCTTCCATTATTACATAATACTTGAAAATACCGGGTGGAAATCATTACCTCTCATTTGGGTGGAAATTTTTAATTTTGGGTGGATGAAATAATTATTTTTTTAATGATTTTCGGTGGATTTTTCCACCCAAAAATGAAAAAAACAGTAATGAATTTTCTTAATCATTACTGCTTCAAACAACTGTTCTCAGGGGGAATCGAACCCCCAACTAGCGCTTAGGAGGCGCTTGTTATATCCATTTAACTATGAAAACAAATGTATATTACAAACAAATACTACCCTGCATCCAAATGTTTCCTTTGAAACGTCTGCCAACCATCGGCTCTCCGATGAGGTCATTTTTGTTTATACACACGCTAAATATTATATCATTACATGACACTTTTATGCAATATATTTTTTCATTTGTAATGATATTTTTTTCTTCTGTGAACTCAATAATATCTCCCAGCACGCTATACTGGTCACTTTCGATGCCATATGGCATGAAATATGTTGTTACGATTGAAAGAATATCCTCGTTTTGGATTCTTCTCGTAATGGATGAGTATAAATCTATATCTTCCATTGTGAGGCTTTCCATAGCGCCCTCATCGCCATCCCTGGCCTCTGCAATCAGCTGCTTTCTATCTTTTTTGTCTGAATCAACTGTATTTAATGTTTTAGCCTTTTTTTGTTTCATTGGAAGCAAAATACAGCCATCAACTGATAGTCCTGAGAGCACTGCTCCCTTTGCCCTTACCTCTCTGTTTATGTATGCCTTCTCTGACAGATAATCACACACATTCTGCAGATAAAATATAAGTGTTACGCCGAGATTAGGGTCATCACATACGCCTGCATATGATTCCTTCTCTGAGTGCTTTTCGATATCTATTATCTCATTTGTAGTCTTTTCGCTTCCCGTGAAATACGGATAGTAATAATCTATGTCAAAGCTATCATCGTCATTGTATATTCCTCTGACTGTAATTCCCATATTGGCGCCACATCACATGACAGCTCGGCAAATTCATTGCCTCGGAATCCTTTGTTACCTTTAGTTTTTCCGGCTTATCAATTATATTGTTAATTACCTCGTTTAACTGTTTCTTTGTTATATCTGAAAATCCTATTGCTCTGAGGAATTGGTGCATTACTTATTTCTCTTTTCTTTAAATTACCTGAAGAATTGAAATGTTTTTATCAAGCATGAGATTCAATCTGTTGTGAAGCATCAATTTGCCATTATTTTCATTTCCAAAAATCATGATAATAGGATTCTCCGGATCTACTGTCTGGGAAACTACTACTCCCTCTTCTTCAGCATTGGTCTTTACTGTTGTACCGACAGGATATCTGGCTATTGATGATAGCAGGCACTTAATAATTTTGTTATCATATCTGCCGCCATCATTTTCCTTTATCTGATTTATGGCTTCCTGCACACAAATGCGCTTACACTCCATACCGCTTATCAGCGAATCAAACGCATCACATGCCTGAATTATTCTGCATTCCAGTTCTTTATTCTTTTGCTTCATAGGAAAACCTGTGCCTGCCATATTTTCATGATGTGATAAAACCATCTTCATTGATATTGGCGCTATCCAGCTTTCCTCATCCAATGCCGAATATCCTAAAATGGTATGCTTTTTATATTCAAAAAGCTCCGCAGGATTTGCATTGGAAAAATCCCTGTTTTTATATCGTGTGACAATAAAACGCAGCCCGATGTCATGTAATAAACATCCCACCGCTATGTTATACTTTCGCTTTTCGTCAAGCTTTAGCTTTCTTGCAACAAGCACTGATAAAAGTGTCACCATGACTGTGTGCTCATATAAGTCCGAATTACGCTCTTTTATATCAACAATCACGTCATATGGCATATCATTTATATCATGGACAATATCATTTGCGATTATTTCAAATTCCTTTAAGGATTTGCCATCATGATATATATGACTTTCCATCAGTCTGCGCACTTTTTCTACGTATTTGTCGAAAATAGCCGGGTCTACTATAGAATTCGGGCTTTCATAATTTTCATACGGATCCTCTACCATCACTGATTCTATTCCAAGTGACTCTATAAGTGGCACATAATCAGGCTTAATCCTTGTGCCATTTGGTATTAAAATATCATTTTTTTCTGTTAGTATTGGTTCCGCAAGTACTTCACCGCCAACTAAGCTGCTGACTGCTTTTATCCTCATAAACTAAAACACCCCATTGTTATTTTTCTGCAGGCATATTTGCCTCCTTGGCCATATTCAACGCTTCCTGCTCTTCATCTGCTAAAACAATAATGGAATTTCCGCCAACAATCTCCTTGATGTATGTATAACAGCCCTCACGACTGTGAACGGCATTGAGTACAAAGCCATCATCCTTTCCATTTAACATGGCAAGTGAAAAGCTTAGCTTTCCGCCCATCTCATTGAATGCATCATACTTCACAAGTCCTACCTTCTGGTATGAACACTTCATGTTAGCAAATAATTCTTCTATATTCTTTTTGATTGATGAGTTTGCTGCAACAAGTTCATCTACCTCGTCAAGCCTCTTGATAATTGTGTCCTCCAATGACTTTGCAGTTTTTCCACTCATAAACACTTTGTATCTTTTTTTGAGCTTACCGATCTGCACCATATTTGTGATTATGAGGATGAGCAGAATAATTACCACTCCCGCCAATCCTAATATAATGTAGTCGGAATCGAATCCTAAATATTCAGAAATCATTTTTTTACTCCTATCTATATTGTCGTACATTTTGCATAAAATTTAAATAGTCTCTTTGTCTCATTTTCTGTATGATTTTATTATTTCTTTTCATTAAATATACAAAATCTAATTACTATCTAATTATTTCTATTGATTTTGGACTGAATTGAGCATGTTTACTATTCTATCCAGCTCATCATGAGAATAATATTCTATTTCTATCTTTCCGGAATTTTCATTTTTCCTGTTGATTAGAACTTTTGTTCCCATATTCTTTTTAAGCTTTTCCTCAAGATCCTTGTAGATTGCTTCCATCTGAGGATTAACCGGTTTTTCAGACTTTGTCTTTTTCTTGTTCTTCTGTAATGATTTAACAAGCTTCTCTGTATCCCTGACACTTAGCTTTTGGTCGAAAATCTGTTGTGCTACCACATACTGCTGATTCTGATCTTCTATACCAAGTAATGCTCTTGCATGTCCTGTAGTGAGCATTTCATCTATCACCATCTGCTGTACCTTTTCATTGAGCTTGAGTAAACGCATTGATTGGTAACTGCTGTTCTGCTCTTTGATACTCTCTCTGCCACATCATCCTGCTTCAGTTTAAATTCTTCAAGCAGACGCTTGTATGCCAAAGCCTCCTCAATTGGATTCAAATCCTCTCTCTGAATATTTTCTATAAGGGAGATTTCCATAATCTGCTGATTGGTCAATTTTTTGATTATGACAGGGACTTCCTTTAGACCTGCCAGCTTTGCTGCTCTCCATCTTCGCTCACCTGCGACGATTTCATAGTAATCATCCCTTTCCTGGCAAAGTAAAGGCTGTAAAATGCCAAACTGTTTTATCGATTCTGATAACTCTATAAGTGCATCCTCATCAAATTTCTTTCTAGGCTGTTCTCTGTTAGGCTCTACTTTATTAATATCTATCATTACAGCATCCGCTGCATGATTGCTCTTTGGTTTTACCGGCTTTGATACCTTGTCTGTAATTAATGAATCAAGTCCCTTACCCAATCCTTTTTTTGCCGCCATACTATCTTAAATATCCTTTCTTGCTATTATTTCCTTTGCCAGATTTCTGTAGCTTTCTGCTCCGGCCGATTTACTGTCATACATATTTATCGGAATACCATATGATGGTGCCTCAGCTAATCTGATATTTCTTGGAATCATTGTATTGTAAATCTTTGTATCCAGATTTTCTTTTACTGTCTCCACAACCTGATTTGACAGATTTGTCCTGACATCATACATGGTGAAAACAACTCCCTCAATCTGCAGCTCCGGATTAAGTCTCTCCTGCACCAGATTGATTGTATGAATCAGCTGACTAAGTCCCTCCAAGGCATAATATTCACACTGAATAGGAACAAGAACTGTATCTGCAGTAGTCATTGCATTGACTGTCAGCATGTTGAGTGAAGGAGGACAATCTATAATAATAAAATCATAGTCCTCTTTTATGTAATCAACTGCACTCTTTAATATGTATTCCTTATCATTGATGCCCAAAAGCTCAATCTCTGCTCCGGCCAGATTTACATTAGATGGAATGACATATAAATTGTCCACCACCGTATTTTCAATACTCTCTGCAATTGAACACTCATCAAGCATGAGATTGTATACCGTATTCTCCACTTCGTCCTTATTTACACCAAGCCGCTTGTCATATTACTGCGGGTCTAAATCAATTGCCAGCACCTTTTTCTTTTTTTCAGCCAGACACGCTGCCAGATTGATAGAAGTAGTGGTCTTTCCAACCCCACCCTTTGATTTGCAACTGCTATAATTCTTCCCATTATAAATCCTTTCGCAATTTACTTAAAATTCTGATGCTATATGTTATATTCTATATTTTATATTCTACATTTTACATGCCATATTCTATATGTCATAATTGTTTTATAATAACTATTCAAAGTCATCTTGAGAACAACAAACTCTTCTACATCATCATATTTCTAAAATTGTAAATTGAAATCTTACACACTTAAATTATTATATCACTCTTAACTCTATAATGCTATTAAATTCCATTATATAAGTACAATATTTTTTAAAAAATCATTTATTCGGTTCATTTTCTATTAAGCGTAACTATGCACTCTTTTCTGGTTCATTTTTTATTAAGTGTAACTATACATTCTTGCCCATTTCATATACTTTATTTAAAATATCATGCATATTTTTCACATCATCAGTTTTTCTTGTGTCATACGCAAATATAATACCGCCCTCTTCACTTCCATTTTCTCCAAAGCATGAAATATACTATCTGAAACACTTAATCATGGTTTGAACATTTATTTCTTTTCTTGTAGCTGCAGCACCTAATAAATAGAAAATCTTCTTATCCATACTATCTTCAATTGCAAAAGTTCTGTCAATCATTCTTTTCATCAAAGAAGGCCAGGTATAAAAGTAAACCGGACAGGCTAAAACAATTACATCTGCTTTATACATTTCATCATATATTTCATTCATATCATCGTCTTGAACACATTTTCCTCCATTTTGCTGACAAATAGCACAACCACAACAATCTATTATTGTTTTATCCTTCAATACAATTTCTGTTACAGTATTATGATTTTCAATTGCGCCTTTGGCAAATATATCAGCCATTGTTGCAGTATTACCTTCTGCTCTTGGACTTCCTTTAATTATTAAAACTTTTTTATTCATACAAATTATGTCACCTTCTATATCCTTTTTTTAATTTTTTATCGTCTAATTATTAAAACATTACTTTCTCGTATTCACTCATTATAAAATTTAATACTTATACTTATCAATTAATATTTTATTTAATTCTATACAATCAAATTACATAATAATTGATTATACACCATCATATAATTTAAAACGTAAAATATTAACCTATACAATATAAATTCACACCTTATTTATTTTTATAAGTACTATACTATATTACATTTAAGTTCATCCACAACCTAAGGAATCCGGCATACATATATATTTCAAACGAGTCTACGCAGTAACTTAGAGTATGTTTGAAATCACTTCAATACATAGCAACGCTCGTACACGGATGTACGAGCGAGTCCATACTGAGCCACTATGGCGAATATGGACGGTTGCGTACTATTGTCTCAACCTATATGTGATTTCTTACATACTCTTGGTTACGGAGTAAAACGAGTGCGGAATGTTATATGTATGTCAGATACCGTACTATTGTCAATAAACAATATTAATCACTATAAATTAAATCATATATTAGAAGAGGAATGTTTCACGTGAAACACTATATTTTATTATTTAATTCTAGAGTAATATACCATAGAATTTTTATAGTACACTCACAACGTAAGGAATCCGGCATACATATACATTTCAAACGAGTCTACGCAGTAACTTAGAGTATGTTTGAAATCACTTCAATACATAGCAGCGCTCGTACACGGATGTACGAGCGAGTCCATACTGAGCCACTATGGCGAATATGGACGGTGGCGTACTATTGTCTCAACCTATATGTGATTTCTTACATACTCTTGGTTACGGAGTAAAACGAGTGCGGAATTTATATGTATGACGGATTACGTACTATTGTCAATAAACTATATTAAATAATCAAAAAGGAATGTTTCACGTGAAACATTTTGTATAATTCAATATATATGTATAGTAAATCCACAATTCAAGGAATCCGGCATACATATACATTCCAAACAAGTCTACGTAGTGACTTAGAGTATGTTTGAAATCACTTCTATGCATAGCAACGCTCGTACACGGATGTACGAGCGAGTCCATACTGAGCCACGATGGCGAATATGGACGGTTGCGTACTACTGTCTCAACCCATATGTGATTTCTTACATACTCTTAGTTGCGGAGTAAAACAAGTGCGGAATGAATATGCATGACGGATTCCGTACTACTGTCAATATACTATATTAAATAATCAAAAAGGAATGTTTCACGTGAAACATTCCTCTAATAAAATTCAAATAAAATATAAAACGTATATTACATAATCTGAATAATATTGTTACGGATTGCAAATACCGCAGCCTGAGTACGATCAGTAACCTCAAGCTTTTTGAAAATACTTGAAATATGATTCTTAACAGTTCTCTCACTAATCTTCATTTCCTTAGCAATATCTCTGTTAAACTTACCAACAGCCATTTCTTTAAGTACTTCCATCTCTCTCTTAGTAAGAGCATCTATCTTAAGCTCATCCTCATTTTTCTGAATCATCTTAGAATTAAGAGCCGGAATAAGACTAGGCTGTATATAAGTCTCGCCATCAGCAATAGTGAAAATAGCCTTTTTAAGCTCAGCAGACTCAGAATCCTTCAGTACATATCCGTTGATTCCGATATCTACAGCCTTCATAAGATATTCAGTCTCATTGTGAACAGTAAGAACAAGTACCTTTACCTTAGATTTTCTGTCCTTTAATGCTTTTAATACCTCAAGACCATTCATCTTTGGCATATTGATATCCAAAAGTAATACATCAGGTCTAAAGGTCTTTAATTTATCAAGACAATCCTCACCATTCTCTGCCTCAGCAATAACCTTGATATCACCGTCGAGCTCCAGCAGATTTTTAAGTCCCTCTCTGATCATAGAATGATCATCTGTAATCATAATGTTAATAGCCATAATTTAGTCCTCCTTATTTACAGGTATAATTACCTTAACTATACACCCCTCACCGGGTTTTGATGAAATAGATATTTTACCGGAAAGAAGATAAATTCTTTCTTCATCATAGACAATCCAAAGCCTGAATTATCTTCTCTTGTAAACTCAGGAATAGCAGATGTGTCAAAACCATCTCCGTCATCCTTTATCGTCAAAGTAAGTGATTTTGGTTCATACTTTAATGAAACATTAATTTCTTTGGCATGACCATGCTTGATAGAATTACTGCAAGCCTCCTGAATGACCCTGAGTAAGGTTAGTGACACAAGACTGTCTACCATGTACTCATCACCGGATGTCTTGAAATTGCATCTTATATTATTTGAATTGCGAAGCTTATCAAGCGCACGCTCAACAGTAATATTAAATCCAATATCATCAAATGACATAGGTCTTAAATTATAAATCATATTTCGAAGCTCATTGATAATATCCTTCAGTATCTTTCCCTGAGACGTGAGCTCAAGCCGGCACCTGATAGGGTCAACATCCATAAGTTTAAGACAAAGCTCTGTCTTGTGAGTAAGTGATGTCAGACTCTGTACAGTAGAATCATGCAAATCACGAGCGATACGCTGTCTCTCACTCTCAACAGTCTGTAAAATCACCCTCTTAAAAGCATCACTATCCTCTTCGTTGATAACATCAGATATGGCCTCTGAAATTTCTACTTCATTAGTTGTCTCATCAGAATTATACACTCTGATAACACTGTTGATTTCATCAATCTTGCAATCAACATCAGATATCTGTTTGTGTAAAGACTTTATCTGAGGCTCAATCAGCTTCTGCTCTTCCTTAAGTTCCTTAACTTTGCTCTTATTATATGAATTGATTTCACGTGGAGTAAAAGCCTCAAAGCTTTCATCGGATTTTCCTTCAAGCATCTGGATAATCTTGATATTTTCTTTAAAATGATTCTCAGCGGCAGTAAGCTTTTCTATAAGCGCATACTTGCTGTCATAAAATTCATCTCTTGTTTTCTCTAAATATTTTTTAACCATAATCACCGAACATTTGTTTGTATAATTAATTTATCTACGATATAATTATATATCATTTTTACTATATTTAAAAGCAATTATAAAAAATAATTGTATAAAACTTCTTTTTTGTTATAATATAGTTATAAGAATACAAAATCAATATATCAAATTTTTCAGATAAAAACAAGGAGGTTATAAC
>ENA-OQEX01000609-OQEX01000609.1-human-gut-metagenome-genome-assembly--contig:-NODE-609-length-17892-cov-1.978891_pt1 | contig 17892 bp, 21 predicted proteins | sample MGYA00242802_ERZ504649 | MGnify/ENA primary metagenome ERZ504649 (study PRJEB26092, sample SAMD00036194) | human gut metagenome | host: Homo sapiens | study: EMG produced TPA metagenomics assembly of...
GCCCAGTTCATTATAGTAGGCCAATTCATAAACCGAATCGTTGCCCGCCGAGGGGCTTGCGTGGCGAATTTGAACCGTTCGTCGCTCTGCGGCGCGGCGGAGAGATGCAGCTCCCCGTTTTCTACTACGGTTCCGTTTTTCAGCAGCTCCCAGCGCACGGTCAGATAGTCTGCCGTGCGGAAATAATTCAGGTTGGTAAAGGTATATTTCCCTTCGCCGGATACGCGGGCGCGCATAGGGCGATAAATTGCCTGCATTTCATATGCGCCGGTGTGCGGCGTGCGGTCTGGATAGACCAATCCGTCCACACAGAAGTTGCTGTCATGAATAAATTCGCCGTGATCTCCGCCATAGGTATAGCGATATTTTGCCCCTCCGGTTCAAAACGGCATGATCCGCCCACTCCCAAATGCAGCCGCCCATCAGCCGGTCGCTGGAGAGCACGGCATCCCAATATTCCGCGAGGCCGCCAGGGCCAACCCCCATGGCGTGCGCATATTCACACATAAAGAAAGGCTTTTCGCCCAGCTTCTTTTTCTCACGGCGTTCGCCTACTTCACGCACATGGTCGATATGCGGATACATTTCGGAGATCACATCGTATGCAAGGCGTCTGGTGCGGATCACGCCTTCGTAATGCACCGGAATCTCCGGGCAGACGTGATGCAGGTATTCGCAGCAGGCATCCTGATTCTTCCAGCCTCCCGCCTCGTTGCCCAGTGACCAGAGCACGATACAGGGATGGTTGCGGTCGCGCAGATACATGCGCCGGACGCGGTCGAGGTAATGCTGGAGCCACTTTTTATGATTACTGATTCGGTTTGGCCAGTAGATCGGATCGCAGCAGGTGCCATGCGTTTCGATATCAGCCTCATCTACCACATAGAGCCCATAAAGATCACACAGGGTTAAAAACATGGGGTCCGGCGGATAGTGGGAGGTACGCACGGCGTTTACATTGAGGCTTTTCATCAGCGTTACGTCGCGTAAAAGATCCTCTGCATCCATCACATAGCCCTTCAGGGAAGTATCGTGGTGATTGACTCCCTTCAGCTTGATCGCCTTGCCGTTTAAGGTGAAAACGTCTTTTTTAATAGTAATGCTGCGGAAGCCTGTATAGTTGCGCAGGCTTTCCACTGGCTGGCCGTCTTTTTTTAATGTAATATAGGTTTCATATACCGTGGGGATTTCCGCGCTCCACTCCCGCACGGCAAGGTCCTGGAAGGAGAAGGCGGTAGATTGCTGTGCCGTTACCTCCTGTGTAGAAACCATGCTGTCGCCCGCCATGATCGTAATCTGAACAGTGTGCCCGGCAGGATTGCCGGCAAGCTCCACCTTTCCGGAAAGGGAATAGGTGTTCCCGGTTTTCTTCGTTTTGATCTGATAATCGTTGAGGCAGGTAGCCGCGCGGCGGGAAAGCAGCACATCGCGGAAAATGCCGTTTTCACGGAACATATCCTGGCATTCCAGATAGGTCCCGTTGGAATATTTAAAGACGACGGCGACCAGCTCGTTTTCCCCTTCCCGCAGGAAAGGCTGCACATCAAATTCAGCAGAGTTATGCGCGCCCTCGCTGTAGCCCACATATTGGCCGTTTATGTAAACGTCGAGGGAAGAGATGACGCCGAGGAAGGTCAGAATAGATTGATCGCTCAGCGTTTCGAGCGAGAAGATTTTGCGATAAACGCCCACGGGGATATCCGTCGGGATTTTCGGTGGCTTGCAGGGGAATTGATAACGCTGATTAACATAGAATGGCGGCTCATAGCCTGTGCGTTGCCAATCGGATGGCACTTGAATACGGTCGAGGCTTCTACGTCGGTGTCGAGCGGCTGTGGCAATTTCGATACCTTGTCGTAATAGTGAAAATCCCACTCTCCGGATAGGACAGTCACCAGGTCACTTTTGTAGCGCTCCTCTAAACAAGAGGTGGCGGCGAGCGTCTCACGGTTGGAATAGGGAATGAAATAGGCGCGCCCTTCGCATTTGTTCACCTCAAAGAGGGGAAATTTTTTATAATTTTCCCGATTGATGACGTATTTCATATGCCTCCTGATTTTTCAATAAGATTAAAATCATACTAGCATATCTGGCAGGGCTTTTCAATCTAAACTTCTGGTCGGATTCAAAATTTACAGAATGAACTGTCAATCTTTGCGATGTTTTGACATTTATTTTGTATAAATTTAATAAAAAACACAAACGTATTTTGCTTAAAGAACTATAACAACGAAACGTTTATGGTATACTATACCCCGTATGAAAATGCTGCCTGTCGGATGGAGAATGCAGGCAGCGGTCGGAAAACGGAAGCGCCGCTTTCACAAGGGGGAAAGGCCCTTCCAACGGAAGCTGGGGCTCCGTGCAAAAAGGAGGAGAATCATGAAGAAACATCTGAAAAGTACGCTGGCCATTCTTTTGGCGGTTGTGCTCATTGCGGTGGCTGTGCCGTTCGGCGCGTTCGCGCGCACGGTGGAAACAGCGCCGGTCACGTTTGGCGTGATGTCGGATACGCACTATTATCCGCGCTCACTCATGCCAGCGGATGGCGATGAGCAGGTTGGGAGACGTTCAACGAGTTTTGCCGGGTCAAGGGCAAACAGTTCCCGCAGACCGGCGGGCTCATAGACGCAGCCCTTGCCGCGATGGCACAGGACGTGAAGGATAAAGGGCTGAAATATGTCCTCATTCCGGGCGACCTGACGAAAGACAGCGAGACAGAAGCGCACAAGGGCATTGCGGCAAAGCTTGAGCAGTTTGAAAAGGATACGGGCGCACAGGTGCTCGTCATCAACGGCAACCATGATATTAATAACTATGACGCCGCCTCTTTCACTTCCGGCAAAGAGGTGAAGGATCAGAGCCTTGTCACCTCGCCGAAGCAGTTTAAGGAGATTTATCAAAATCTTGGCTATGACCTGGCGGAAAAGATGGCTCTCTCTATACACCGCCCAAGGGGAAAGAGGCCAACGGGCTTTCTTACGCGGTCAGCCTGGAGGGCGGCTATCGCCTGATTGCGATGGACGGCGGCAAATACAGCCCGGATAATATGGATCCCGACCACTCCGGAGGGCATGAAACGGGCGGCAATTACTCCGACGATTTTCTTGAGTGGGTGCTCGACCAGTGCGCTCAGGCCCGGGCAAAGGGCGAGACGATCATCGGCTTAACGCATTTCAGCCTGGTGCCCCACATGTGGCTGGAGGCGACGATTGCGCAGGATTTCTGCCTGGATAACTATCAGAACGTGGCAGAAGCGCTGGCGGACGCGGGCATGCACTATGTATTTACCGGCCACATGCACCAAAACGATATTGCTAAGGCGGTGTCCGACAACGGCGAAACGATCTATGATATCCAAACAAATTCCCTCTCGGGCTACCCGAATTTTTTCCGTGAGGCGCGGTTTGACAATACAAAGGGAGAAAATCAGCTTTCCCTTGAGGTTAACACCTATCCAGTAGATAGGGTGCAGAAGGTGGATACGGATCCGCACAATGCAAATCAGACGGTTGTTCTTCGCCCGGCGGATGGGAACTACCGCTATGAGCTGGATGGGGAGACCTATCCAAATTATCAGGAGTATTCCTACGCATTTTCCAACTGCAAGGGCAATTCGATCGATTTATCACCACCATGGCGAGCGGTTTCCTTGCGAGCGGGTTGGATACAATATCGGCCGCAGGCGGGCTGATGAACCTGCTGAAAAACAACGGCATTGATCTTGAGGGAATTCTCAAGGGCTTCCTGGGCGACGGCGTGAGCATTCTCGGCTACGATATTTTCACAGTAAAAAATGTGATGGCGTTTCTGGAAGATCTCTTTGGCCAGATCGAGAACAAATACCTGAAGGATCCGCAGCAGACGATGGAGATTCTGAAAGGCTCCATTGAGAAGCTGGTCAACTTCAAGGTGGCGGATACGCCGCCGAGCGCAGATTATGCCAAACGGTATCATATCGGTGAAGGCAAAACCTATGGAACCCTGGGCGACCTTGTGCTCTGCGTAATGCACTCCTATACGGCTGGCGACGAAACCGGCGTAGCCTTCCGAAATGGCCACTATGTGGCGGCTGGCGATCAGCCGGATCAATTCGTCGCGCAGGCGTTGGAAGGCTTTGAAACGGTGATACGGCGCAGCGGCTCATCGATGAGCTGATCGATATTTTGCTCAACGATCTAGTGCAGGGCGAGATTTTGCCGAGCTTGGAGTTCCGTATCAATGCCTTATTCCCGGATGGTTCCTTCGGCTCCCACACGGCGGACGCGCTCCAGATGTTGCTCAAGCTCGTCACGCAGGGCGACCCGAGCTACAAAAAGATCGTCGATTTCGCGTTCAAGCTTCTATCCGGGCTGAACATCATCCCCTATAATAGCATCAACGCAATTCTCGACCATTATATTGAAGAATACCTGACAGACAGCCAGATTGAATCCGTGGGCCACGAGGTTGCCTATATTGTGGATGATTTCTTTATCGACGATAACCCGGCAGAGCGGATGGACAGCACGGCGACGCTCCTTTATACTGGAAAAGTGCCGGTCGAGGCCACGGCGGAAAATTACCGCAGGCCGTCAAATATCGCATGACCTTCGGCACGGATGCCGCGACAACGCGCAACATCAACTGGTATACCAAATGCACGGTGGACGGCGCGAAGGTGAAGCCTTACAACACGGATATCCAGATTGTTCCCTACAGTGAAAACCCGCAGTTTAGCAATCAGCTGCCCGCGGGCGTGAAGGTAAAGGCGAGCGAAGAGACCGCGAAGCTCCAGTTCCCTGGCATCGATATCGGCGTGTTTGGCCTGTTCCCGTATTATTTTGACGTAACGCGCCATATGGTAGAGATCACGGGCCTGAAGGCTGGGGAAAAATACTGCTTCCGCGTGGGCGACGCGGAGAAGGGCTGGTGGAGCGATGCAGGCGTGATTGAAACGGCTGACCGTTCCAACCAACTGACCTTCTTCCATATGAGCGACAGCCAATCCCAGAGCGAGCGTCAGTATAGCCGCTCTTGGGCGAAGGTGCTCGACACGGCATATAAAATGTATCCGGATGCGGATTTCATCATGCACACGGGAGACCATGTGGATAAGGGCGACAACGCAAACCAATGGCAGTGGCTCTTCAACACGGGCGCTGACCGCCTGATGAAAACCGTGCTCATGCCTACGGCGGGCAACCATGAGGCAAAGAGCGAATTTGCGATCGATCAGAATTTTATTCTGTCCAATGTGCCGAAGCAGGATACGTCGAGCGGCGTTTATTATTCTTTTGATTATAACAATGCGCACTTTATGGTGCTTAACACCAATAACCTCTCCGAAGAGCAGGGCCTGAGCAAGGATCAGATGGAATGGCTGAAACAGGATGCGGCGCAGAGCGACGCACAGTGGAAGATCGTGGCGCTGCACAAGGCTCCGTATTCCAACGGCTCGCACTTTGACGACGACGATGTGATCCAACTGCGCAAGGAGCTGAGCACCCTTATGCCGGAGCTTGGCATTGATGTGGTTTTGCAGGGGCATGACCATGTGTATCTGCGCACCGGCGTGATGAACAATAACGAGGTTGTCCAGACGAAAACCAAGACCGTTACCTACGGCGGGAGAAACTACACGGCGAAGCTTGACCCGACGGGCAGCATCTATGTCATCAGCGGCTGCTCCGGCGTAAAGACTTATGTGACGAAGGATCCGGCTGAGACCGACAAGCTCTTCCCGCGCGCCGAAAAGCTGGCGGATGCGAACGACCCGATCTTCTCCGCCTTCCAAATTGTTGGCGATACGCTCTATTTTGACGCATACACCGTAGGCGCGGACGGAACGAGCCGCATCGATTCCTTTGCAATCGAGAAGAAAACAGCGGATGTGCCGGATTCCAGCACGGATGTTTCAAGCCTGATGAATCAACTACCGCGCCAGTCACAACCGATACCACCAAACCGGAGGATACGAAACAGCCGGATCAAACGCAACGCCGGACACGGATCCGGCGGGTGATGTGACAGCGCCGACAACCACTGCGCCGGAGCATACACAGACAACGGCGCCGACCACCGCTGAGAACGCGGAGAACCCGCTGACGGGGGATGATACTTCCGCATTGCTCATTGCCGTTCCGGTAACTGCGCTCGCGGCGCTGGTGCTGGCGGAAACAATGCGGCGCAAAAAGACACGCGGCGAACAGTGAGCCTGATTTGAAGCATGGATAAAAATGGCCCGGCTTCCTGCTGAAGGGAGCCGGGCTAAATGTTTGATAACAGGGCGATCCAATAGAACTCGCTTGTTGCCGGGCAATGGCGGAAGCTGTTATTCCCCGTCGCCAAACGAAACGTCCATATCACGCGCCGTCTGAATCAGGCCGCAGGAGTCTGGCACGAATTTCAGCTTGCCCGCCACCTCCCCAAGCGGGACGGGCTTGATTTCTGCTCCCTTGACGGCGACCATAAAGCCGAATTTTTCTTCTTTCACAAGCCGCGCCGCCGCTGCGCCCAGGCGAGTGGAGAGCACGCGGTCGTAAGGGCAGGGGCTGCCGCCGCGCTGGATGTGGCCTGGCACACAGATGCGAATTTCCTGCCCGGTTTCCTTGCCCAGCTCATCCGCAAGCTCATAGGCCTTGGAGGGATAGGGGCTCTGGGCTGCCTTTGCTTTGCGCTCTTTTTTGCTCAGGGCGGCGTCCGCCACTGAGATTGCGCCCTCCGCTACGGCGATGATCGAAAAATTTTTGCCTTGCCGCTCTCTTTTCAACAGTGCTGCGGCAATTTTGTCCACAGAGTAGGGGATTTCCGGCAGCAGGATGATATCCGCGCCGCCCGCGATCCCGGCGTGCAGGGTCAGCCAGCCGACCTTGTGCCCCATGATCTCCACGACGAAGATGCGCCCGTGCGAGGTGGCGGTGGTGTGGATGCAGTCGATCACGTTGGTCGCCACATCTACCGCGCTCTGGAAGCCGAAGGTCATATCGGTGCCCCAGATATCGTTATCAATGGTTTTTGGCATAGTAACAATATGGAGCCCTTCTTCATGGAGCAGGTTCGCCGTTTTGTGCGTGCCGTTGCCGCCGAGAATGACAAGGGCGTCGAGCCTAAGCTTTTTGTAGTTTTTCTTCATGGCCTCGATTTTGTCTACGCTGCTGTCATCCGCCTTTTTGCGCATCAATTGAACGGCTGGCGGGAGGTGCCGAGGATGGTGCCGCCACGGGTAAGGATGCCGGAAAAATCCTCCGGCTCCATCACCTTGTGATCGTCTTCAATTAAGCCGCGGTAGCCGTCGGCGAAGCCGTAAATCTCCACGTCGCCGTCAAATTCATGGTAGAGTGCTTTGCAAGGCCGCGCAGGGCAGGGTTGAGGCCCTGGCAGTCGCCGCCGCTCGTGAGCATGCCAATTCGTTTCATCAGTTCCGCTTCCTTTCTACTGCTTTGATGGGGCGCTTTCCCCGTCCGCCTTCAAGCAAGGGAGAAAGCGCGTGTTTTCCGATTGTTCCGCCAGATAGGCTTGTTCCCGCTCCTGGGAAAGCTTTAAAAAAGCTGACTGAGAGTCCATCGGATGCTTCCCACGGCGTGGCGCCATCCGGTAGAGTGCATCCGGCCCTTGGATGCGGGAATTGACAGTATCCTCCAGCTGCATCGCAAGCACTGCTTCGAGGCGCATCCGGATTTTTGCCTCCTCCACGGGAAACAGAAGCTCCACGCGGCGGTCAAGGTTGCGGGGCATCAGATCCGCGCTGCGAGATAGAGCAGCGGATCGCCGCCGTTTTCAAAGCGGAAGATGCGGCTATGCTCGAGAAACCGGCCGACAATGGAGCGCACGGATATATGCTCGCTGACGCCTTCCACACCTGGCACCAAGGAGCAGATGCCACGCACAATCAGGTGGATTTCCACGCCTGCCTGGGATGCTTTGTACAGCCTCTCAATGATCTCATAATCGAGCAAGGAATTCACCTTGATTAGGATGCCGGAGGGCTTGCCATCAAGTGCATTCTGCGTTTCTTTTTCGATACGTTCATAGAAAAGGGGCGCAGGTCGTCCGGCGCGGTGATGAATTTTGGTATTGCGGCGGACGGGAGTAACCGGTCAGCAGGTTAAAGAGCAGGGAGGCATCAGCTCCATATTCCTCACGGCAGGTAAATAGCCCCATATCCGTATAGAGCTTTGCGGTGCTGTCATTATAGTTACCAGTGCTAGGTGGAGGTATCGGCGGATCCCGTCTTTATCTTGGCGGACAATGAGCAGGATTTTGCAGTGCGTTTTAAGGCCTGCAAGGCCGTAGATGACGTGGCAGCCCGCCTGCTCCAGCTTTTTGGCCCAGTTGATATTGTTCTCTTCGTCAAAGCGAGCCTTAAGCTCGACCAAAACGGTAACTTGCTTGCCGTTTTCCGCCGCGCGCATCAATGCCCGCACAATGGGTGAGTTGCCGCTCACGCGGTAAAGCGTTTGCTTGATCGCCAACACGTTAGGGTCCTCGGCAGCATCGGCCAAAAATTTGATCACACAGCCGAAGCTTTCATAGGGATGGTGAACGAATCGATCACGCGCACGGATCGCGGCAAAGAGATCCTCTTCACAGCCGAAGAAATCAGCGGGAAAAGCGGGCATAACCGGCGCAAGGCGCAAGGCGGCATGGCCTTTGACCATGGATGCAAGCTTTGACCATGCCGTTAGATCGAGCGGCCCCGCGCAGGGGTAGACGTCCGCCTCCCGCACATCGAGCGCACCAATTAAAAAGCGGCGCGTTTCTTCATCGCATTTGGTATGGATTTCCAGCCGCACCGGGCGGCCGCGTTTGCGCTTTTTGATGGATTTCTGAATTTCTTGCAGCAGGTCCTCTGCCTCCTCATCGATGCTCAGATCGGCATTGCGCGTAATGCGGAACAAGGATACGGCCTTGACCTCATGCGTTTCAAGGAGTTTCGGAAGGTAGGCGATGATAACCTCCTCCAGAAGGATGAAAGATTGCTTTTTTTCGTTTGGAACCGCAATGAATCGAGGAAGGATCGATGGAACCTGGACGACGGCAAAATGCGTTTCTTTCCCCTTTTTTAGCCGCACCGCCAGATTCAACGAGCGGTTTGCAAGCAGCGGAAAAGGGCGACTCTGATCGACGGCAAGCGGAGTGAGAACCGGGAAAATCGTGTGTTCGAAATACCGCGCGATCTGTTTTTTTTGTTTTGCATCCAGCTCGTTGAAATGCACGAGCAGGATATCCTGCTTGCGTAGCATGGGGAGCAGCGAATGGCGTAGGCAATTATATTGCTTTTGGCAAAGGAAGTGCGCCTGCTCGCTGATTTGACGCAGTTGCGCGGCCGGGGATTGACCAATGGGATACGGCTTTTTCACGCCCATGCGCGCCTGCTCGCGCAGGCCTGCAACACGCACCATGAAAAATTCGTCGAGGTTAGAAGCGGTAATGGAAAGGAATTTCAGGCGTTCAAGCAGCGGATTCTCCTTTTCATACGCTTCCTCCAGCACACGCTCATTAAAGGCGAGCCAGCTCAGCTCCCGGTTGGTGTAGGGGATGTGCGCGCGTTTTACCTTTTGTTGTTTTTTCACCCATGGAGCCACCTCTTTCTGAAGCTTAAGAATAGTATATACCATCTTGCGGTAAAATAAAAACCTTATTTATTGTTATCCCTTCTTTCCGGCCGGCCATGCTTGCTCATCTGGGAAATTTCATTTATAATGAAACGAGACTGTCGAAGGATGTGCCGCTATGAATCCGATTATCCACCAAAGGCCAGAGCCGATCTGCGAAACGCTTGCTCTGCTCTATCTTTCAGAAAACCTGGAGATCATGATTCGCCTGCTGGGGGCAATTGATAGCGAGGCTGGGGATGAGCTCGCCTTCTATCGGGAGCATGAGGGCCTGCATCGGAAATATGTGGCGGCATTCCGGGAGAAGGCCGTGCATGATGAATATTTTAACTTCTTTTTCCGTGATATGTGTGTAAACGATTATCTGATTATGATACTGCCGTTTTTAATGGATAAAACCTGCCGTTTGATGCGGAGGAACGCTCAGAGGAGGCGTTGAGAAGGCTGCTTGAGGAAAGCTATCTTTTTATTTACAACAGCGGAGGCTACTTGGAGCGCATCAGCCAATGCGAGAGTAGCGATTTCAACGCTATATAGAGGCGGGGATGAGTGGGGACGAGCTGCGCGCTGTGGCGGAGCGGCCGTCGCTGTATCTGACCGCGCTCGCCCGCCTGATCCGGGAAAACGTGCCTGTCATGGAGGATGCGTGGTCGCTGGTGCGGGAAGAGGCGCAAGCCTTTATCGCCTCGAGCTGGAGCTCAGCAGAGGAGTTTTTTTCAAAGGGCATTGTAGAGCGTGGGGCGAAGATTCGGCACATCTATCCACAGCTGAGCCTTTACACAACCTCCTTTTTCATTGACGACGCATATTATTATGGCATGTTTAACGTTGATGAGCGTCCAGAGGAAATAAGGAATGATGAAAAGCTATTTTTAACGGGCGCATGCAAGGCGATGAGCGACCCTACCCGCATGGAAATTCTGCTGCTGCTCAAACAACGCCCTTGTTATAATCGGGAGCTGGCGCAGGCGCTTGGGCTGACCCCCGCGACGATCATGCACCACACGGATATCCTTCTGCAAAATGGCCTGGCCGCCATGACAACGGATCGGGAGAATCAAAAACGTATCTACTTCAGCCTCGTTCCGGAAAAGCTCGAAAAAATGCGGGCAGTGTTTGTCAAGCTGTTTGATTTAAAATAATATTAGTTGACCATTAAATTATATTTGACATGTATCTTTCTATCTGCTATGATAAATGCAAAAGCAGGGAGGGAGATGCATTTTTTATGAAGCAGGAACTGCATGAGGAGAAGCGGCTTGTGGGCAAAGGGGAGATTGCCGCCTATAGCCTCGCGGGTGGTGGGCAGAACTTTTGCTATGCGCTGGTGACCGGGTATCTGATGTATTACTACATCAACGTTTTTGGCATCCATCCCCAAATCGTGAGCATCATGCTGCTTTTAGAGGGGATTTGGGATATTGTCAACAATCCGCTGGCGGGCTTTCTAATCGACCGTACGCGGACAAAATGGGGGAAGATGGTGCCCTATCTCCGCACGCTTTCTCTGCCTCTGGCAGCATGTACGGTGCTGCTGTTTTCCGGGCCGCTATTGCTCCGCGAGGCCTCTCCGACGGCGCCGTTAAAAGTGATTTTTATGTTTGTATCCTATTTCTTATGGGAACTGTGCTACACGATTACGGATGTATCCTATTGGGGGCTGTCTGCGGCGATCTCGCCGCATCCGGGGGACAGGCGGCGCGTGATGACCTCCATGAACGTAGCGATCAACGTCTGCTCCGCATTTCCCTATCTCCTGGTTCCGTTTCTGATGGATTATGCGGCGTCGCCTGGCTCCAGGCTCAGCATGTCGAATGTATTTTTTCTGTTTGGGATGATCGGCGGCGTTGTGGGAATCGGCCTGTTTTCTTTGGCAGGATTCTTTGTGAAGGAACGTGTCGAGCAATCCTCAAACCGCCCTGGCCTCCGCGAAAGTGCGGCGGAGTTGCTCCATAACTCTGCTCTGCGGTCAATTGTGCTATCCGGCTTGATCCTTTCGCTGAGCGGGATTGGATATGCCTTCATGAATTATTATTTCATCGATGTGCTGGGGTCTGCGAGCCTATCCGTTCTCTCGCAGATTCCTGCTGCGATTACGTGGCTGTTTTCCTATGCGCTCCTGCCGGTTATCAAAAAAAGGTTCAACAACCGGCAGTTCATGCTCTTGTGCCAGTGCGGCTTCGGGGCGATTTGGTTGTTTATTTATTTGATTGGCATCAAATATTATACTCGCCCGATTGTGGTTGTGCCCGCGATCATGGTTGGCCAATTCCTCTTTGGCCTGATTAGTTCGCCTTGTAATATTATCCTCAACGAGATGATGGCCGAGGCGACGGATTACTCGGAATGGCGCACGGGAAAGCGCAACGAGGGAGTTGGCTTTTCGATGAAAATTACAACGCAAAAAATTGGTAACACCGTCATCCAATCCATCAGCGCATGTTTGCTTTCAGCCATCGGCTATGTAACGCAGGAGGGCAATGCTCGTGTGCAGCAGACAGAGGTGGTGCAGAGACGGATTTTTACGATCTATACGCTGATTCCTGCGGTTGTTTACCTTTTAAGTGCGATTCCGTTTTTTTTACCTATGATTTGGTAGGTGAAAAAAGGGAGACGATGCTGCGGGAGCTGAAGCAGCGCCGTGCAGGCCGGATAGAACAGCCGGAAGAAGAGGATCAGGGCTGTTTTAGGGATGGGGAATATGAAAAATAATCCGTTTTGCATCACGGATGGACGTAAAACAAACTCGAGCATCGCCTTTTTTTATCAGGCGATGGCTCGAGTTTTAAAATTTGATTAATTTAATAAATATGATTTGTTTTTCATAAAATTTATGGTATTATAGAACAAACTCACCGTCGGCGCCAGGGGGTGATGCCCTCCATTCACGGTTCGTCTGGCGGATATGACATGGAAAGGGTGTGAAAAGGATTCTAACGTTTTATCAAATTACGGATTTGCATTTCTACGCCGCACAATCGCTCGGCGCATGCGGCCCGGAGTGGGAGCGCAGAGCAAAATACGATCAGAAATGCGTGGCGGAGAGCGAGGCGATCATCGACTGCGCATTTGAAAAGCTGATCGCAGACCGGGAGACGGAAATCGTCCTGATTAGCGGAGATCTTGTTTGTGATGGGGAAAAGGCAGGGCATCTGGAGCTGAAAAAGAAGCTCGACCGCTTAGCGGCAGGCGGAAAACGGGTTTTTGTGCTCACCGCAACACACGATATCCACCCGGAGCCAAAGGGCTATTCCGCAGAAAGAGGCGAATATATCACCGACGGCCTGTCAAAGCCTGAGCTGCTGGAGCTTTACTGGGATTTTGGGCCGAGGGATGCGCTATCCGTCCATGAGGCGAGCTTTTCCTATGTATCGCGCATTGCAGAGGGCTATCGGCTCTTTGTGCTCAACGATGATGGAAACGGCTTTGAAAACAACTTTTATGGCTATAGCAAGGCGCAGATGATATGGCTGCAAGAGCAGCTGCGCGTCGGCCGAGAGAGCGGAGACGTGCTGCTCGCAATGGGGCATCATCCCTTGCTGCCGCCAAGCCCGATCTATCCGGTCTTTTCCCCCGGAGAAATGCTCGCAAATGGGGAAACCGTTGCGCAGCTGCTTGCGGATTTCGGCGTGCGTTTCCTGTTCACGGGGCATACGCATATGCAGAATATCAGCTTCTATGAAAGCCCGCGGGGGAACCTCCTATTTGAAATTAACACGGCGAGCCTGATCGGTTACCCGAGCCCCATCCGCAAAATGACGCTGGACGGGCAATTGATGAAAATCGAGACGCAGCACATCGAGAATCCGGCCTTCGATATGGGTGGAAAGGCCTATCTCACATATAGCCGCGACCATTTTGAATTTATGCTGCGCGATATTTTTGATTCGCTCGCAAACGATTACGATCGGTTCTGTGAAATCTCCCCAAGCTTCAGTCTACCGCGAGAAACAGCCGAAAAACTGCGCGTACCGCTCCATGCATTGGGGAAGTTTCTCAGCCGGCTGACCTTTGAGAAGGCGGGCCGGATGCTGGGCTGTAAATCCAAAATTGCAAAAGAAATGGATTCTGTAAGGCTGTGCGATTTCCTCATCGCGGTGATCCGAAACCTCTATGGCGGTGATGAACCTTATGCGCCCGGCACGCCGGAGCATGATTCCTTTATGGCGCTTTATGGCAGGATTTCCCCGTTGCTGCACAGGCTGAAACCGGATGTGGATTTAACTATGTGCTGGAAGGGGTTTTACACGATGCAGGTTTCTCTGACAATGATGCAGTGCTCGAAGTCCCCCGTTATATTCCGGAATAAGAGAGGAGAAGCGACCTGATGGAACGATATGTACCCAAAAAAGAATGGATGGCTTATGCGGTGGGCGCGCTCGGCCAGGGCATGGTTTATGCGATTATGAGCTCCTATATATCCGATTTTTATATGAATGTGCTCAAGCTCGCGCCGGTTTTTGTGCTCCTGCTGATGCTGCTTGCACGCGTTTGGGATGCGGTCAACGACCCGATCATGGGCTATATTGCCGACCGCGCGAACCCAAAGCGTGGAAAAATGCGCCCCTATCTACTGTATACTCCAATCCCGATAGCCATTCTGACGATCCTTCTGTTTTATGCGCCCAAGCTGTCTGGAACACAGTTGATGGTATATGCGGCGGTCACCTATGTTGCCTGGGGCATGATCTACACCGCATCCGACGTGCCGTTTTGGAGTCTGCCGAATGTGATGACGCCGGATCCTGCGGAGCGCGGCGAGATCATCAGCAAGGGCAAAACGGCGAATGGCGTAGGCTCGGCTGTGCCAATCGTATTTTTTATGGCCCTCGGGTTTATCTTGCCAAAATTCAACCTCAGCGGCACGGAGCTTGAAAAGACGAAATATATGACGATTGCGCTCATTTGCGCCATCCTCGGCAACATTTTGTTTGCGCGCGTTTATTTTAAAGCTAAGGAGCATATTGTGCTCCCCAACCCGCCAAAGCGGAAGAAAGGGGAGAAAACTGCCCTCCAGCTTATCCTCGGCTGTAAACCGTTGATGCTGACCGCGATCATGGGCATTTTATCCTCGGCCCGGTATATGTATCAGGCAGGCGCGGTTCATGTGGCGCGCTACAGCTTCTATATCGGCAAGGATTTAACCGGCTTGGTTGGCGCGGAGAAGGAAGCTGCCTTCAGGCAACATCAGCCTGGTTTCCACCGTTTTCCAGGTGGCAAGCGCGGTGGGCATGTTTGGGGCGATGCTGCTGATGCCGGCGTTGTTTAAAAAATTCAACTATAAGCAGCTGATTATTTCTACCTCTCTTGTGGGAGCGGCCTCCAGCATGGTAATCTGGTTTTTGGGATATGAGCGCTTCTGGCTGTGCATTCCGTTTTTTGTCATCTCTTGCATCCCGTTGGGCGCGATTAATGTTTGCCTCGGCGCAATGATCGGGGACTGCCTGGATTATATGGAATGGCAAACCGGCACGCGGCTTACAGGGATGGGCTCAGCGGTGCAGAGCTTTGTGAATAAGCTCGGAAACGCTCTCAGTACAAGCTTTATTATTGTGATGTATATGATTGTTAATCTGAATGTGGCGGATATCAGCGCCAATGTAACGGCAAATCCGCTTGCCATGAGCGCCACGGTTCGGTCAGGCATGTTCAGCCTGATTTCAATTATTCCGGCGGTTTCCCTTCTGCTGTGCACGATCCCGCTGTTTTTCTATGACCTGGTCGGCGAAAAGAAGGCGCGCGTCACCAGAGAGCTTGCTGAGCAGAGAAAAGAGAAGGGCGTCGTAATCCACTAACCATTTGCATTTAAAACGAGGAACAACTTAGAAAAGGGCTGTTGCAAAATGCTTTGCATTTCAACAGCCTTTTAATTCTTCTATTAGCCAAATACTTTCACCGCAATCATCGCAGCACCCAGCACCACCAGCACGATGCCCGTAATCCGGTTGAGCATTTTGGGGCTCGCCTTGTTGGCAAACAGGGCGGCCACACGCGCACCAGCTAGGGTGGCCGCAATGCAAACGCTCAATGCGAGCGGGTCGGGCATGCCGCCGATCGCCACATGGGAAAGCGCTCCGGTGAGCGCGGTAAACGTCATGATAAACACGCTGGTGCCGACCGCTGTTTTTAATTCGTACCCCAGCACACTTGTGAGAATTAACAGCAACATCATGCCGCCGCCAGCGCCGATAAACCCACAGATAAAGCCGATCAACACGCCGCAAAAAATGGATTCGACCGCCTTACGGCCGGTGCTTTTGGCGGAAAGCGCCGCCTTTGTGGTCATAACGGGCCTCACAATAAACTTAACGCCGAGCAATGTCGTCATAAAAACGGAAAAGCCGCCCATTGTGCTGTTTGGCACGAGGGAGGCGATATAACTGCCTACCAATGTGAATATTAACACGGAGCAGAGCATAATAAGGCCGTTTTTAATATCTAAATTTTTATGTTTCCCATAAGTATAGGCGGAGATCGCCGAGGCGAGCACATCGGAGGCGAGCGCGATGGCAACCGCTTCATAAGCAGGCACGTTTAAAAACGTAATCAGCATCGGCGAAATGACCGCAGCGGCAGAAAGCCCTGCCAAACCGGTGCCAACGCCGGCTCCGAGCCCGGCAATGAGATAGATAAGCAATTTAACCGCCATTTTGATAATCCTCTCTGATGTTGCGGGCCATTTTGCGGAAAGCGGCCTTTACGGTTTCCAGCTCATCTACTGGAATGCCGCGATAGATCGTGTTGAAAAAGTCCTGCTGCATCTGTTGAGCCTCTCGGACGGCCGGCATGGCCTCGGATTGCAGCTTCAAGTGGATTAAGCGGCGGTCGCGTTGATCTTGCTCACCCTTGAGATAACCCCTGCTGAAGAGGGAATCAACGGATTTGCAGACATGGGATTTCGAAAGCGCACGGTATTCGACGATATCCCGCGAGGTATCATAGGGCTGGTTGTTCGCAAGGAATAAGAGAATATCAATTTCATTTTTGGTGAGATGATATTTGTTGCTGATCTCTTTGCATCGATTTTCATAGAGGTGTTTGATCATTTTGCCGGTCTGGATGAGGCGAACGACATCCCGCATATGGGAACACTCCTTTATAGTTCACTATTCAACGGTACATTTTTAAACTATTATTGCAGATACACGGAAAAAAGTCAAGCGGATCAGACGGAAAGAGGGCAAAAAAGGACTGTTACAAAATGAAATATTTTGCAACAGTCCCGCTCATTCTGCGTATATTCATGCATGATGCAATGCGCTCTGGGATGCGTTCTCAATAGCGCCGCTTGGATTAGGGCTGATATCCCCGAAGCTGTTCGAAAACCTCTGCGCAGTCCTCGCTGTGGATGACCAGCGTGACAGGCTTCGAAAGATCCAGACTAAAAATGCCCATGATGGATTTGGCGTTTACCGTATAGCGCCCGGAAACAAGATCTGTATCGAATGGATAGCGGGAAACAAGCTCTACAAAGGCTTTAACGCGTTCAATGGAATCGAGCCGGAGGGTTATTTTATGCATGATGGGAACCATCCTTTCTTTGTAAGGAGCCTTTCAGCCAGCTCCTCATCCTATCGGATTGCCTGTTCGTTTTCGTGATCAAATAGATAAAGCTTATTGGTATCAATTGCGAGCTGGAGATCGTCGCCGGACTGAATTTGCGCGCGCGAGGGTGTGCGTGCGGTGAGCTTTTGGCCGCCTGCCTCCAGGTGAAGATATATTTCTGATCCCATCATTTCGGCCAGCTCCACATGCGCGATGAATTTTGCATCGGCGGCGGCAAGGCCTAAAAAAGAATCTTCTGTGTGCAAATCCTCTGGGCGCAGGCGAGAATGATTTGTTTGCCCCATCATTCCGGAGTGCGCGTGTGAGGATAGGGACGAGGGCACACGGATGCGGCATTCGCCGAAGTGGAGAAAGACCGCTTCGCCGTCTAGGATAACGTCCGCATTGATGAAATTCATTTGCGGAGAGCCGATAAAGCCCGCCACAAAAAGATTTTCAGGGCTGTGGTAAAGCGCCTGCGGGGTGTCTACCTGCTGGATGATACCGTCTTTCATGACGACGATGCGGTCGGCCATCGTCATTGCCTCTGTCTGATCATGCGTGACATATACAAAGGTGGTTTCCAGTTGCTTGTGTAGGCGGATGATTTCTGTGCGCATCTGGTGCGCAGCTTTGCATCCAGGTTGGAGAGGGGCTCGTCAAGCAGAAAAACAGAGGGATTGCGCACCATGGCCCGGCCGAGTGCAACACGCTGCCGCTGGCGCCGGAGAGGGCGCGCGGCTTGCGGTTG
>ENA-OQEX01000610-OQEX01000610.1-human-gut-metagenome-genome-assembly--contig:-NODE-610-length-17853-cov-5.756911_pt1 | contig 17853 bp, 22 predicted proteins | sample MGYA00242802_ERZ504649 | MGnify/ENA primary metagenome ERZ504649 (study PRJEB26092, sample SAMD00036194) | human gut metagenome | host: Homo sapiens | study: EMG produced TPA metagenomics assembly of...
ACGGCATATTGTTCCAGCGTAGCGGCGGCAGCAAAGGGGTTGCCGGAGAGACAGAACACCAGCTTGCCGTCAATTTCCCGGCCAGCATGGGGCTTCCGGGCTTCTGGGCCACGCCCGCAAAGAGGATGTCCGCATTCAGCTGTTCCAGCACAGCGGCAGATAGTCTTTCTGCCCCACCGAGACGCCGCCGCTGGTGATGACGGCATCGCACTCCGCCAGCAGTTCCCGCATCTCACGGGCGATCTCCTCCGGGTCGTCGGAGCAGTGCCGACGGTTTACCGCAAAGCCCAGCTGCCGCAGGCGGGCGGCGTTCTGGACGCCGTTGGCGTCGTAAATTTTGCCGGGCGTCCAAGCCTCGCCCGGAGCTAAAAGCTCGCTTCCTGTGGCCAGAACGCCCACGGTCAGCGTCTTGTAAACGGGGACTTCAGCGTATCCCTGCCCGGCCAGCACACCCAGATGGGCGGGGGAGAGTACCGTACCGGCTTCGGCGATGACAGCACCGGCGGCGATGTCTCCGCCCCGGAATACCACGTTCTGCTGGGGTTTCATGGCGGCATAGAGTTGTACCGTCTCCTCGCCGCTGTCGGTCAGCTCCTGCATCAGCACACAGTCTGCGCCCTCGGGCAGGGGTGCGCCGGTCATGATGCGGGCCGCACAGCCCACAGGCAGGGGCGAAGCGGGGGCATCTCCGGCGTAGAGCTTCATGGTCACGGGCAGGGTGACGGGTGTTTCGCGGCTGGCACCGGCGGCGTCGGCGCTGTGCAGGGCGTAGCCGTCGAAGGGGCTGCGGTCAAAGGGCGGCTGGTCCATCCGGGCCGAAAGCGTCCCGGCGGCAATGCGGCCATCCGCTTCGTCCAGCGGGACAATCTCCGTCTCCGGCCTCGGCAGAGCCGCAGCGGCATCCAGCACGCGGCGCAGCGCCTCAGAGGGCGCGCAGAAAGGCTGTTTCATAAAAAAATCCTCCAAATGCCCGGCCACACCCGGCCTGCTATGGCTCAGGCGGGGCGCAGCGGGGATTCATATAAAAAGGCAGGTTAAAAAAGAAGCGGAGGCGTCTTGATGAAAAATCAAAACGCCTCCGCAGAATATCCGCACATTCCGGCAAAGGGCAGCTTGCAGACTGCCCTGCCGATGGCTGCTCTCCGCTCCCTGCCGCTCTTGCAGTGGCGGCAGAGCATGGAAAGCCCCTGTGAGGATGGGAGGAGTTCTTTTTTTCAAATTGCAGCGTTTCTTCTGCGGGAAGGCGGCGGGGTTTCCCCCTCCACCCTTGAATGCCGGCTCATATAGCCCTTAGCATTGCGGCGCGGTGTCATGCCCGACGGTTTAGACACCTTTGCTCAAAGAAGCTCGTATACCCTATTTGATTGTGTGGGATGCTTTAGTCGGTCCACTCGTCCACGTCGCTGATGGCTTTTGCGTAGCGGCGGGTGAGGTGCTGGGTGGAGAAGAGGAACCGCTCGTTCTGGTTGTTGGTCAGCTCCTCGATGTCGGCGTACTCCGGCTTGCCCTGCATGGACTGCCACGTCTGCTCGATGGCTTCCTGTGTCAGATCGTAGGGCGAGCGGCGGAAGTACCGCAGCGGGGTGGCGCTGGGGTAGACGCGGGCGTTGAACCGCACCATCTCGGCCACCATGGCGCAGAGGTCCTTGTCCTCGATGAGCTGCGCGATCATGGCGTAGTTGTCGCTCATGTTGGCGCTGGAGTAGTAATAGGCATCCTTTGCACCGGCGCGGGACACGATGTCTGCGCACTGAGGGTCTTCCGGCATCTGGGCCAGAAGCTCATCGGCGTTTTCCACCTCACTCACCAGCAGGGCGTGGGATGTGACCAGCGCCGCCGCCGAGCGGGAGCGGATGTAACCAGCCAGCTCCTGCGCCGGGGTCAGCTTGGGCAGCTCCGGCGCGGTGACGGTGGGCTGGTCGGCGTAGGGGTCGCCCTCTGCCTCCGGTGCAGCGGCCAGAAAATCCAGCAGCTGGGTTTTTTCGGCGGCGTCCGGTGCAGCCGTCTCTTCGAGAGCGGGCTGTGCCTCGGCCTGCTTTGCGGCCAGAGCATCCGTCTCCTTCTGCACGGCGGCAATGACGTCCTCGCCGAGCTTTGCGGCGCTGCCGTCGAACATACTGCCCGTTTCCTTCAGGCGGCGGGCTGTCTCGCTGGCCGCGTCGATGTCAAAGACCTCGGCCTTCGGCTTCTTTTTCGCGGCCATCTCTGCCTTCTGCAGGTCGAGGATGATCTGCTCAGGGTCGGAGGCGGCGTCCACCGTGGTGGTATAACCGGGTTTGCGTCTGCCAAACAGCATGATAGTTCCTCTCGTTTTTAGAATAGATCACTGGGCGGCGGCTTCGGTCTGGCCGTAGATGCCGCGTGCTTCCAGATCGTCGGCCATATCGCCGAGGTCGAACTTCTCCAGCGTCTCGCGGGTCGCACACCGGTGGTCTTGTCCCAGCCGAAGATGTCATAGAACAGGTCTTTTGCCTTCTCCATGTCGGCGCGGTCCAGCTTGGTGGTGCCTTCCTCGAATGCCTTGAAGTCGGGTTCCTTGTCGAAGACCCAGTCGCAGATGGCGTCGTGCTCCTGGCGGAGGTTTGCGCTGCCGCAGTTCTTCTGGAAGCTGATGGCGGTCATGGCGCGCAGCATCTGGGTGATGCGCTCGCCTGCCTCCTGCAGACCGGCCTGGGTGTAGGTCTCGCCGGTGACGGCGGTCATGAAATCTGCCTGCAGGTCCAGATCGCCGTGGTAGGCCCGCTCCTTGGAGGGAGACTGGGTCATGGGCCACATCCAGTTGCAGAGGGTGGCAGAGTCGTGGAAGTTCTTATCGTTGACGCAGTAAGCGGCCAGCTTTGCCTTGTTCTCGTTGATGGGCGTGTAGGCCTTGGCCTTGTCGTAGCAGCCCTCGCCGAAGAAGTCCTCCATGACCTTTTTGGTCACCTCGTAGGGTGCGCCGGAGCCGGTCTCGCAGACGATCTCGTGGATCATGCAGTCTCTATTATACACCAGATTGTACAGCATGCCAACCTGCCATGCCTCTGCGGGGCCGTGGTGGTTGGGGAAGCCGTTGTAGATCAGGTTGGAGTTGGTGGCACCGTCGTTGCGGTCCAGCCAGCTCTTGGGCAGGCCGAACTTTTCCATCATGGCCAGCGTACCCTTTGCGATGACGGACAGATCGCCCTCGCCGTAAGCCATGCGGCGGATGAGCTCCACCTCCCAGCGGGGGTCACCGGCCTTTTCCCATGCCCAGGGCAGGGAGTCGTACTCTTCCTCGCTGATGTACTTGGTGGCCTCCTCACGGGGCATCCGCAGGATCCACAGCAGGTCACGGTTCAGGTTGCCGTAGTTGTCCCACAGGCCCATGTCATCGACGGCGTGAGCCCATGCCAGGTTGATGACCATGGTGCCGTCGCCCTCGTACTTGAAGTCGTGGACGCCGTCCGGGTAGACGCGGGTGCGTACAGCACGGGCATACAGGTGTTGGAGTTGTGGGTGGGCAGGTCGTAATCGGCCAGCGGGTCCACATCATACTCGGTGTAGCAGCGGATGGGGCAGGAGGAGCAGCCGCCGTTTTTCACGGTGTACTCCGCAGCCGGTGCGCCGAAGTCGAAGTAGCCCTTGAAGCAGCGCAGCGCGATCTTGTTGATGTCGTTGTAGGGCTGCTCGCCGGTATCCACGGGGCCGCCGGGAGCCTTTTTCCACATACGGCCCGGTGCGCCGGACCAGCGGTTCTTGCCGGAGGTGGCGCTGTACTCGGCCCAGCTCTGGGGCTGTGCGGGGACGTTGTGGTTGTTGTTGCCGCCGATGAGGTTGCCCATCATGTAGTTGGACAGCTCCAGCACCTTCTTGGGGTCGGCGACCTTTACGCTGCCGGTGCCGCGGATGGCCAGGCCCTTCAGCTTCTTGTTGCCCATGGCAGCGCCCAGACCGGCGCCGCCGGAGTTGCCAAAGCTGGTGTTCAGGGTGGAGTAGTCCACCAGATTCTCACCGGCAGGGCCGATGGAAGCGGTCTCGAACTCACGGCCGTTCTGCTCCACCATCCACTTGTTGGACGCGAACGTACCCTTGCCCCAGATGTCAGAAGCGTCCTCGAGGGAGACCTGGTCGTCCTCGATGCGCAGGTAGACGGGCTTTGCGGAGATGCCGGTGATGACGATGCCGTCCCAGCCCGCATACTTCAGCATGGGGCCGATGTGGCCGCCCATGTGGGCGTCGATGATGGAGCTGCCCTTGGACCATGTGGAGCGGAAGGTGACGTTCATGCGGCCGGAGCAGGGCACGCCGGCACCGGTCAGGGGGCCGACGCCGAAGATGACCTGTGCCTTCTCGTCGTAGGGGTCGAGGTCCATGGGAGCTTCCTCATACATGATGCGGTAGGCCATGCCCATACCGCCGATATATTTATGGTATTTTGCGTCGTCCTGCGTGGTGATCTCGCCAGTGGTCAGGTCAACGCGCAGGAGCTTGCCTGTCCAGCCATAACTTTCAGCCATTGTTGTTCCTCCTTACAGGTCCATGTAGGCAGCCTGTGCTGCGCTGGTGACGGCGTCCCAGTCCACGATGGACAGAGCGCCGGACGGGCAGCCTGCCACGCAGGCACCGCAGGCGATGCACTTGGACGACTTGCCGGTCTCGGGGTTGACGGTGGGCATATGCCAGGGGCAGGCCTCGTGGCAGGCGCCGCAGCCGATGCACTTGTCGGTGTCCACCACGCGGATGCCTGCTCGTTGGTCGTAATGGCCTTCTGGGGGCAGGCGTTGCCGCAGGCGGGGTCCTCGCACTGGCGGCAGGTATCCGGGAAGTAGACAAAGCAGTTGTCGTTGCCGGACAGCAGGCCGTTGCCGGCACCGTCCAGATTCAGACGGCGCTGGATCTTCACGCGGCTGATGTAAGAGGAGCACACACCATCGTTGGTCAGGGTGCAGTTGATCTCGCAGCGCTGGCAGCCGGTACACAGGTCGGCGTTGACCACCAGAAGGCCCTGGGGCAGCGCCCAGGTAGCCACTGCGCCGCTGTCCACCTGCTTCTGCGAGCAGCCGAAGAGGGACAGCATGGATGCGGAGAGGGTGAGCCCTGCAAGGCTCTTGCCCGAGATCTTCATAAATTGACGGCGGGTCATGTCAGCCGTCAGAAAATCAGTTTTTGCCATAGGTTCCATTCCTCCGTTGAGGTCACTCTGCGCGGAGCACCTCAGTTACATAGAAATACGAGTTGTTGACGATGTTGGTGACGGCGGTCGAGGTGATGGTCGCGCCGGAAAGGGCGTCCACCTCGGTCAGGTCTGCGCTGACAGCGCCGGCACTGGTCTGCCCGGTGGTCAGTTCGGCCTGTTCCAGCTGATAAGCGGCCTGCTTTTCTGCGGACCAGTCCGCATAGGGCAGAGCCTGCTCCTCGCCGTCCTGCGCACTCTTGCTCAGACCGGCGGCGTAGAGCTTGCGGCGTGCCACAGCCTCGGCGCTGGAATCCAGCGGCGGGGCCAGCTCATCAGCCAGCGGCTCGCCGTTCAGCGCCGAGAGGGTCAGACCTGCTGCGTACATCCTGCGGGTGGCCTCGGCCTCGGGAGAGGTGTCGGACACGTTCCACTGCGCGGGGTCAAGATCCTCCGCAGCAGCGGGGCTGCTCCTCCGCCGCACCGGCAGCGGCATAGGCGGCACCGGTAAGGGGGTCGGTCACAGTATAGCTTTTGCCTGCCAGCGTAAAGGGAGCTGCGCCCTGATACTGGGACGTGAACTCCGGGTTGACACACTGGCCGCCGAGGCTGTCCGTCTCTGCCTGCGAGAGGATCTCGACAGCGGAAACATTGCCCTCGGCGTCAAGGGTCACGGCAGCCTGCACATCGCTCTGGAAGCCCTTCTGAGAGCCCTCCACACGATAGCTGCCGTTGTCGAGCTGGTACACTGCGCTGATGCCGTAGGCGGCTGCATCCGCCTCCGACACCGGCAGCAGGGTGCCTGCAACCGTGGTGCGCGCGTGCTGCATTGCGATAAGACCTACCGCCATTGCGACTGTCGCAGCGCCCATGGCTGCGTAGCCCGGCAGCCGCTTGCGCCACAGCGGAACGGGCGCAAACGGGTTGGTTGCCTGCTTCATGTTATCACCTGCCTGTTTTTTTCTGCCCGGGTTTCCCCGGACAACAGTTAAGGCCGCCCCAGCTGCTGCAACAGCGGAGCGGTCTCTTCGTTAATATATTATCACTCAGACTGGAAGTAAGTCAACGCAAACTGTAAGCTTTCTTTGCTTTGTGACTTTTATTTTGTATGTTCCTTCAAAGTTAAGGGGTGTTTCCGGCCGCACACGAATTGCAGGCCGTATTCTGCGGCCAGCTCCAGCGACTGGACGGTGGGCATGGTCTTGCTCACCAGTGCCGGAACGCCGGCCCGGATGGCTTTGCGCACCATATCCATCGGTACGCGGCCGCTGGTGTAGAGCACGCATTCGCTGAGGGGGACACCGGCCAGAAGCATGCTGCCCACGGCCTTGTCCAGCGCATTGTGGCGCCCGATGTCCTCGCAGGCGCAGAGGATGCGGCCCTCGTGCAGCACAAAGCAGCTGTGGACCGCATGGGTGGCCTGATAAAGCGGCAGGCCCGCGCTCATGGCGGCGGCAAGGGCGTCCACCCACTCCGGCTGCACATCCAGATGCGGCACCGCGCGCAGCGGCTGCACTTCCACCGGACTGCCCAGCGCGACATTGTCGGTGCAGCAGCTGGAAACCTCCTGTGCCGCCGCGCGGCGGGCCGTCAGCGGGTGGTTCAGGTAGATATTGACCTTCAAGCCTTCCGCGCAGACGGCAATTTGTTCCACTTCCTCTGCGGAGGCGATCCATCCTTCGGTCAGCAGCCGCCCCAGCGCCAGCTGCGGCAGAAGCTGGGGTGTGCATACCACCCGGAAGGCCGGCTGTTCATTTACATAGATAACTGCGGCGTGTTCTGTTGGAATGGCCGCTTCCGTGCCGTCCGGCATCCGTACGGTTTCAAAGGCGTCTGCTGCGCCGAAGAGGTCGTTTATCTGCATGGGGGGTCCTTTCTCTGTTCAATGCTGTCCTTCGTACAACCTCTCAGTCTGCTTCGCAGCCAAGGCCGGGTTGCGGCACCCAGCATCCGCAGCGCTTCGCTTGCGTCTTGCTGGCCGCTGCCCCAACAGCGACTCCCTGTTTCCGCCACTGGCGGCGGTCGTCGTTGTTGCCCCTATTAGGGGAGCCTCTGGCGAGCCGGGAAACTCTGAGCTGGACGCTGGAAGCCCAATATGGCGCAAAATGGCGGGCCTCGCTACAGAGGGCAGCAGCTTCTGGACAATGCACCTTGTCAAGCTGCCGTGAATCTAGGCAGCGGAGCACGATTACTTCCGATAAATCGAGCTTTGTTCGTCCAGCGTGGGCCTGGCCGATATGCCAAGGGCTCCCCTATCAGGGGAGCTGGCAAAGCCGACAGGCTTTGACTGAGAGGTTTTTCCGGGCCAGAGCTCTGTAAAAACTGCTGTTCAAGTCCTCTTATCCGCTGAGGAGGTTTCCAGAAAGGCTTTATGTGAATATCGCCTCAACCAACGCGGTACAGGAGATTCTCCGGCAGCGGCAGTCCTCTTGTTAGACATTCCTAGGGGTTGGAAACCGCGGCTAAGCAACAGCCCACTGGGCTGATTGCTTGCGGTGCTGCGCACCGCCGCCCTGTTCAAGTCCTCTTATCCGCTGATAGAGAGTTTCCAAAAGGACTACGGGTAAAAGAAAAACGACAGCCTTTTTGAAAGCTGCCGTTCAAGAGTGCAGTAAAGCAATCCAAATCCGAACCATTTCCCTCGGATGCAACTTCTACCGCTTCTCCAAAGGTCACGGTCTGTGTGCCTTCTTTATAATTGAAGGTTATCAAAACCTTATCATCATACAGGTAAATCGAATTGATGAAGGTATCCACCAATGCCTGCCGCTGGTCTTTCAGGCTCATGTCCAGCTTACGGAACCGCAGCAGCCAGAACCGGATGAACTCTTCGGTCACTTTCGGCTTTGCCAGCTTTTCTTCCGCAATGCAGGCCTCAAGCTCACGCTTGGTTTCTTCCAGCTGCTCTAGCCGCTCCTTGGTGGAACTGGTGAGGATTCCGGCCTGAATCGCATTGAGCATATTCTGGATACCCGATTCTGCATCCCGGAGCTGCTTCTCATAGAGAGGAAGGTTGGTGTTCTCCTGGTCTTGCAGCTCCATCACCTTGGCGATGATAGACTCCATGGCGGCATCGTCCTTGACAAGCTGCATCGTCTGGTTGACCACCAGATCTTCCAGCCACTGTTTGCGGACGGTCTTTTTCTTGCAGCCCTTGTGCTTTTTGGCAGTGGCACATTTATAGTAGCGGTGGACTTCACCCGTCCGGCTTGTGCCGCTTTCGCCAAACATCAACGCCCCACAGTAGCCGCAGAACAGCTTGGTGGTGAGCAGGTAGTCATCCTCTGCCTTTCTACGGGCAGGGGCTTTTTTGTTTTTGGCGATCTTTTCCTGCACATCGTTGAAAAGCTCTGCGGACACAATGGAGGGAATCGCATCGGGAATCAAAACATCACGATATTTCAGCTCCCCGATGTAGCGGCGATTGTTCAGCATATGCTGAATGGTGTTGAAGGTCATCAGCCCGCCACGCTGGTTCTTGACGCCCTTTTCGTTCAGCCAATCCCGAATTTCCCGCATGGTCTGGCCATCGTTGTACCGCTGGAAGGTTTCTGCCACAAAGGGAGCAGTCAACGGGTCGATTTCAAAGCGGTGGTCTGCGTTGATGATGTAGCCAAAGGGAATGGCACCGCCAGTGAACTTTCCCTTCAGTGCGTTTTCGGTCATGCCACGAATGACCTTTTCAGACAGGTCAGCGGAATAATACTCGGCATAACCTTCCAGCACCGATTCCAGAATGATGCCCTCCGGTCCCTCGGAGATGATCTCGGTGGCAGACATGAGCTTGACACCGTTCTTCTTCAGCTGGGTCTTGTACCGGGCACTGTCGTAGCGGTTCCGGGCAAAACGATCCAACTTCCAGACCAGCACGATGTCAAACAGCTTCTTGTCACTGTCCTTAATCATCTGCTGAAACTCCGGGCGGTTGTCCGTCTTGGCAGAGATAGCACGGTCAATGTAGTGCTTGACGATGGTGATGCCGTTCTTTTCCGCATAGGCAGTGCATTCACGAATCTGGCCTTCAATGGATTCTTCGCGCTGGTTATCCGATGAATAGCGGGCATAGATCACGGCGGTCATGGCAGGCACCTCACTTTACACATCATTGAACGGTGGAGTGTTCTTTTAAAGCAATGTTTCGTATAATGGATATACCACATTTTACAGATGATTGCAAGCTTTTTATACGCTTTTCACGAGATTCAGTAAAAAACATGAACTCCTATGAAAGCAAAATATTCACATTCCATGGTTCTATGAAGGTGCCCGGAGCAATTGTGTCATTTTGACACAATTCCTTATTTCTCCATAAACCATAAAAATTCAACTTTTTAATGCAGCAGCTACAACGTTGGATTGCATATCGCAAATATACTATTTGAATATTGCGCTGATTTTTGTCTTGTTACGGTTTCGCAATAAGACCAAAGTGGTGGGTATCACGATGATACCCACCACTTAGCCAAGTAAATTTTTATTTTTGAATCGTAAAACGGAACGAGGTTCCCTTCTCCACCGCAAAGCAGGCGTCTGCATGGGGCTTTGCGCCCCAGCTGTTGTCGCCGCCCACGCCGCGCTGGAAAGCAGCGCAGCGGACGACCGTCTTATTGTCGTCCCGGGGCAGCTCGTAAAGGTGGCGGGCGTTTTCCAGTTCATGGGGCGTGTAGGGCAGCGCCGAGAAGGTCATGCCGTCCCCTGCAAAGCCGATGCCTATATTCAATCCGCTGCCGGTGACAGTTGCACTGTACACGCCGGTGCGGCTGCCGCACTCCTGCGGGTAGACCGGGGTGTTCTGGGCAAAATCCTGCCGGACGTTGTAGTTCCACGCACCCATCTTGCCGCCTGCAGTGCGGTCGGCGGTGGTCTCCCGGGGGCCAAGACCCAGATAGGAGACTTCCGTCAGCTCCCGACGCAGCGGGAAGAGCAGACCGAACTCCGGCAGCTCAGTGCGCGTGCCTGCCATGTCATGGTGATATCACAGCGGCCTGCGCCGTCAATGGCAAAATCAATGGGCAGCGTCTGCCCATCTGGCAGGGTGTAGTTTGCGCGGGCGATGACGAAATCGCCCTTTGTTTCAGCGGTCAGGTTATCGCAGCGGGCGTAGAGACCGGCGGTTTTCCAGAAGGCAAATGTAAACGGCTCTGCACAGCCCTCGTCGTTGTTGGTGGGCGCACGCCAGAAATTGGGGCGCACGGTATCGTCCAGCAGCTGCACGCCGTTATAGCGGATGGACACCAGCCCTTGCCTCGGCCAAAGATGTACTCGAAGCCCTCGCCCTTTACGCCGACGTTGCAGTCCATCTCCACCAGCTGCGGGGCGGGCAGGGTCAGCCGGGCGACGGCGTAGTTGTGCCATACCTGCCAAAGGCAGCTTCATAGCCCGTCGGGATGCCGGGCTTTGCAGCCCGCTGCACTGCGGTAACGGTCATGCAGGCAAGCCCTGTCTCCGGCAGAGGGAACGGGAACGCGATGTGCGCAGTCTTGCCGGGTGCGCAGTCTGCCCGCAGCACCGCGCGGCGTTCCGGCTTGCCGTTGACCGAAGATGCAAACACAAGGTCGTAGGCGCTCAGGTCGGTAAAGAGGTTCCGGTTTTCAATCACGACTTCGGTGTCGGTCAGGGTGATTTTCAGCGGTGCGTAGGCCGCCTTGACTGCATCCATCTTGGGAGTATTGCGGCGGTCGGGCAGCACAAGGCCGTCCACGCAGAATTCCCGGTCGGTGGGGCGGTCGCCAAAGTCGCCGCCGTAGGCAAAGCCGGGCTTTCCGTCCGGGCTTATCACTGCAATGCCGTGGTCCATGTACTCCCAGATAAACCCGCCCTGATACAGCGGCTCTTCGTAGCATACTCGGTATAATCTGCGATGCCGCCGCAGCTGTTGCCCATAGCGTGGCTGTATTCGCACATGATGAAAGGCTTTTCCGGGTGCTCTGCCAAAAACTTTTTAATGTCTGCCACCGGGGTGTACATCTGGCTTTCCATATCGGAGGTGGCGGGGTATTCCCGGTTCCAGAAAATGCCCTCGTAATGCACAAGGCGGCTGGGGTCGGTGCGGCGGAAATACTCGCTCATCTCCCACAGGGTCTTGCCGCCGTGGCTCTCGTTGCCGCAAGACCAAATGAGGATGGCCGGGTGGTTTTTGTCCCGTTCCAGCATGGCTTCGGCGCGGGCAAGCACATTCTCCCGCCACTCCGGGCGGCACCGGGCAGCGTCCACTCGTCCGAGCCGTCCGCACCCAGCTTCTGCCATGTGCCGTGGTCTCCAGATTGGTCTCCCCGATGACATACAGACCGTATTCATCGCAGAGCTGCAGAAAATAGGGGTCGTCCGGGTAGTGGCTAGTGCGCACGGCGTTGACGTTGTGGGCCTTCAGGTTCTTTACATCCCACAGCATCTCTTCCCGGCTGACGGTGCGGCCGGTCCGGCAGCTCCACTCGTGGCGGTTGACACCCTTGAACACGATGCGCTGGCCGTTCAAAAGCATCTGGCGGTCTTTCAGTTCAAATTTGCGCAGACCGACTTTCAACCCGGTGCGCTCCACGAGAGCGCCCTCGCGCAGCAGAGCAATCTCGGCCTCGTACAGGTTCGGCTGCTCGGCGCTCCACAGGGCGGGATGCTCCACCGTAAAAGTGAAGGAAACGTCCTGTACGTCCTCCTCCACATCCGGGTCGACTCGCCTTTGCCAAACACCACGCCGCTGTCGTATTCGGCAGGCTCCCCCACCTCAGCGGACTGCTCCTCGCCGTCAAACACCACCGACACCGTTCCCGCGCCGCTGACCTTGCAATCAAAGGTGACGGTGGCACTGGAAAAGTCCGGGGCAAAATCCTGCTTCACAAAGACATCCTCGAGGTGAATTTCCGGCTTTGTGAACAGCTCCACGGAGCGGAATAAGCCGCTCATGCGCCAGAAATCCTGATCCTCCAGCCAGCTGCCGGAGGAGAAACGGTACACCTGTACCGTCAGGGTATTTTCGCCGGGGTGGACGGCAGCAGTCATGTCAAATTCAGCGGGAGTGAAGGTATCCTCGGTGTAGCCGATGTAAACGCCGTTGCACCAGACGGCGGCGGCACTGTCGGCACCGTTCAGGCGCAAGTAACAGCTTGCCCAGCTTTCCGGCAGGGTGAAACTGCGCTGGTATTCCCCGATGGGGTTATAGTCCTGCGGAATCTGACCGGGGTGCAGCTTTTCGTGGCCATCCCACGGGTACTGGGTGTTGACATAATGGGGCGCGCCGTAGGGCTGGCCGGGCTTTTGCAGGCTCTGCATCTGGATGAAGCCCGGCACGGTCAGGGTGTCCCAGTCCGTAAAGGGTGCAGTCAGGTTTTCCGCATAGCAGAAGTTCCACTCGCCGTCCAAGCTGACGGTCAGGGGCAGTTCCAGGCTGGTCTGGTCGGTAAAATGGGCATGGAAGGCAGACGGTTCTGCTGGAAAATTTCCGGGTCGGCCAGAAGCGCCGAGGTAATGGGATGATTTAACGGCATAAATGTCACCTCGCAGCATTTTCTGCTTTTATTATAGCACAGGATATAAGAAAAACAGCCGCACAAAACGACTGTTTTTCTGGAAAGAAGCGGCATCAGTCCGCTTCGTCAAAGACCTCGGTGTCCAGTCCTGTGTGCCCCTTGGGGATGTGGTACTTCACGGCGGGCAGATGGACGTTAGTGAAGTACAGGCTGGTGTTGGGGTCGCAGCCGATGATGACCGCCACTCCCTTGCCCGCCACGGCGCTGCGCAGAGTGTCGCAGTTGGCGGTCGCAAGGCCGTCCTCGACGCATTCCTCATAGCCCGGCGCGAAGTTCGGCACGGCAAAGCCGCAGTCATAGGCATCGCAGTCGAAGCTGCTGTCAATTTCGTGGTGGCGGCGGTGGCCGGTGGAAGTGGGGGTGATGGTGGTGGTCACTTCAATGCCGGGGAAGGGCGACCACTGCGCAGTCACCGTCCCGGCTTCAATTTTCCACGTTTTGCTCACCTTGCGCACAAATACGTTATCATCGATGACAAAAGCCAGCATACTGTCCGGTGCAGCCTGATTGAGCACCTCCCGGCTGCGGGAGGCGCAGAAGCCAAAGCGGGTATCGTAGGCAAATTTTGCATACTTTTCCGGGAACTGTCCGTGGCCGTGCCCCTCGTTGACACCGGCAGCATAGGCCGTTACCCGCCCCGCCCGGCGCTGCACCAGCATATTGGCGTAGGGCATTGGCTTGAGCCGCTCCAATGCGGGCATGGGCGCGGCTTCGGCAGACCAGAAGGATGGTCATCCGGCAAAGCAAGCAGCAAAAAGCTCTTCATGCCCCAGTAGGGACTGCCGGGGGCGTTGTACCGCTCGGCCATGTACATCTGCGGGTAGCAGTAGCCGATGGTCAGGATACCGTCCCGGTCGAACATTTTCTGCCCCAGCCACCAGTTGAAGTTGCGGACGATGAGCCCTTTCATCACCGGCAGGGGCAGCGGCTCCAGCCCTGCCCAGATGCAGGCCGCCCAGAAGCTGTTCTGAGCAAAGCGGTAGGTCAGGCTGCGGCCAAAGGGCAGCGCTGCGCCGTTGGCATCGAACCAGTAGACGAACTGCTGCGCGAACAGCTGGGCGCGCTGGCGGTAGAGTGCAGCACGCCGGGGGTCGGTGTCGGCGGCAAATTTAGAGTACAGCAGCCCGTAATACTGGATGGCCCACGGGATGTAGTAATCCTTTTGTACGGAGCGCCATCGGTGGACCAGCCGTCGCCGCTGTAATAGCTGTCAATTTTGCAAAGACCGTCCTCCAGCAGTTCCGGGCTGAAAGGCATCCCCACGCTTTTCAGGGCAAGGTTTACAAGGATGCGGAAAAACTGCCAGTTGCAGTCCGGATGGTGTGGGCGTTGATCTGCCCCAGCCATGCAGCAAGGTTCTGTTTTTCGGTGTCAGAAAGCGGGGTCCACAACTTTTCCGGTGCGGTGAGGATGCCGCAGGCAATGGCAGCCATCTCCACATAACACTGGTCGTATTCCCCGGTGGTGCCCCAGTATTCGGGGTTTTCCGGGTCGGCGCCGGCGGCAAGACCCTTGCGGTAGATGGTTTCAAATTCCGGCTCAGAGCCGCCGCCCACCCAGAAGGGCACCAGCGCCCACAGCGGGCGGCTGAAGGCTTCCAGCTCAATAGCATTTTGGTTGTAGGTCACGCCCGTCTCGCCCAGATGCAGCCGGGCGCAGCCTGCGGAATAATAAGGCTTGAGCGGGTCGAGAAATTTGTGCATCAGTGCGGTAAAATCCGCTTTGGTCTGCAAGTTCATCACCAGTACATCTCCCAATCTTTGGTCAGGCGGGTCAGCGCTCCATGTAAAAATAATCGCCCCAGCTCGTGCATTCATCCACGCCCTCCGGGGTGCAGGTGTTGTAGGGGCTTTTTTTGCTGTAAGTGCCGTGCAGCAGCTGCCCGGAGCCGAGGGTACCGGGCTTTACTGCGTAGTTTGCGGCAAGGCTGGCCAGCATCTGCCGCGCCAGCGTGCGCCACTGGGCAGCTTCTGTTTCATCCACATACTTGGCTGCTTCCAGCAATCCACAAGCCACGATGGCAGCGGAGGAGGAATCCCGCGGCTCGCCGCTTTCCGGGGCAAAGAGCATATCCCAGCAGGGGATCATGTCCTCTGGCAGACGGGAAAGGTAGAACGCCAGTGCCTTGCGGAACACATCCAAAAACTTTTCATCGTGGGTGTAGGTGTAGCCAATGGCGCTGCCGTACACGCCCCACGCCTGTCCCCGCGCCAGAAGCTGTCGTCCTTATAGCCCTGACAGGTGCGGCCGCCCTTGGGGGTGCCGTCCGGGTTCATAAAGAAGGTGTGGTAGGTGCTGCCGTCCGGTCGGAAGGAGTTTGCCAGCGTGGTGGCGGTGTGGGCGGCGGCGATCTCGCGGTAGTGGTCGCTGCCGGTCACCTGCGCTGCCCAGTACAGCAGCGGCACGTTGAGCATGCAGTCAATGATATAGCGGTAGTTGTCGGGGTCATCCATAGTGCCCCATGCCTGCAAGAAGCGGCCGCTGGGCTGGTAGCGGGTCAGCAGCTGGTCGGCGGCGGCAATGGCGGCATTTTTGCCCTTTTCGCTGCCCACCAGCTTCCACGCTGCCACGCAGGTGGGGCTGTACAAAAAGCCCATATCGTGGTGGTCCACCTCCACCTTGCGGGCAATGCGGTCCGCAAAGCTGTCCACCTGAATGAGGGCGGCGGTCTTGAATTTTTCGTCCCCGGTGGCCTCGTAGGCCAGCCAGATCTCACCGGGCCAAAAGCCGCAGGTCCACTGGTTATTGGCGCAGCCGGGGTAGATATCGTTCACACTGGAATGGTTCTGGCACTGGTAGGTGTACAGGGGCAGATTGGTCTCCACCTGTTTGCAGGCATCGGCCAGTGCCTGCCGTGCCTCGCGTCGGTCATCGCGTGGTTCTGGTAGTTTTTCATCATGATTACTCCTTAAATCCAAACGTAGGGATCTCTGCCCACCGCTGGCGCAGAAAGTGCATACCCAGCTTGGGGCGGCGGTCCCGGGTGAACAGGCCCTTTTTGTTGCCATCCACCCGCATGGGGCCCTGCACGGTGTCGTAGTCTGCAAAGTTCCAGACAAATTCTCCCACAAACCACGGGCGCTTGTCAAACTCTGCATCCAGACGGCGGTAGAACTCCACCTGAAACTCCTCACTGAACATCTCGGCTCCGGCGGTGTGCAGGCCTGCCACAGTGTCTGCGCCGTACTCGCTCATCATCACGGGCTTGTGCTGCTCTGCCCAGAAATCCAGTTCCTGATTCAAGCCGTAGCAGGCAGCGTCCATGTCGCCGGAAAGGTTGTACCAGCGTAGTAGCGGTTGATGCAGACGATATCCATGGTGCGGGTGGTGATATCCTTGGTGTAGTCGTTCTGGCAGCAGACGAGGGTGACCGGGCGGTTCTGCGGGTCCAGCTGATGCGCCAGCTCATACAGCGGGTGCCAGTAATCGTAGGCATCCTGCGGGAAGTGCTCCAGATCCGGCTCGTTGCCAAGGCTCCACAGCACCACGCAGGGGTGGTTTTTGTCCCGATGGATCATCTCGCAAGCACCTGCCGGTGATGCTCCGCAAGGGGATATTCCTTGTAAGGATTCACCGCCGCCCCGCCGCCGATGCCCACCGCCGGGGTCTCGTCCATGACCAGAATGCCCTCCCGGTCGCACAGGTCGTAGAACTCCTCAGCGTAGGGGTAGTGGCTGGTACGCACCGCGTTGGCGTTTGCCAGTGGATCAGGTTCACATCCTTCACGTTCAGCACCGGGTCAAAGCCGCGCCCATGGGCGGTAAGTCCTCGTGCTTGCAAAAGCCCTTGAAATAGAGCGGTTTTCCGTTCAAAAGCACCTGTGTGCCCCGCACCTCAATGCTGCGCACGCCAAAGGTCTGGTCGTAGACATCCGCCCCGCAGGTGATGTGCAGGGTGTACAGGTAGGGCGTGCCGGGTCTGGGCTCCCAGAGATGCACTTCCGATGGTGATCGTGCCTTCTGTACCCTCGGCGCTTGCAACGGCGTTGCGTCCGCATCCAGCACCGTGACATGGACAGGCGCGCTGCCGGTGGTTTTGACCGCATACTGCACCGTGCCGTCCACGGCGGGCACTACGGTCACATCCTCGATGTGCTCTTTGGGGGTGGTGTAGAGCACCACCGGGCGGTGGATGCCCGCATAGTTGAAGAAATCAAAGTTCGGGCGGTTCTGGGGTGCGGCGGCGCGCTTGGCGGCTTCCACGCTGGGGATGCCCGCGTTGTCCGAGCCAAAGAAGGCCAGTTGTCCGTCCTCGTTGCCCACAGGCAGGGTGCTGTGGTTTACCCGGTTGTCGCAGGCGACGGTCAGCAGCACCGTCTCACCGGGGCGCAGCAGGGCGGTGACGTCTGCTTCAAAGGGGGTAAAGCCGCCCTTGTGCTGTGCAATGAGCTGGCCGTTCAGCCAGACCTTTGCGGTGTGGGTCACCGAGCCGAACCGCAGCACCACCCGCTGCCCGGCGCAGAAAGTGGGCAGGGTAACTTTGCGCTGATACCATGCCCAGCCGTAGTGGCGGCGCAGGGCGGTGGTCTGGTCGTTCTGGTCGTTGTAGCTGGCGGGCACGGCGATGGGCTGGGCATCCGGCAGGGGCTTTGCGGGATCGAACTGGTCTTCCACGCAGCTGCCCAGCGCAAACGCCATGTGCCGTCAAGGCTCAGCTTCAAGCGCGCTTCATTCTGTTCAGGATATAACATAACGTTTTCCCTCTATTTCTGCAAAAAATGCGGGGCGCGGGTACTGCCCACGCCCCGCTTACGGGTGATTTATTTAGCCCTTGATGCCGGTGGATGCCACGCCCTGCACAAAATACTTCTGCAGGGAGAGGAACACGATCAGCACCGGGATCAGTGCCACCACAGAGGCCGCCATGATCAGGCCGTACTCTGCAGAATACTGGGTGATGAACATACGCAGACCGATCTGGATTGTCTTGAGTTCGGTCTTGGTCAGGTAGATCAGGGGGCCAAGGAAGTCGTTCCAGGTGTTCACAAAGGTGAAGATGGTCAGGGTAGACAGGGCGGGCAGGCTGAGCGGCAGCATGATGTGCACCAGATGCCGTACTCGCTCAGGCCATCAAGCGGGCAGCCTCACACAGCTCGGTAGGCACGCCCTCGTAGAACTGCTTCATCAGGAACACGCCGAAGGCGCTGAAGCCTGCAGGCACATAATGGCCAGATGGGTGTTGTTCAAATGCCACGAG
>ENA-OQEX01000611-OQEX01000611.1-human-gut-metagenome-genome-assembly--contig:-NODE-611-length-17848-cov-2.449015_pt1 | contig 17848 bp, 22 predicted proteins | sample MGYA00242802_ERZ504649 | MGnify/ENA primary metagenome ERZ504649 (study PRJEB26092, sample SAMD00036194) | human gut metagenome | host: Homo sapiens | study: EMG produced TPA metagenomics assembly of...
ATGATTATAATAATAAAGCTTGTGGAAGGAATATTTTCCATATGTTTCCGCACAGGCATAATACCTATGAATATTGGAAAAGAGGATTAAAGGAAATGAGCGATAAAACAATCTTAGAGCAGTGGCGTGCCATTGCCTATGACCAGCAGGCAGACCGTAATAAACTTCAGAGATTTTGGGCAAATTATTTTAATATTGAAAAAGGAATTTATGAGCAGCTTCTTAGCAACCCGGATGAGGTAGTAACCGGTACAGTTAAGGAACTGGCTGAAAAATATGGACAGGAAGTTCTGACAATGGTTGGTTTCCTGGATGGAATCAATGACAGTCTGAAGATTCCGAATCCGATTGAGACAATGGATGAGAACACAAAGGTTTCTCTGTGCTTCGATAAAGAACTTCTTTATAAGAATATGGTAGATGCAAGAGCTGACTGGCTGTATGAACTGCCACAGTGGGATGAGATCTTTACACCGGAGAAGAGAAAAGAACTTTATCTCGAGCAGAAGAAATCAGGAACAGTTGTCAAAGCAAAGAAAATCGGACGTAATGATCCTTGTCCTTGCGGAAGCGGCAAGAAATATAAATATTGCTGCGGTAAGAATGCGTAAGCATCCAAATCTGGAATATATTATCGTGCTTGGTGCCCATGTAGAAGGTACCCGGCTTACAAAAGCCCTTCTGGAACGTACCAGAAGGGCTTTACAATATATGGAAGAGAATCCTGAGACTAAGGCTGTTCTGTCCGGAGGAAAAGGGGACGGAGAATCTATCACAGAAGCTCAGGCAATGTGCAATTATCTTGTGGAACATGGAATTGACAGAGAACGACTGATCCTGGAAGAGAAATCCACCAGCACAACAGAGAATCTGAAGTTCAGCCTGGGACTGATTGGACTGGATCATTCGGTGGGCGTTGTCACCAATAATTTTCATGTTTTCCGGGGAACGGCCATAGGAAAGAAATGTGGATGCAGAGAAATTTATCCCATTCCTTCCAGATACCGTTCATGGAGACTTCTGATATATATTCCAAGAGAAATCCTGGCAATCATCAAAGATAAGCTGATGGGAAATATGTGACTGTTATGCGAATCACTATTTGACAGAGAAATATTTTTCCTTAATAACAGAAACCGGCATTTCCTGTCCGGTCCAGATCTGGAAAGCTTTAGCCCCCTGATGAAGAAGCATATACATGCCATTAAAGGTCTGGCATCCGGCTGCTTTAGCCTCTCTGAGCAGTCGGGTTTCCTGTGGCTCATAGACAACATCTGCCACTACAAGCTCAGGATGGAACAGAGATGTATCTTTGATGATGGTATCGTCGATATCCGGAACCATGCCTACAGAGGTTGCATTGATCAGCAGATAACTCTGTGCAATGGAATCTCGCAATGCAGTATGATCATCATTGTCGAAGAGGCAGACTGACAACCTGTTTTAGCAGAGAGATTCTCAGCGAATTTCTGTGTGCGATTCCAGTATCTGCTGGTGCGGCGGGCAAAAATATGTACGGAAGCCGCACCGTCCAGGGCAGACTGTGCACAGATGGCCATCGAAGCTCCTCCTACTCCCATGACAGTTATATTTTTACCGGTAATATCATGTCCCGCATCACGTACAGATTGCATAAAACCGTACCCGTCTGTATTGTATCCGATCAACTTTCCGTTATCGTTCAGTACGGTATTGACAGCGCCTATCAGCTGGGCTTCAGGGGAAAGCTCATCCAATAATTCTACAATTTTATTCTTATTCGGCATGGTAAGGTTAAAACCACGAATGCCGCAAGTCTTTAATCCTGCAACTGCTGCAGGAAGAGTCTCTTCATTTACATCAAAACATAAATATACATAGTCAAGCCCGAGAAGGCGAAATGATTCATTATGCATCAAAGGGGAAATGCTGTGTGCTACCGGGCTTCCTAAAAGCGCGGTAAGACCTGTGTGTCCGGTAATATTATTCATGTTAAAATCCTCCAGTCTGTTTTGTAGCAGAGACATAAAATACTGTCTGAATTGTGACAGTATAGAAGATGCCCTTCTAAAACATAGAAATTATCTATCATTTATTCTAACTTCAATTATATGTCAATACATGTTCATTTTGGTTTATATGATAAAAACTGTCGATTTAGTGCGACAAATAATAAGACATAATTCCTCCGTTTTGACAAAATCCGCATACTTTATCACGTATAATGAATCTCACTTACCGAAGTGAAGGAGAAGTCAGAGGCAGTATCAGACGGAGGGAAGGAAATGCATTACGAAATATACATAGATGTAGTTTTTTTCACAAATCTCCTGATAGATTACATATTGATCAGATTTATAGGAATATTATTCCGATGTGGAAGAAGCAGAAAAAGAGCTCTTCTGGGAGCTGCTGCAGGTGCGGTGTTTTCCTGTTGGATCATTTATCTGCAATCTTTTCTGAAGTCTGGGATTTTTCTTCCGGCACTTGTCCTGCTGCATGGTGGCTGTGCTGCAGGAATGCTTGTGATAGGATGTAATCTGAAAAGGGGAAGTCTGCTGCTTAAAGCAATACTTACACTGTATTTTGCCGCATTTCTGTGTGGAGGGTTCTGGGAAGTGATCGTCAGTGATAAGTTGACAGTCAAAATGTTTCTGATCCTTGCAGCAGCAACGTGGTCCGGCATTACAGCGTTGTCATATCTGATGGATTCCATGAGAATACGGACAAAGAATATCTATCCGATAACCATATACTATAAAGGATGTGGATATCCTTTTCAAGGATTTTATGATTCCGGAAATCTGCTTATGGATTCTGTAAACGGAAAACCTGTATCTGTAGGGACAGAAAAAGTTTTATCTGAAATATGTTCAGAAGAAACCGTAAGCTGTTTAAAACACCTGAAAGAAAATCCCGGGGAGTCTGGGAAACCGGGAACTGCCGGGCTTCATCCACATTTTACCTTTTTTCACAGTATAGGAAAAGAACAGGGAATGATGCTGGCTGTTACTTTTGAGAGACTCTGCATTCAGACTCCCGCAGAGGTTGTCTGCATAGACAATCCGGTATTTGCATTTTCATTTGAAACATCCGCTTTTGGTAAGGAATACGAGGTACTTTTGAATTCCAGATTACTTTAACGGGAGGGGTTGTGACTATGAGCTGTTATCCATTACAGGTAGTGTCAAGAATGGTGATGAACCGTTCAGGAGAAGTTTTTTATATTGGTGGAAATGACGTGCTGCCGGCACCACTGGAGCCGAAGCGTGAGGCGTTTATACTGCAGAAGCTTGGAACAGGGCAGGAAGAAGAAGCGAAGTCTGTTCTGATTGAACATAATTTAAGGCTTGTGGTGTATATTGCAAAGAAGTTTGATAACACAGGAGTCGGGGTGGAGGATCTGATCTCAATCGGAACGATTGGGCTGATCAAGGCGATCAATACCTTTAATCCTGTAAAAAACATCAAGCTTGCCACTTATGCATCCAGATGTATAGAGAATGAGATCCTGATGTATCTTCGCCGCAACAGTAAGACAAAGATGGAAGTGTCCATAGACGAACCGCTGAACGTAGACTGGGATGGAAATGAACTCCTGCTTTCTGATATTCTGGGAACTGATGAGGATGTGATTTCAAGACGTCTGGAAGATGAAGTGGAGATTTCGTTGTTATCAAAGGCAATTAGAAAGCTTTCACCGCGTGAGCAGACGATTATCCGCCTTAGATTTGGTCTGGGAAAGGAGAATGCTACAGAGAAAACACAGAAAGAGGTTGCAGACCTTCTGGGAATTTCTCAATCATATATTTCCAGGCTGGAAAAAGAATCATGAAGAGACTGAAAAAGGAAATTGTGAAATATGAATAGACGTAATTGGGGAATGTAGTATAATGATATAAAGGATAGTAACTATTCAGCAATCCGCCTGTAACTGTGAAAGCACTGAACGGTTATAATATAAGCAAACTGTGGGAACTGTTTTGCAGTGAGCGATTCACAGATATCAAGTCGGGGAAAGAAAAAAGGACAGAAGAGAAAAGTGAAGGCAAATAAAATACAGACAGAAAAAAACAAAGATAAAACTCTGAGGCAGGATACAGAAAGCTGCATACTGGCAGATTGCAGTTTATGTCCGAGAAATTGCCATGTAGACAGAACAGCCGGAAAAACCGGATACTGTGGAATGGATCAGAAGGTTAAGATTGCAAGGGCAGCTTTGCATATGTGGGAAGAACCATGTATTTCGGGAACCAGAGGTTCCGGGGCAGTCTTTTTTACAGGATGCAATCTGAGATGCTGTTTCTGCCAGAACCGGGAAATTGCCATTGGTGACAGTGGTCTTGAGATCACTGAGGAAAGACTGGCAGAAATATTCCTGGAACTGCAGGAAAAGGACGCTGCAAATATCAATCTGGTAACCGGAACACATTATATTCCACAGATCATCGCAGCTTTGGACTGTGCAAAGAAGCATGGGCTTAATATTCCGGTTGTCTATAACTGTGGTGGATATGAGAACACAGAGACATTGAAACTTCTGGACGGATATGTGGACATTTATCTTCCGGATTACAAATATGCGGAGAGCGAATTGGCGGTGAAATTTTCACATGCAAATGATTATCCTGAAAGGGCTATGGAAGCAGTTAATGAGATGGTACGCCAGACAGGAATGCCACAGTTTGATGCAGAGGGATATATGAAACGTGGGACTATTGTGAGACATCTTATATTGCCGGGGCATACAAGAAATTCAAAGAAGGTTCTGAAACTTTTATATAAGACTTTTGGAAAGCAGATTTATATCAGTATCATGAATCAGTACACACCGGTTTTTGAGCAGAAAGAATATACAGAACTGAATCGTTGCGTAACCAGAAGAGAATATGAAAAAGTTCTGGACTATGCATTTGAGCTTGGGATTGAAAATGGATTTTTTCAGGATGGTGAAACTACCAGAGAGAGTTTTATTCCTGCGTTTGATTATGAAGGTGTGAGAAAAATGCCGTAAAATAAAAAACTCCCATAAATGGAAGGAGGCCGGTACTTTCGTACCGGCGCGTATGAAAAAGAAAAATATTTATAAGAAAGATTCATCATCTTTCTAAAATTCATTATATCCAATAAATATGAATAAAATATGAATACGGTGTAAAAAAATAAAATTTGTTTTACCAAAATATTTTTAGAATTTCTTCCATGTATCCCTTACAAACAATATCAGTAACGGGAAAATCTCAAGACGTCCTGCCAGCATATCAAAAGTAAGGATAAGCTTTGAAAACCAATGAGAACATGCCGAAGTTTCCGGTAGGTCCTACCAGTTCCAGACCAGGTCCGATATTATTAAAGGTTGCCGCAACCGCCGTAAAATTCGTGATCAGATTGAAATCGTCAAAGGCAATCAGGAATATGGAGGATGCAAAAATCAGCATATATACAATGAAGAAAATATTTGTGGAACGAACAACTTCATGTGGGATGGCTTTGCCGTCCATTTTTATTTTCTTTACCGCATTTGGATGCAGAAAAATATGAAGCTCCTTGCGGACTGTTTTGCAGAGAATCAGGATTCTGGATACTTTAATGCCACCGCCTGTACTTCCGGCACATGCACCGATAAACATCAGCAGTACCAGGATTGTCCGCGAAATTTCCGGCCAGGTATTAAAATCTGTTGTTGCATATCCGGTTGTTGTGATAATGGAACCAACCTGGAAAGCTGCCTGCTGAAAAGCTTTGGCTGCACTTCCGAAAATATGGTAAATATTGCAGGTGATGATAAGAATTGCAATACCGATGATTCCGAAATAATACCGCACTTCTTCCATTTTAAAAGCCTGAGCAAATTTTTTTGTGATAATGAAAAAGTAAGCATTAAAGTTAACGCCAAATAAAATCATAAATACAGTAATGACCACCTGCAGATATGTACTGTAACTGGCCATGCTGTCATTTTTAATACCAAATCCTCCGGTACCTGCAGTACCGAAAGCCGTACATATGGAGTCAAACAGCGGCATACCACCGACCAGAAGAAGCAGGATCTGGATCACTGTCATTACGAAATAAATAGAATACAGAATTTTGGCAGTTGACTGTACTTTTGGCGCAAGCTTGCTTACAGATGGTCCGGGACTCTCCGCTTTCATAAGATTCATATGATAACCGCCGGTAAGTGGCAGAAGGGAGAGGATGAAAACCAGAACACCCATTCCGCCGATCCAGTGCGTGAAGCTTCTCCACATCAGCATACAATGAGGAAGTGCCTCCACATCGCTGAGAATACTGGCTCCTGTTGTAGTAAAACCCGAAACTGTTTCAAATAATGCATCTACAGGATTTGGAATGCTTCGGCTGATCACAAAGGGGATTGCTCCTATGATACTCAGAACGATCCAGCTTAATGCTACAGTCACGAAACCTTCTTTTGTGTAGAAAGCCTTTCTTGTCGGCTTTTTCCTGGTGAGAGGAAGCCCGATGACCAGGCATAAAGCAATCGTGATCAGAAAAGCTACACCGGAAGTTTCCTGATAGATCAGTGCCGTAATTGCGGGCAGAGCCATAAATACAGCTTCAATTTTCAGAATCATTCCGATGATATAGATAATAATGGAATAGTTCATGATTTGGCTCCTTTATTTTTCCAGAATATCTGTGATATCGCGAAGGCCCTTCTGAGAAGTTACTATGATAACGGTATCTCCGACCTGAATGGTATCCTGGCCTCGGGGAATCTTGACCTGACCATTTCGGTTCAGGTAACCTACAAGAAGGTTTTTCTTCAGGTTCAGTTCAGATAATGGAATGCCTGTTACCGATGAATTTTCGCGGATGGCAAATTCCAGAGCTTCTGCCTGATTATCCAGGATATGATAAAGGGTTTCAATATTGCTGCCGATGCTGTTCTGCATGGCACGTACATACTGCAGGATATAGTCGGCTGTGATATATTTCGGATAAATGACGCTTCCGATATCAAGGTTATCAATGACATCATCAAAGGCAAGGCGGTTTACCTTGGCAACCAGTTTGGCATTGGAAACTGTTTTGGCAAAGAGTGAAAGGAAAACATTTTCCTCATCCATGTTTGTGAGTGATACAAAAGCCTCTGTGCGTGAGAGTCCCTCTTCCATAAGGAGAGAACGATTGGTTCCGTCTCCGTTAATGATAGTTGCCTCCGGAAGCAGATCACTTAAGGTTTCACAGCGGGACTCATTCTGTTCGATGATCTTAACGGAGATGTTCATATCAAGCAGGGCTTTTGTAAGGTAATAGGAAATGGTTCCTCCGCCGACAATAATGGCGTTTTTTACCTGATTGGTTTTCAGGCCGATCTTTTTGAAAAAGGCTGCTGCATTCACCGGGGAAGCAAGAATGGAAACCATATCTCCGTCGTGGATCACCTGATTACCGCCGGGAATAGATACATGATCCCGACTTTCTACTGCGCAGAACAAGACGTCGCATTTCAGGGCTTCCGTAATGCGTGAGATTGTCATGCCATCCAGATTAAATTCAGGAAGCACTTTAAATTTCAGCATTTCTACACGACCACGTGCGAAAGTATCGATCTTGATAGCTGAAGGGAAGCGTAAGAGACGGGAAATTTCCTGTGCAGCTGCAAGCTCCGGGTTAATGATCATAGTAACACCCAGACGCTTCTTGATGAAGCTGATCTCTTTGGCATAGATAGGATTGCGGACACGGGCAATCGTCTGGCAATGGCCGGTTTTCTGTGCAATCAGGCAGCAGAGGAGATTCATTTCATCAGAACCGGTTACGGCAATCAGGATATCTGCATTCTCAATACCTGCTTCCACCAGCGTGTTGATACTTGCACCGTTTCCCACGATACCCATGGCATCAATGTCATTCTGAAGGGAAGTGATCACATTAGAAGAAATGTCTATAAGAGTAATGTCGGATTCTTCTTCCTGAAGCTGTTCTGCCAGGGTACGTCCAACTTTACCGCACCCAACAATAATTATCTGCATAATTCCTCCAATAAGGGGGCTGTCACATAATATCTATGTGAGACAGCCCCTTTTATATCATATTTTTGTTTGTAATTGCTCAATATTTTTGGCAATTACTTTTGTGGCTATTAAGCTAAGAATACTATAGCACCACCAGATATATTTGTAAAGCAAATATGAAATTTCTGTGATTTTTAAGATGGAGCGTATTACTGTTCATTCCGTTCTCAGTAACACGCTTCGCGATGCTAATCGCATAAATTCGCGCAGTATGTCGCAGGTTTTGGCTGCGTACTTTATTTATTGCTGTTGCATGATGCAGTGCAGGGATTATCAAATCCCGGGGTAAAAGCATAGAAGTTTTTGGCATCAAGTTCTTCCTGAATGGACTGAAGAGCTTCCCCAAATCTCTGGAAATGAACAACTTCTCTGGCACGCAGGAATTTGATGGGATCCGCAATCTCAGGTATATTGCGGACTACTCTGAGAATATTGTCATAAGTAGAACGGGCTTTTTGCTCTGCAGCAAGATCCTCGAACAGATCAGTGATCGGATCACCTTTACTCTGAAATTCACATGCATTAATGGTACGCCACCTGCTGCCTGTGGCCAGACTCCCACTGTGTGATCGATATAATACGGTCCAAATCCGGATTTCTCAATTTCCTCCATGGAAAGGTCCCGGGTAAGCTGATGTACAATAGTGGATACCATTTCCAGATGACTGAATTCTTCTGTTCCTATATCGTTGAGCAAAGCAGAAGTCGTCCGGTTCGGCATGGTAAAACGCTGGGAAAGATAACGCAGGGAAGCGCTGATTTCACCATCCGGGCCACCGGAGTGCAGTACCCTATAATAGTCCCGCAAACCCAGTGTTTATGCGGGTTTGCGGGATTTTTAACTCAGGAAAAATATTACAAAAATGTTAAAAGAGCTGAAATAGCACTTTTTTATGGAGGGATGAAATTCAGGAAATAATGATGTCAAAAGACATTTTTCCGGATTCCTTATCATATATGATCTGCTCCACAACACTTCTGATCAGATTTCCCTTTGCTTCATAACCTACGTCTGGATTCTTCAGGACATCCGCAACAGAACGGATCTCTTTCAAGACTTCTTTTGCGTCAGGCTGCTCTGCCTGTTCTTCCTGTAATAGCTGTGAAAGGGCAGCAGTCAATTCTAACCGATCTGATACCAGACGATCCTTATTGTTCTTATATTCTTCCAGAGTATCTACGCCTGCCTCATAAGCCTCTTTAATTCTGCTTTCTCTCATGGTGAGCTTACTGATCTCTCTTTGTAACTGTTCAATCTGCAGTGAATGATCAGTCTTTTTCTTTTTACATACATATGTAAATTCTGCTCCATCTAAGATCTGATCAAAATAACTTATCACAGCTTCTTCAGCCTTTTTGACTGATAAGGCAACAGAAGTCTTATGAAATCCCTTTGCGTACTTCCAGCACTGGAAATAAGGACATTTATTATTACCGGTGTAAGAAGTGTAGCTCCGCAGACAGAACACTTTAAAAGACCAGATAGCCAGTGCTTGCAGGCAGATACGTTTCGCACCTTGACCGGACGTTTCCGGGAAGTGATCAGCTTCTGACGTTTTTCATACCGCTCCCTGGAAAGGCGTACCTCATGGCTTCCTTCAAATTCCACTCCATTCCAGACAACAGTTCCGCAATAGAAGGGATTTCCAAGAATCCGGTCAACGCTACGCCGCTCGAAGAGTTTTCCACGTTTCGTCCGGTACCCGAGATCATTGCAACGCCTGGCAATAGCTGTCTCATCTAAGTTCTGATTATCATACAGGTCCATAATATAAGAGACAATGGCATATTCAGCCTCATTAATGATATAAGGCTTTCCATGTCCAACTGCAGTATAGCCAAGACAGGGAGACGTCTGATAGCCTTTTTGCAGGGCTTTTTCTTTCATGCCACGCAAAACCTCACCTGACAATCGAATGGAGTAGTATTCATCCATCCATTCAATGATACGCTCAATCAAGGTGCCAAAAGGACCTTCGACAAGCGGCTCAGATACACTGATCACATCTACATTGTCCTTTTTGAGCATGCTTTTGTATACGATAGACTCTTCCTGATTGCGGGCGAAACGACTGAATTTCCACACCAGGATTACATCAATAGGATGAGATGGTTGCTTCGCCAGAGCGATCATCCTTTGGAACTCCGGGCGCTTCTGTGCGTGCCGGCCGGAAACACTCTCAGTAAAGATAAAGTCCCCGGAAACAATCATGTCATTCTTCTGGGCGTAATCCAGCAGAAGGCGTTTCTGTGCATCAGGAGATAACTCTGTTTGGTCCTCTGTCGAGACGCGGATATAGAGAGCTGCTACTTTACTACTCATAAATATCACCTCGGTTTTATAAAATATGTAATTTTAAGTACAAAAATAACAGCCACACAAACGTTCTGATTGTGTAACTGCTCCGAAGATGATACAATATCTTTGCTAATAAGGGTATCTCTTCGGAGATGCTGACCGGTTTCTGTTGGCGCAGGAGCCGGTTTTTATTTTATAGATTATTCAAATTACGCCAATTATCAGGAAAGCCCATTTCGTTTAAAATTTGATCTCGAGATAAAAGGCATAATTTTTTGTCAAGTGTTCCAATAGCACGATAGAGTTCTTTGCTCATACGTTTAAAGTCATTATTAGATAAAAGTCTTTTTAATGCGATTAAGCATGCGAATAAATCACGTTTGCCTTTCAAATATTCACCGTTAGGATTTTGCTCGATTTCTAATTGTTCATGATAAGGAGTTGTTGACAAAGGCTTTTTTGTTCGAAAACAATAAAGACGATTGCCATGTGCACAAAAATTTCTAACAGTAGATATGTATGCAAGCGCATTTTCAAGTTCTTTATCCATTATGTTAAAGCAACGAGATACATTTTGACGTTCTTGAGGCAGCATTAAACTATAAAATTTACTAATAGTTCCAAGCGTTAATATATTATTTAAAACCCAAAGGGGAACATACCCGTGTACTTTTAAATAGTGTTCTATACTGGGATCTGAACTTCTACTAGCAAGCTGTTTTTGTATTTCAGCAATAAGACTTGTAATCTTGGATTCAGAATCTCTTAATGAAGTATTAAAATTAGTATATATCAAGTAGTTTTTGTGGCCATGCGCTTCAGAAAAATAATATGATATCAAACTTTTGATTTGAGTTTCTGCTTCAAGAATGTATCTGAAAAAAATATGACGCAATACTCGGTCAAATTGATATAAATCATTAATTTCTTTCATTGTAGTTCCAGAACGATATTTGACAGTTTCACTTTCTGGGTCCAAAAACAATTTATTATAGCCATTTATTAAATTATAATATCCATTTTTTTCTAATACTCGTTTAGCATAATCTCTAGCAGAAGAATCGGGAATATCAATACCGCGTTGCTTTAGTATATCAACAAGTTCATCAAGGGTTTTAAAAAACTTTTTCTTCCATAAAACCTCCGTAAAAAATAAAAGACCCCGGGCCCGAAGGACACCGGAGTACGTTCCAAATATTATATGCATTAGGCGATAGATAATATTCACTTAATGTGGTTACATCATAACATTTCTGGTAAGTGGTGTCAATAAAAATATTTAAATTGTTAAAAACTCGACAATTTACAATAGTTCAGAGATTGTAATTGATAAATCCGGATATATGCATACTGGAATTTCATCATCAAAAGAGTATAATCCGGTACCAGATTCGTTTTCGAAATCATAAACGTTTACAATCCCCTTCATAGGATTAATGATCCAGTATTCCCTGACTCCGGACATACGGTATTTAAACAACTTTATTCCGTAATCTTTACTTTGGGTAGCAGGAGAAACAACCTCAATTACCCAGTCAGGTGCACCATGACAGCCTTTTTCATCTACTTTGTCCGGTGAGCAGACAACTGTTAAGTCTGGTTCGACATAGTTCTTGTTATCTTCATTCAGGAACACTGCAAATGGAGAGACATATGGTTTACAGGATCCGCCTTTACTTTTAATGTAATTGCGGATAGTAGCATACAGTTCACCGACGATTACCTGATGTCTGGTATTAGGTGGTGCCATCATATAGATCTGTCCATCAATCAGCTCTGCACGTTCACCATCCGGAAGAGCGTAGATGTCATCTATTGTATAAATCCGTTCTTTGGGTAATGGCATAATGAAAACTCCTTTCGTTAATCCATTGATGTAATCACATATACACAAACGTTCGACTTGTGTAACTGCTCCGAAGATGATACAATATCTTTGCTAAAGTGCTGGATCTCTTCGGAGATTCTGATTGTCGCCCTTGTGTTGGTAGCGCAAGGGCGGTTTTTGTATGAAATAATATACATAATTGACAACATTTAAAGAATAATATATAATATAAATAAGTTAACTCGTGACGGATAAGGCTGGGTTCCGAATGGGAGTAGGCTGTGAAGCTTAGAATTCCTTTGCCCCTGGGGTTAGCTTATTTTTTTATGTTATCTAAAATATGTTTAGGATCTTTTTCAAGCTCAGTAGCTATAAATCAATCGTTTGCAACGAGTAAGAATATTGAGGCTGAGCAAATTGCTTATGAATATAACAAAATTTCTCATTTTTTTTATACCATAGTGTTTACAAAAATTAGTAAAATGAAAACTGGTAAATTTAACAATATTTCCGTTATACCAAAGTTCAATCTTGTTTTTGGCTAAACGGTCTCGAATTTTACTAATGCATGCTTTTGCTGTAAGATTATGCGTGTTGTTAGGATCCTTTAATTCTTTTATGATCTTAACAGACGTATCAGCTGAATTATCTATTTTTACAAAAGAAGTTGCTTTATCCTTATTTTTGGTTAGATAATGATAATGGTCGATTCTAATAGAAAATTTAGCATTGTTGTTTTCGAGTGCAAGCGCATCCACATTATTTTTCATATCTAATATTTTCCTGGCGATTTCCTCAGGATATTTAGCAACAATTTCTGATTCGTTTAAAGCTTTCATGCTTACTGATAATGATAAAAAATTTTGAGGTATTATTTTAGTCATATCAATCTGGTGAAATGCCATCATTTTTTCGTTGAAATTTAACACACATGCCTGAAATAGAGGAACATAAACCATTTCGTAATCTTCGGTAATAAAATGCGTACTAGTATTGCGTAATTCCACGATTTTTTCCAGATTCAGGCGAAGAGGATCTTTGTTATTAGTAAATACTTTTTGAATACAATTTTCTAAACTTAGTGTGCGATTTGGGTTATCTTTATAATATATACTCTTTTCACCATAAACCTTAAGTATATGAGCTTTTAACATTAATTCCCAGGCGTTACAGATAAACATAGCAAAGCCTTCAACTCGATAATGAATGGTTGGTTTGTTGTACAGTTCAATTGCCATAGTAAACGCCTCTTTTGATTTATCAAGTAATTGGTTGGACAAGTCTGTAGATTGCATAGCTACCTCCTTTTTTCAATTTTTTTCTTTAAAACGCCGAAGCGAATTAATTCGGAATACGTAATTCAATTAGTTTCTGATGATACCCCGTCATCCGAGATATCTGTTCAATAGTAAAATCCTTATATTCTTCCAATAGCGAATCTGGTAATAGCAGCTCCGTTCTTTAATCTGCTGATGAAATCATATGTATCACCGCAAATGGTTCGAAATAAATGACATAATTATCAACAACAGTGTATACACCGTATTTAGCATGGTAACACTGCATAGCCCTCACATACATGGACATGTACTGGTTCTAAAGGGTCATTTTCATTTACCCAGAAATATATGATATAAGAACCAATCTTAAAAACTCGAGGCATTATCCATACCTCCTTCAAATCCTCCTTCGCGGGCTAACTGCATAATAATGTGCGCAACAGATGCCAGATAATCCTGAAAATATTTAATTTCTTCATCAGAGAATCCATCAATATTTTCCCACTTATAATCAGGCAACCAACATGAAGCGGAATGGAATCCGCCGTAAATAGGCTTTTCGATGCGAACTTCAACCTGCTCTTTACCATCCTTCTGAAGCGATTCAGAATGAACAATCTCTGTATTATCGTTTAGCGTCATAAATGGATAAAGCATAATAACATCTCCCTTCTATTACCATTTACTATCATCATTCATAATATCCAGATCATGCTGAACACCCTCAGGAGTCTGTTCTACATCCGTCCGGGCATGAGCTGCAAGAAGATCTTCTTCCATCTGCTGGGTGGAGAGAAGGTTCTTAGAGTAGGCGAGAACCTTTCTCTGGTTGTGAGGAGACAACTGATTGCATACTTCTATGATCTCCTTACACTGAGCAGAGACGGAAGAACTCTGAACAGATGCTGTTTTATTAGGAACTCTTTCCATAGGAACATCAAAACCCATAAGCCATGCTTCACTTACGTTCAATGCATTTCCTAGAATAAAAAGCTTTTCTTGGTTAGGCTCTGTTTTTCCAGAACAGTATTGACTTATATCTGACTTATTCATTTTTACACTATACTTTTGACAATATGGAACAGTCAGATTAAGAATATCAACCTGCCGAAGTCCGCGCATATTCATTATTGTTTTTAAACGAATTGCAGTGTTTTCTTTCTTCATAATGTTCTCCTTTTCGTAATTGAAATATAACACATATTATGCAAAAGTTCAATAATAAAAACCTAAAAGTTAAAAAAATTGAATTTTATGTTGACAGAAAATGGACGACGTGATATTACACAGATAATTCAAAAGCTTGAACCGGAAAGGAGGTATCAAGTTGGCATTCGATTATAACAAGCTACGAGGAAGAATCGTGGAGATTTTTAACACTCAGTCGAACTTCGCAAGTGCAATGGGATGGTCGGAGAGCATATTGTCACTAAAGATGAATGGAATGTGTTCATGGAAGCAGATAGATATTTGTAAAGCAATACAGTTGTTGAAACTTACTATTGAGGACATTCCGATCGTATGTACTCGGGTAGGTCACTACTCTGTACTTACAGGATAAGAGCATATGAGAGGAGAGTCAAACGAAGTCGTTCGACAAACTGCTTAAATTTGTATAAACAGTAACTCATACATATCATTTCCCATACCATAAAGAAGAGGTGAGGAAGATGTCAGAATTAAAACTGGTAACAAGAAATATCCGTATTAATGGAATTCAGCATAAAGCCAGTGATATGTCAGAAGAAGAAATCAAATGCCTGCTCATCCAGAGACAGGATATAATTCTTCTGAATATGAATTACGAAAGAAAAGCCGCCGGTTAAGGCGGAGAAAGGAGGAACATATTAAGGTTGCGAATCATAGAATAGAAGACCTGGAAAGAAAAGGAGAATGATTATGGAACAGATCACAAACTATGTAAAACCGGAACTCATCGTAGTAGCTATTGCCTTATATTTCGTAGGAATGGCACTCAAACAGGCACAGGCAGTAAAGGATAAGTACATCCCGCTTATCCTTGGCGGAATCAGCATTGCAATCTGCGCGATCTATGTGTTTGCCACCTGCACCTGCGGTACCGGACAGGATATTGCAATGGCAATTTTTACAGCGATTACACAGGGAATACTGATTGCCGGTCTTTCTACATACGTGAACCAGATTGTAAAACAGGCAAATAAAGACGAATAAGGGATGAGAAACCATCCCTTTTCGCTCTATGAAAGGAGACGGACATGGAAATAAGAGGAATTGATGTATCTGCCTGGCAAGGGAAAATTGACTGGAAAACAGTTGCTGATTACGGCATGGGGTTCGCAATCCTGCGGATTACAGAAGCGGGAAACGTGATAGATAGCTACTTTGAGCAGAACTTCTCTGAATGCCGGAAATACAATATCCCGGCTGGGGCATATAAGTATTCCTATGCTATGACAGTTGCAGAGATACAGAGCGAAGCCAAGAAGGTCGTGGAAGTTCTGAACGGGCGAAAACTGCAGTATCCGGTCTGGCTGGATCTGGAATGGAATAATCAGAGAAGCTCGGAGCTGAACAGATCCATAAATTGGCAGAAGCGTTCGAAAAGATTATCACGACAGCGGGATATAAATTTGGCATTTATTGCAATGTGGATTGGTACCTGAATGTAATTTGTAGCCATCTGAAAAAATATGATTTCTGGATTGCACGTTATCCGGCATCAGATAATGGTACTTTACAGGAACGACTCCGGCCGGACTTTGGTGTGGGCTGGCAGTATTCCAGTAAAGCAAAGATACCTGGCATCAGCGGAACTGTAGATAGAAATATATTTTACAAAGATTATAACGAAGCAAAAGATATAAAAAAGGAAAACGCAGTCATGACAAAGAGTGAAGCTATCAACGTAGTTCTGGGAATTGCAGAAGAAGAGATCGGGTACCTGGAAAAGAAAAATAACAGTAAGCTTGACAGCAAGACTGGAAATGCCGGATCAGCAAACTATACAAAATATTGGAGAGATATAAAACCATCCTATCAGGGGCAGCCTGGTGCGCAGCTTTATCTCCTGGTGTTTCATGAAAGCTTTTGGTCTGGATAATGCAAAGAAACTCTTAAAACACTGGCCGTATGTATACTGCCCAACCTTAGGCGTCTTATTTGTAAAAAATGCCAATCCAAAAGTTGGAGATATTGTTATCTTTAAATACGGAGGTACCTTTACCCACACCGGCTTTGTAACAAAAGTAACCGGAGACAGGTTCTGGACGATTGAGGGAAATACTTCCGGAGCATCCGGTATCGTGGCAATGGTGCGGGGTCTGCCAGAAGAGCTATTACAACAGTAATCTTCCGGGGACAAATTTTGTACACCGGACTATTCAATTGTTTTATCTGCAGATAAAGATGAAACAGACAAGAAAACAAACCCAGAAGGAGGCAGCTACATGTTTAACCCAGAGACAGTAAAAGCAGGAGACAAAAATACATCTGTGCTTCTCTTACAGGAAATATTAAGAGCCAGAGGCTTTAAAGGCAAAAACGGCAAAGCCCTGAAACTTACATGGACAGCAGATGCAAACACGATTTACGCTCTGAAAGCTTATCAGGAATCCAGAAAAGAAGTTCTGGAAGTGGATGGTATTTGCGGATCTGCTACTTGGAAAGATTTAATTGCGATTTAAAGTGAGAGTATAAATAAAAAAGAGTATGGGTACAATGAGTACCCTTACCCATAAGATATTGTATCAGCTTCATTGCTTCTTATATATTATAGGGTATTACACTATGGGCCACCGTACTGGCTCATGATATACTGTGCAATTTTGGCATTGGGTTGTGTGATATTGATCGGATATTGAAGCCTTTTTTCATAATTCCACATAAATTATCTGCACGCTCCTTCCTTTTCCCATGGGAATGGCTGTTCCATCCATTTCCAGATGGATTCTCCGGTCTGATCTGTAATGTCAATAATCAGGGGACCATATGCTTCGGCGTATTCTTTTAATAGCTTTTTTCGTTCCTGCACAAGTTCGTGACAGTAAGTCAGAGCCTTTTCATCACAGGGATGTGTGTCAAGGTACAGAGTCATATCATTGACTGCGAAACTGACCTGATCGATACGGTTTAATAACTGTTTTTGGGAGCAATCTGTTTTCATCTTCGAATACCTCTCTTTCCACAAAATGGTTTGCATAACTGTGGGAAAATGGTTCCTGCATTTAATGCATACTGCAGTGGGAAATTCTCTGTAAACTTCTGGCAGGGAACATATGCCATTGCAGGTTCCAGATACTGAAGATGCGAAAACATTTCATGTTTTTTTTCTTTGACAGCCGGTATAGTACAGCTGCAGTCTGTCGTGTTTCTGACAGAGCATTCGGAACTGTTCATATTTCTATTTGAAGGCTGAGGCATATTCACTACCGTCCAGGTA
>ENA-OQEX01000612-OQEX01000612.1-human-gut-metagenome-genome-assembly--contig:-NODE-612-length-17802-cov-1.841301_pt1 | contig 17802 bp, 29 predicted proteins | sample MGYA00242802_ERZ504649 | MGnify/ENA primary metagenome ERZ504649 (study PRJEB26092, sample SAMD00036194) | human gut metagenome | host: Homo sapiens | study: EMG produced TPA metagenomics assembly of...
AAAGGATGGCGCAAAATGCTTTGCGCCATCCCCTTCTTTTTATTCCGCTCAATAAATGGAAACGCCTTTCGACTCAATCCCTGCGCAAGGTTCAATCGGCGGCATCTTCGCCGCTTTCCGCGCGGGATAAATGCCGAAGAAAATACCGATTGCGCTGGAAAACCCAACTGAAATCAAAATTGTGCTAAATTTTACGCTCATCGGGATGTCCATGATATAGGAAACAACCCCAGCCCCTGATATGCCAAGAATCATTCCAATGATTCCGCCTATCAGGCAAAGAATCACTGATTCAGTCAGAAACTGGAATAGGATCGTCCGTGTTCGTGCACCAAGCGCCTTGCGGATGCCGATCTCCCGCGTTCGTTCGCTAACGGAAACATACATGATATTCATCACGCCGATGCCGCCGACGACCAGCGAAATCGCACTCACCGCTGCGATAAATGTCGTAAATACATTAATCACCTTATCCAGCAGTTCAATATAGGTAGCCATATTCGTGACCGTATAGGCCTCCCGGTCAAAGTTGTTATGCCGCGCCTGAAGGATATTTTTGGCCGCATTCCCCGCGGCGTCAAGCTGATTTTCATCCTTCGCGGAAAGATAAACCATATTGTAGCGGCCGCTGGAGCCCATGAGGTTTGCAACCACCGGAGCGGGCGCAATCACATAGCACATATTGCCCATGGTGTTGGTCATCTGAGACATCTGCTCCATCATTGCCTCGTTATCCATGCCGCCCATCATGGCGGAAACGTCCATCACACCGATGATGCGAAGCCTTGCGGTTTTATCGCCGACGGTAACTTCAATATATTCGCCAACGACATTCTCATAGCCGAACAGGCCCTTTGCATTCATACCATCGATGATACATACGTTGCGCGCCGCCTCGTACTCCTCTTCAGTGAACATGCGCCCATAGCTTGCGGAAAGCTTTGAAATCTGCTCCATATCTGGCGCGCACCTACCGGGAAGCACATGCCGCTCTCGCTGTTCGCCTTAAACGTGCCCATCCCAAGCAGGAAAGGGGAAACATAGTCGATACTATCCTGCCCCTTCATAGCTTTAAGGTCATCATCCGTGATATAATCGCTGGACGACGTGTTTTTTGATTGACTTGAATCGTGATTGCGCTCTGGCCCATATCCTGAATCATGCCCACAATATAATCTCGCCCACCATTGCCGACCGTGATGATTGCGATCACGGACGCAACACCAATGATAATGCCGAGCATCGTGAGCAAGGAGCGCAGCAGGTTGGTGCGGATGCTGAAAATAGCTATACGGATATTTTCCCGAATATTCAAAACCTACCGCCTCCGCATCAATTTTTCTGGGAGGAGGAGACGTTCTCACCCTCTTCTTGAATCGTCACGCGTGCACCATCTGCCAAGGTTTTGGAGGGGTTCTTGACAATTTGCTCCCCAGCGGAAACACCGGACGTAATCTGATACATCGTATCGGAGACAAGGCCGGTTTCGACCTCTTTTTTCGTTACCGTTTCCTCCGCTTCATGATAGACGAACACATATTTTTGCCTTCCTCCACCAGCAAAGATTCCAGCGGAATCAGCGTTGCCCCCTTTGCTTCATCCGTCTGGATGGAAACATCCACATCCACGCCGATGATGACGCTGGCATCCGGGTTATTGATCTTCACTTTTGCCGGGATGCTGCTGGAGGTGCCTGCACCGGTTAAAGAACCTGCAAGAGAACTGAGATCCAACCCTCCGCCGGAGGATGCAACCGGGCTAATGAAAGAAACCACGCCCTCAAGCTCGCCGCTTGCTGTAGTAATCACGGCGGGCATACCGGTTTTCACCTTGAGCACATCATATTTATCAAGGGAGAAGGATACATAAAACTGCCCATAATTCTCCACTGTCATGCCGACATTACCGCCGGAACCAAGAGAGGTGAGCGTGTTCATCAGGCTATTGAGATCCGTGCCGCCGGATACTGCCTGTAGGATGGAAGAGATGTCAAAGGAATTGGAGGAGGAGGACGCACCCCCGCCTGATAGGTTTCACCCGCTTTGATGTTGACCGCTGTGACCACACCGTCATCCTGTGCGATCCAACCGCTCCTCAGCGAAGCGACCATATCCTCCATTTCATCGAGCGATTTTTGCTTGCATCGACCACTAGCTTATAGGTGCTGGAAAGGGTGTTGTTCTGCTGAGCTTCCAGCGTGGTTTTCTGAATTTTAAGCTGGGCAAGATCCATCTGCGCCTGAATGAGCTCCGCCGAGGAGGAGCCGGCCATGGCGGAAAGGTCAAACCCGCCGCTCGCCATCTGATTCAGCTGTTCCATCAGCTTCTGAATCTGGGAGGTCGTTCCGTTGGCCCCGAGCAGCTTGTCAACAATGGCCTGAATCTGGCCTTGCAGCGTGTTCGGTGTGGTTGTGGCCTCGGTCGTTTCCTTTTGCGTAGAGGTGGGCGACTGCGCCTTCTGCGATTCGGCCTCCTTTGTGAGCTTCTCGACCTTCGCCTCAAGCTCCTTAATCTCCTTGTTGACCTGTGGAAGCTTCGCCTTCGCTTCGCTCGCCGCCGTTAGGGAATGATTGTAGGTTTTGAGCGCTTCATTATAAGCCGTGCGCCGCTCGCTAAGCTTGCCGGATAGAGAAGACGCATCGAAGGTGGCGAGCACGTCGCCCTTCTTCACATGATCTCCGACTTTTACATTTACTGTGAGAACCTTTGTCCCCTCCAGCAGGGAAAAATCCGTTTGGTTGTCGGATTCGATCGTCCCTGTGGCGATCAGCTCCTGCTGGATATCGCCCTTCTGAACGCTGACAAGCGTTACGGGCGTGCCCGGCTCGGGCCGAACTAGGAAATAGACGATCAACGCAACCACCAGCACAATCGCAATTGCGCCGACGATCACGGCCGTCTTCTTCCCCTTAGAAAGTGCCTTAAATTTTTCCAACTCTCTCACCGCTTTCAAATACTGGAGCAGCCGCGGAAGCTTTCGTTTCGTTTTCATACACGATGTCGTATATCTCCACAGAATACTACTTCTCAGCTTACCGAAAAAACAATAAAAATGCTGTTGCATTCTGTAAACAATTTATGAATTATTTGTGTCCGATATCCGAGCGGAAATGCGCGCCCTCAAAACAGATGCGATGCACACCATCATAGGCCTTTTGGAGCGCTTCCTGAAGCGTAGCGCCACAGGCTGTCACTCCGAGCACACGGCCGCCCGCCGTGACGAATTGGCCGTCCTTCAGGGCTGTCCCCGCATGATAGACGGTCGCGCCGGGGATCTGGCCGCTCTCATCCAGGCCCTTGATCGCGATCCCCTTCGGTAGGCTTTTGGATATCCGCCAGAGGCCATAATCAACCGGCAGGCACAGGCGTTTTCTTCCCATGTGATCTCCTGCTGTGCGAGCCTGCCGTCCACCACCGCTTCCACGATATCAATCAGCGGCGTCTTCAGCGTGGCGAGGACGACCTGCGTTTCCGGGTCCCCAAAGCGGGCGTTGTATTCGATGACCTTCGGCCCAGCTGGCGTAAGCATCAGGCCGAAATACAAGCAGCCCTTGAAAGGCCTCCCCTCCTGCCGCATTGCCCGAATGGTCGGCAGAAAAATCTCCTCCATGCAGCGCGCGGCGATTTCCGGCGTGTAATAGGGGTTCGGGCTAATGGTGCCCATCCCGCCTGTATTGGGGCCTTTATCGCCATCGTAAGCGCGTTTGTGATCCATGGAGGATACCATAGGCTTCACCGTTTCACCATCTGTAAAGGCCAGCACAGACACCTCCGGGCCGGTCAGAAATTCCTCAACGACAACGCGGCTGCCGGAATCGCCAAAAATTTTATCCTCCATCATTGCATGCAGCGCATCCTTTGCCTCTGCCTCATCCTGTGCGATCACAACGCCCTTGCCCAGCGCAAGGCCATCCGCCTTGATGACAGCGGGCCAGGTATTCCGCTCCAAAAGATAGGCAAGCGCCTTTTCCGGCGCATCAAACACCTCATAACGCGCGGTAGGGATGCCATATTTTTTCATCAGGTTTTTAGAGAAAACCTTGCTGCTTTCAATCTCTGCCGCCAGCCTGGAGGGGCCGAATGCGCGGACGCCTGCCGCCTCCAACGCATCCACCATCCTGCCGCCAACGGGTCGTCCGGCGCGACAAAGACGAGATCTATTTGATGCTCTTTGCTGAAGCAACGACGCCTTCGATATCCATTGCGGAAATTGTGACGCACTGCGCATCGCGCGAAATACCGCCGTTGCCGGGCGCGCAGTAAATCTGCTCCACACGCGGGCTTTCCATCAGCTTGCGGATCAGCGCATGCTCGCGCCCACCACTGCCGATCATAAGAATTTTCATCCTGTTTCCTCCATCCCTATAGGATTTCAATCTGCTCTGTTTCGTCCGCCAAAACTCCATGACCATCGTCAAGCCGGATCACACAGCGACCGGATGCCTGCTCATAGGCCGCCGTCCGCTCCTCAAAGCGCTCAAAACGCGGCAGATATTTATGATAGTGTGGCAATATCTCCACTCGGGTGATCCCCATGCCTGTGAAATCCCCTCCGCCAGCCTGCGGCCGGAGCTCCGGGCTAAAGTGATCCACCAATTCCAGAGATTCCTGCATGGCAAGGCTGCCCGCGCTCACACCGATGAGCAACCCGCTTGATTTTAACCCCTGCAAATATGGTTCGCAGTGCGCTTCCCGCAGCCGGCGCACCAGATAAAAAGGATTTCCGCCGATGCATTCAACCACCTGATAGGCAAAAAGCCGGCTGGCCGGCTGCTGGTCAAAATCAAAAAAATCAACGGAAAGGCCCAGCCTTTCCAGTTCACTGCGAAGCCATGGCACGTGATAATCCTTCTCTTTAAAGCCGACTGACGCGGTGGTGACCAACGCCGCCCGCTTCGCACCGGCGGGAAGCGCCTTCTTTGCCGCTTTGCGCAGCCGCCGTGAAGTTAAGCCATTGGAAGTCATAAGCAGCATGCTGCTCCTCCTCTTATCAGCCCACAAAGCTCCAGCTGCCAGGCATACCGCCCGACAGCTGGAGCACGCTTTTAATGGTGGAACAGGCGGATGCCCGTGAATGCCATCGCCATTTGAAAGCGGTTGCAGGTGTCGATCACGTGATCATCTCGAATAGAGCCGCCCGGCTGGGCGATATACTGCACACCGCTGCGGTGCGCGCGCTCAATATTGTCGCCAAACGGGAAGAACGCATCTGAGCCAAGAGAAACGCCATCGAGCGTTTTCAGCCACGCCTGCCGCTCCTCGCGGGTGAGAGCTCCGGCTTCACAGTGAAGAACTGCTCCCATACGCCATCCGCTAAAACGTCCATATAATCGTCGGAAATATAAACGTCAATCGTGTTATCGCGGTCCGGGCGGCGGATGTTTTCCACAAAGGGAAGCGCGAGCACCTTCGGGTGCTGGCGTAGATACCAGTTATCTGCCTTATTGCCGGCAAGCCTCGTGCAATGCACGCGGGACTGCTGGCCCGCTCCCACGCCGATGGCCTGGCCATCCTTTGCGTAGCAGACGGAATTCGACTGCGTATATTTCAGCGTAATCAGGGAGATCAGCAAATCGCGCTTCGCTTCCGCGGGAAGCGTTTGATTCTCCGTGACGACATTTTCCAGAAGCGACTCGTCAATTTTCAGCTCGTTGCGCCCTTGCTCGAAGGTGACGCCAAACACATCCTTGTGTTCCACAGGCGCAGGGCGATAGGCCGGGTCGATCTGCACGATGTTGTAGTTCCCCTTGCGCTTCCCCTTGAGCACCTGGAGCGCTTCCGGCTCATAGCCGGGGGCAATCACGCCATCGGATACCTCGCGGGCAATGAGCTTTGCCGTGGCACATCGCAGGCTCGGAGAGAGCAATCCAGTCGCCGTAGGAGGACATACGATCCGCGCCGCGCGCACGCGCATAGGCATTAGCGAGCGGTGAAAGCTCCAGATCATCTACAAAGTAGATTTTTTTCAGCGTATCGCTCAGCGGCAGGCCGACCGCCGCGCCGCCGGGCTGACATGCTTGAAGGAGGCCGCACTGGGCAGGCCTGTCGCCGCTTTCAGCTCACAAACCAGCTGCCAGCTATTGAACGCATCAAGGAAATTGATGAAGCCGGGCTTGCCATTCAAAACGGTAATCGGCAATTCGCCGCCCTCCTTCATAAAAATGCGGGACGGCTTCTGATTGGGGTTGCAGCCGTATTTGAGCATCAGCTCATTTGCCATGATGATAACCACCCTTTCACACTTCGAAGATTTTCAATTGCAATCGGCGCCACCGTCAGTTGTTCTTATTGACAACGCGGGTTTCCTCCGAGCCGTCGGCAAGTCGATAAAACGCACGAAGAGAGAAACCTTGTTCGCTTCATTGAGATTTTCCCACATGAGCTGGTAAAGGAATCGATATCGCCTTCGATCCGCACCAGCTCCGGCTCGCCTTCAAAGGAGGGCACCGGGTTTCCATCGCCAAGATAGGTGTGGATGAAGTGGCCCTCGCCCGCCACCGGCTGGGGGTATTCATAGAAAAAGCGCTGGTGGATTCCGCATTGCCATTTGCGCTTTTGAGAATGGAAAGACGGTAGCTGCCATCCTTGTGCACCAGGCCGGAAATACGCGGGGTCAGAATGGGCGGATCCGGCTCGAAGGTGCGCATCCGCAGCGCCTCCTCAAAGGTCTTCTCCGCTGCAAGGAATTCATAAATCGTATCGGTCTGATCGCCATTGGTAACGATTGTGGCCGCACCAAACTTGCGCACAGGCCAATAGATCACAAGGCTCGGATCTTTGAGCTTTGCCGGGTCAAACGCCTGGGTGCGCAGCCCGCCATCCTCTTCCACAAAAATCCGGTTACGGCTGTTTTCACTGCGGCCCATGATAAAATAGGCGATCACCGCTTTTTGCCCATCTGCGCTTTTCCCGAGCACAATACCGCGGCCCGGGTAGGTATTATCGCGCAAAACCGCTCTCAAATCTTGAATCTGCATTGTTATGACTATCCTTTCTTTGCGAGGCGGAAGTTTTATGCGCGTTCGTCATGGCCTTTCTTCAAAAGGGCCGGCCAAAGTCCGGTTTGCCTTTTTGACCGGAAAGCACAAAACTTTTCCCTCTTTCTCTCTATTCTAGATCGTCTAAAGTCTGAAATCTGGATTCTGAAATCTATCTTCCACAGGGCGCACTGCTCCTCCACCGCGCGCGGCAAAAGGAGCCATTCCGCCTGCTCCATCACACGGCGTTGCAGAGTTTCAGGCGTGTCTCCCGCCTCGACCAGAACCGCTTTCTGGCTTAGGATCGGCCCGCCGTCCGGAATTTCATTGACGAGATGCACAGTCGCGCCCGTCACCTTTACACCGCGTGCCAGCGCTGCCTCGTGCACACGCAGGCCATAATAGCCCTTGCCGCAAAAGGACGGGATCAACGCGGGGTGGATATTGATGATGCGGTCGCGGTACGCTTCGATCACCGTAGGGCCAAGAATCGATAAAAGCCCGCCAGCACAACGATCTGCGCCCACAAGCCCGCAGCGCGTTTAAAATGGCCGCGTCGTATTCCTCCAGCGTAGCAAAGCTTTTGCGGGAGATCACCTCGCCGCCGATACCCGCGTTCGCCGCACGGGTGAGCGCGTAGGCATCCGGCCGGCTGGCGATCACGCGCACAAATTCGCCGTGCGGGATCTCCCCGCGCGCTTTTGCATCGAGCAGCGCCTGTAAATTTGTGCCGCCGCCGGAGACGAGCACCGCGATCTTCAGCATAGGTCAATCCCCTTCTCGCCCTCGCGTACTTCACCTAAGATGCAGGCTTCCTCGCCGTTCTCCTTGAGGATGCGGACGGCTTCATCGGCCTGATCCGCCGCGACTGCGACACATAAGCCGACCCCCATGTTAAAGGTGTTATACATATCGTGTTCCGAGATCCCCTCGCTCTGAATCACTTTGAAGATGGGGCGCACCGGCACCTTGCTTTTTCAATCGCCGCGCGCAGATAATCCGGCAACATCCGCGGAATATTTTCGTAGAAGCCGCCTCCCGTAATGTGGGAAACGCCATGGACCTCCACCTGCTCCATCAGGGCAAGCAGACTCTTTACATAGATGCGCGTGGGAGTCAGCAGCTCCTCGCCCAGCGTTTTGCCGAATTCATACATATAGAGATTCAGCCGCTCCGGTGTGATATTGAACACCTTGCGCACAAGCGAAAAGCCGTTGGAATGCACGCCGGAAGAAGAAACGCCAATGAGCGCATCGCCGGCCTTCATCTGTGCGCCGTCAATGAGCTTTGCTTTATCCGCCATACCGACGCAGAAGCCGGCCAGATCATATTCCTCCTTGGGATAAAAGCCCGGCATCTCCGCTGTTTCGCCCCCGATCAATGCGCAACCCGCCTGCACACAGCCCTCGGCCACGCCCGCAACGATCTGCGCCACGCGCTCAGGCACATTTTTGCCCACGGCCACATAATCCAGGAAAAACAGCGGCTTCGCACCCGCGCAGGCCACATCGTTTGCGCACATGGCCACACAGTCGATGCCCACGGTGTCGTGCTTGTCCATCATAAAGGCGAGCTTTAGCTTGGTGCCAACGCCATCCGTCCCGGAAACGAGCACCGGCTCTTTCATGCCGGTCAGGTCAGGCTGAAACAGGCCGCCAAAACCGCCGATACCGGAAACGACGCCCGGTGTCTGCGTGCGAGCCACATGTTTTTTCATCAATTCCACCGCTTTGTAACCAGCGGTTACATCTACACCCGCCTCGCGGTAGCTGTCGGAATAACTATTATCCATTGAATAAACCCATCCTTTCTTTCTAAACAAACCCCGCTGCGCCGAAAGCGCCCGTTTACTTCGGCTGTTTTACAAGAGTATCGAGCTTTTTGCTGAATCTATCCTCCGGCTGTTCCTGCGGCACATCGATCGGATAATTACCGGTAAAACAGGCGTCGCAAAAGCTGGATGTGGAGCTGCTGGCGATCTTATGCAGGCTCTCAAGGCTCAAATAGCCAGGAATCCGCGCCGATCTGTTTGCAGATTTCATCAATGCTCATCCGGCAGGCGATCAGGTATTCGCGCGAGCTGATATCCGTGCCGAAATAGCAGGGGTGCATAAAGGGAGGAGAAGAAATCCGCATGTGAACCTCCTTTGCACCAGCCTTACGCAGCAGCTCGATGATATGCGCGCTGGTTGTGCCGCGGACGATCGAATCATCCACGAGCACCACACGCTTGCCCTCCACTGCCGAACGCAAAGGGTTTAGCTTGATGCGAACGCTGCGCTCGCGCTGTTCCTGGGAATCTTGAATGAAAGTGCGCCCGACATAGCGGTTTTTGATAAAACACATGCCATAAGGGATGCCGGATTCATTGGCATAGCCGATCGCGGCATCCAATCCGGAATCCGGCACGCCCGCCACGAGATCCGCTTCCACCGGATACTCACGAGCGAGATACTTGCCCGCACGCTGGCGCGCAAGATGCACGCTTGCATTGTCGATTACAGAATCCGGGCGGCGAAATAAACGTGCTCAAAAATGCAGAGCGAGCTCTTATGACCACAGTGATCGCGGATACTGCGAATGCCGTTTTCATCCGCCACAACAATCTCGCCCGGCTCAATATCACGGACGAACTCCGCGCCGAGGCTATCAAGCGCGCAGGTTTCAGAAGCAAAAATATAGCTATCCTCCATTTTGCCGATGCAAAGGGGGCGAAAACCCTGCGGATCGCGCACAGCGATCATTTTGCGGGGGGACATCAGCACAAACGAATAGGCCCCTTCAATTTGATTCATCGCCCGGTTAATTGCCTGCTCGACGCTGCCTGCCTCCAGGCGTGCGCGCGCGATCAGCAAAGCGATCAGTTCAGCGTCGCTATCCGTCTGGAAAATTGCGCCCTGCTTCTCCAGCGGTTCGCGCAGGGCATGCGTGTTGACAAGGCTGCCGTTGTTAGCAATGGCGATCGTGCTTGGCATAGCGCATCACAAGGGGCTGAGAATTTTCGCGCTCTGACATGCCGCCGGGCGAATAGCGCACATGGCCGATGCAGATATCTCCGCCTCCGTCCTGGGAGAGCTTCTGGAGCGCATCCGCATCGAACACATCGGGTACAATGCCAAGATCGCGGTGATAATCGACCACACCGCCCCGATTGATCGCGATTCCGCAGCTGATCTGCCCCCTGTGTTGCAGGGCATACAGTGCAAGATAGGTCAAATGAACAGCATTGAACTGATTTTTATTATAAATTCCGAATACGCCGCATTCCTCATGGGGCTTGTCAAACATCGCAATTCCTCCTGAATGGGTTAAAAATTCTTCTTTCCGTTTAAAGCGCAGCAGCCTTCAACTGCAACGCAGCATCTTTTTCCAGCACCTTTTGGGCCATATCCTCCTTCATCTGGGAAAGCTTCTGGGCCAGCCCTTCATCGGAGAGCGCCAGCATCTGCACGGCGAGGATCGCTGCATTCTCCGCCCCGTCGATTGCAACGGTGGCCACCGGAATGCCGGAGGCATCTGCACGGTGCAAGCAAGGCATCCAGACCGTCAAGCGTGGAGGATTTCACCGGGATGCCGATGACAGGCAGCGTCGTATGCGCTGCCAGCACGCCGCCGAGATGGGCCGCCTTCCCAGCCGCCGCGATAATCACGCCAAAACCGTTCTCCTTCGCCCTAGAGGCAAAATCAGCCGCCGCGGCGGGAGTGCGGTGCGCGCTCATCACATGCGTTTCCACCTCTACGCCGAAATAACGCAGCTTTTTGATTGCCCCGCTGACAATGGCAGATCACTGTCGCTCCCCATAATAACCGCTACCTTTTTCATCACTTTTTCAGCACTCCTTCTTCAATCCCAAAAAATAAAATAGCTGCCGCGCAAAGCGCCACAGCTTTCGATCTTGATTATTTACTCTTGCCGGACGGCATGCGGGCGCACCTTGCCCCGGTGCAGATGACTGAAACACATCCAATCAGCGGCAGGCCTGTCCCGTTCATACCGACCTCTCCATTTCGAGTGATTTGTATATTTATTCTATGGCAACCGCAAAAAAAATGCAAGGCAATCCGACTGTAAAAAAGTTTTTCTACATATATATTGAGGAAACCAGATAGCGCATTTGCTGATTTTGTATATAATGACAACCTAAATCGACAGAAAGGAGCACCTTGTTTTTATGAAACGATTTTTTAAAATGACGCCCTGCCTTTTGATCCTGATGAGCCTCCTGCTCTGTGCCTGCACGGACGCGGAATTTTTGACGGAGGAAACGTTTTTAAACCGTTTCAACGCGCTCGACGAAACACAGCAGCTCAACGCCAGGGACGCGCTGGCAAAAGAGGAGGATACCTTTATCGGACACTCCTATTTTCTATCGCCCAAAGGGGATGAAACCTACATGCTCTGTTTGCAGATCGATAAAGAAAGCGCTGAGCTGAAAGCCTGCTCCCTGCTCTATGCCGCATGGGCGATGAAGAGAGCGACACATTCTTCGCCGCGCTCGCCTCCCGCACGGCGCAGGCTTTTACCGGGCAAAGCGCACAGGCCTGTGACGGTGCCTTGAAAAAGGCGGGCGTTCTCGGCGCCGCGCGAGATGAAGCAAACGCAGCGGGGGAATCGCTGGAATGGAACGGCTTCCGGATCAGCAAGGAAAAAATCTCCCTGGGCTACCGTATGACCATTGAAACGATCAAGAAGGATCAATCCCGCGCAGCGGACACCGCCGCACAGGAGGAGGCCGGGGACGCCGATCCCGAAAAGGCGGAAACGCCCGCTTCTGAAGCGCCCGCGGAAACCGGCGCCTCCTCTTCCACCGCCTAAGGGAAAATCAATCAGCCATACGCTATGCCGCATTCTGCCTGCGGGGCGTATGCTGAATATTTTTTATTTGCCGGAGGCACGCCGGAGATATTGCTTAAAAAATGCAACGCCCTCTTTTAAAGCTTTCACTGGAACGCGTTCATTGGTGGAATGCGTGCACAGCAGAAGGGAAGTATCCACCACAAAGGGGGCAAAGCGATAAATATTTTCGCAAATCGGCTCGTAATGATAGGAATCCGTACCGCCCATCACCAGATAGGGCGCTACGATATAATCCGGGTTGGTTCGCATGCAGAGCTCTTCCAAAATGGCAAAACAGCGGGAATCCGTGGGCGAAATTTTGGAGGGCTCTTTGCCCTTGAGCAGCTTTACCTCAATATTTTTGTTGCGCACCACCTTGCGGATATGGCGTTCGACGCCGGCGATGGAATCGCCAGGCATCATACGAAAATTGACCGTTACGCTCGCCCGCTGCGGAAGCACGTTCGCAGCAGGGCTGCCTGCGCCATCGTCGCGCCGGTTGTGGTGCGGATCAGCGAAGCGGCGGGCGGGATTTTTTCATCACGGCGAGCACAAGGGGCTTCAATAGCCAGAGGTTGCATGTGACAATCCGCGCGGGATAAGAAACGTTGCGCCCGATTTTCTGAAACAGGCTATAGACCATGCCTGTCATTTTGGATTTGCACTGGTGGTTTTCAAGGTCTTGGATCACATCCGCCAGCTCGCCCAGCGCCGTGTGCTGCGGCGGCTGGGAGGAATGCCCGCCCTTGGAGAAAACGGAAATTTCAAAATCCGCGTAGCCTTTTTCCGCCACGCCGATTCCGGCTAGATATTGATCTAAGATGCCATTCACCTTAGCGGGCAGAATGGCGCCGCCCTCATCGAGCACACAGTCGAGATGGACGCCGCGCTCCTTGAGAAGCTGCATCAGCGCCCTTGCACCGGAAGTTTGGGAGGCGACGACCTCCTCATCATCCCAAAGAGCAAGTAAACATCCCGCTCAGGCTCAAAGCCCTCCTCCAGCAGCGTTTCCACCGCCTCCATCACGGAGATCAGGTGGTTTTCATATCCAGCGCGCCACGGCCCCAGATGAACTCCCCATCGTTATAACCCTCATAGCGGATGCGTCCAGTCGTTTTCCGTCCCATCCTCCACGGGGACAACATCCTGATGAGCCAGCATAGCAATCGGGTCAAGCGATGCGTCCTTCCCCTTCCAGCAGTAGAGCAGGTTGGCGGGCGGCACCACTTCGCAGGTGAGCTTTTGATGGATCAACGGGTAAGCTTCCCGCAAAAACAGATGGAACCGCTCAAACTGCGCCCAATCCACATCCTTCTGATCCGGATAGGATACCGTAGGAATCCGGATGGCCTCTGATAAATGCTGCGTCAGGCGGCTTTGATCGACCGGCTCTTCCGGCAGCGGATCATAGGCCTGTTTTTTCGGGGTAAAAAAAGCGGCCCGAATCAAGGTAATCGCAAGAAAGGCGGCCAATAGCCCTAGAATCGTGTATAAAACAATTTGCCAGGTTGCCATGAACAATCCCACTCCTCTGTAAAAAGTCAAGCGAAAAGCGCCGGCGTATCGCGCTTTTCGCTCTGTGTTAATTTTTCAGGCTCTGCAACGGCGCGGGGATTCGCCCGCCGCGCGCAATAAATTTTGCGGGCGAGGTGGTTTTCAGCGCCATGACCGGGCCGCCGCCCAACAGGCCGCCGAAGGAAAGCTCCTCCCCCACCTGTTTGCCGATCGCAGGAATCACGCGCACCGCCGTTGTTTTGGAATTGACCATGCCGATAGCGGCTCATCCGCAATGATGGCGGAAATAACCTCCGCCGGCGTATCGCCGGGAATCGCAATCATATCGAGGCCAACGGAACAGACGGCCGTCATCGCCTCAAGCTTTTCGATGCTCAGCGCGCCGCAGCGGGCCGCGTCGATCATGCCCGCGTCCTCTGTGACCGGGATAAACGCGCCGGATAGACCGCCCACATGGGAAGAGGCCATCGTTCCACCCTTTTTCACCGCGTCGTTTAAAAGCGCAAGAGCGGCAGTCGTGCCGTGGCTCCGCATTTTTCCAGCCCCATCTCCTCAAGGATATGGCAACAGAATCACCCACCGCCGGGGTTGGCGCCAGAGAGAGATCCACAATGCCAAAGGGCACATGGAGCCGCTTAGAGGCCTCGTGGGCAACCAGCTGGCCCATACGGGTGATTTTAAATGCCGTACGCTTAATCAGATCCGCCACGCCGGTTAAATCGCATTCCGGCGCTTTGGCGAGGGCCGCGCGCACCACGCCGGGGCCGGAAACGCCCACGTTGATGACGCAATCCGGCTCGCCTGCGCCGTGGAATGCACCCGCCATGAAAGGATTATCATCCGGCGCGTTGCAGAAAACGACGAGCTTTGCGCAGCCGATGCAATCGCGATCCGCCGTGATTTCGGCAGCCTTGCGCACGATATCTCCCATCAAACCTACCGCATCCATATTGATGCCTGCCTTGGTAGAGCCGATGTTAACAGAGGAGCAAACATGCTCCGTGCGGGAGAGCGCCTCCGGGATGCTGCGGATGAGCGCTTCATCTCCCGCCGCAAAGCCCTTTTGCACCAGCGCCGAATAGCCGCCGATAAAATTGACGCCAACCGTCTGCGCAGCGCGTTCAAGCGTGAGAGCGTATTCAACCGGATCTCCCCCGCTCGCTCCGCAGATCATCGCAATCGGGGTGACGGAAATACGCTTGTTGATGATCGGGATGCCGAACTCCCGCTCGATCTCCTCACCCGTGCGCACAAGGCGCTCCGCCCGGCGCGTGATTTTCTCATAAATGCGGCCGCAGGCCTTTTGAATATCAGAATCGCAGCAATCGAGCAGCGAGATGCCATGGTGATGGTGCGGATATCGAGATTCTCCTCCTGGATCATCGTGATGGTCTCCAGGATATCCCTTGTGTTAATCATATGTAAAAGCCATTCCTTCCTGCATTCAAATGCGGTGCATGGAGTTAAAAATATCCTCATGCATAACGTGGATTGAAAGATTCATCTCGTTGCCCATCGTCTCCAGTTTTTCTGCAAACGCGGTAAAGGGCACGGCGCAATGGCTCACATCCACCAGCATCATCATGCAGAACATCTCTTGCAGGATCGATTGGGAAACCTCTATGATGTTGACCTGATTTTTAGCGCATTGATCGGATACGCTCGAAAGGATGCCGACCATATCTTTGCCGACAACGGTAATCACTGCTCGCATGAATAAACCTCCGTAAAGCTTCAGAATTTGCATGAGGATACGGCCCGCATGAAGCAGGCGACTCCCGCATATTGATTGTTATTCTACCATAGATGCGGATCATTGAACAGGGGCAGAGCCATCCCCTGGAAAAAATTTTTAGCCAACTACTGTTACATGGCGTCGAAATGTGGTATATTGAATGAAAATACTGCATTGATTTCTGCAAACTTTGTAAGTCGTTCCATCTCCGGCTGCTAGCTACGGCATAAGAAGATGCGGAAAAGCCCAAACTCTGGGCAAAGGGGGCTTTTATCTTGACAGAATATAAAAAACGCATGGATATGCATACGCACACGGATAACTCGCCGGACGGCAACCACTCCACGATGTACCTTTGCGAATGCGCGGAGCAAACCGGCCTGCGGGCCATCGCCTTTACAGACCACTGCGAAGTGGACGCCTATTATAAAGACCACTACGACCGCGCCGCCTTTCAGGCATACTTTGAGGTGGTGAAAGCGCGCTCCGTTTTCCGAGGCCGACTGATCGTCGCTGCCGGAATTGAGCTCGGCCAGCCGGCTTATGATCCGGCCCTGGCGGAGCAGATCCTCTCAAAATTCGATTACGATGTTGTTATCGGCTCCGTGCACAACCTGCGGGACCGCAAGGATTTTTACTTCATGGAATATGACGGCTTCACAGACAGCGACCTGGACGCGATGGTGGAAGAATACCTAAAGGAACTACTCACTATGGTGCAATGGGGTGGTTTTGATATTTTGGCGCACCTGACCTACCCCCTGCGCTACATGGTCGGTGAAAACCACCGCAATATTGACCTCAACCGCCACAGCGACCTGATCGATGAGATCCTGCGCCAGGCGGCCCGGTCCGGCAAGGCGCTTGAAATTAACACCTCCGGCCTGCGCCAGCCATTGGGGGAAACGCTGCCCACGCTGCCATACGTCCGCCGCTTCCGTGAATTTGGGGGCGAATATGTAACCGTAGGGTCAGACGCACACTATGCGGAAGATCTCGGCAAAGGGGTAAACGAAGGCATGAAGGTCGCACAGGAGGCAGGGTTTTCACACGTTACCCTCTTCCAGGGCCGCACGCCGCTGCCGATTCCTATTGAATAAGCCGCGTGCGCGCCTTTGCATCCTTGAGGATCGCCCTCTGTCCCCTGTTGAGTCTTAGCATTGATATAAATAAGGGAGGAAAACGAATATGAACTATCAAAACCTGCTCAATTCCAAAATTAAGGAGATTAAGCCCTCTGGCATCCGCCGCTTTTTCGATATTGTGGCAGAGATGGATGATGTGATCTCCCTCGGCGTTGGCGAGCCGGATTTCCCCACGCCGTCCCATATCCGCGACGTAGGCATCCAATCCCTGATGGATGGGCACACGAAATACACCTCCAACGCAGGCTTGATGGAGCTGCGCAAGGCGGTGGCTGCCTATTATGAGCGCCGTTTCCATGTAGCTTATGACGGATCAAAACAGGCGATCATCACCGTAGGCGGATCTGAGGCGCTTGATTTATGCTTCCGCGTGTTGATCGAGCCCGGCGACGAGGTGCTGGTGCCGGAGCCATCCTTTGTTTGCTACGCGCCGCTGACGACGATCAGCGACGGCGTGCCAGTGCCGATTGTCACCAAGCAGAGGATCAATTTCGCCTGACGCCGGAGGCGCTGAAGGCCGCCATCACCCCAAAGACGAAGCTGCTCGTTTTGCCCTATCCCAATAACCCTACCGGCGCGATCATGCGGCGTGAGGATTTGGAGGGGATTGCGGCAGTGCTGCGCGGGACGGATATCATCGTCATCTCCGACGAAATCTATGGCGAACTTACATACGGCGGCGAGCAGCACGTTTCCATTGCGGAAATCGACGGCATGCAGGAGCGCACCATCATCGTCAGCGGTTTTTCCAAGGCCTTCTCCATGACCGGCTGGCGGCTCGGTACGTGCTGGCGCGCCGGAACTCATCGAGCGCCTGGCCCGCCTCCAGCAGAACTACATGCTCAGCGTGACCTCCTTCGCCCAGTACGGCGGGGCCGAAGCCCTCAACGGCCCGCAGGAATGCGTGGAAACCATGCGCAGGGCCTTTGAGGAACGCCGCAAGGTCCTCATCGAAGGGCTGACCGGCGCGCCGAATATCCGTTTCAACAACCCCGAAGGCGCGTTCTACCTGTTTATCGACCACCGCGACACCGGCCTCGACTCGGTGACGTTCTGCAAGCGGCTCCTCGAGGAACAGCTTGTGGCCTGCGTGCCCGGCGACGACTTCGGCCCGTCCGGCGAAGGCCATATCCGCATTTCCTACGCCACCAGCACGGAAAACTGCGCCGAGGGCGCGCGCCGTATCCGCGCCTTCCTGAACAACCTCTAGAAACAAGGAGCCATTGCGATGCAAACCCATCGTCATCAGGCGGACATACTGATCATCGGCGGCGGCGTGTGCGGCCTCAACGCGGCCCTCACCGCCCGGGAACAGGGCCGATCCGTCATCGTCATGGACAAGGCCGTCATTGAGCGCAGCGGACACATCGCGGGCGGCATCGACCATTTCCTCGCCTACATGGACACCGGTGCGGAATGGGATACCCGCGAAGCCTACCTCGAATTCACCGGCAAAAGCGCCCGGGGCGTGACCAACATCGACGTCGTGGACTCCGTGTATTGCCAAGAACTCCCCCACGCGCTCAAGCGCTTCGAGGAAATCAACTGCACGCTCCGCCAGCCGACGGCACCTATTACCGCACCAAGTCCTACG
>ENA-OQEX01000613-OQEX01000613.1-human-gut-metagenome-genome-assembly--contig:-NODE-613-length-17787-cov-8.772877_pt1 | contig 17787 bp, 27 predicted proteins | sample MGYA00242802_ERZ504649 | MGnify/ENA primary metagenome ERZ504649 (study PRJEB26092, sample SAMD00036194) | human gut metagenome | host: Homo sapiens | study: EMG produced TPA metagenomics assembly of...
TGCTTTGCTGTTCTCTCCGTCGCCCTCGCTGTTCCAAGACCAGCATTTGAAGGCTGTTTGTCATGGGCAGCGAATGGTTGACGGATTTTTTCATTTTGGGGCTTGACTTTTAATAGTTAGTCTCCTAATAACCCTCTCAGCCATCGCTGCGCGATGCCAGCTCCCCCGAAGGGGGAGCTTTTTCCCTGCGAATCGGCAAGTTTTTCCTGCAAACAGAAGGTTTTCTTTTCCTCCACAGCGCATAAAGCTCCCCCTTTCGGGGGAGCTGGCGCACGTCAGTGCGCCTGAGAGGGCGAGGCATCTCCCCTCCACTGCACCGTGATACGTCCCTCTTTCAGCCCGCGCAGATCATTGCTTTCGGAAAAATCCTCCCGGTCCATGGTCAGGTTGGGGTTGTAGTAGGGGTCGTGCAGGATGTTCGCCTTGCCGTGCACGGCATACAGCCGCTGCTGCTCGGCGGCAAAGCGCCGGGCTTTCACCGGGTCTTTTTCGTCGCCGCCGCGGCTCTTGCTCTCGTAATGGGTCAGCTGAGCGTAGGGTGTCCACGCAATGCGGCAGCCTGCATCCCGCACCCGCAGGCAGAAATCCACATCGTTGAAGGCCACCGCAAAGGCTTCGTCCAGACCGCCCACTTCGTCCCACACGCTGGTCTTTACCAGCAGGCAGGCACCGGTGACGGCGGAAAAGTCCTGCACCGTTGCAGCGCGGAACATGTAGCCGCTGCCGCCCGCCTTGCGGTATTTGTGGCTGTGGCCCGCGTAGCCGCCAAGGCCGGTCACGACACCCGCATGCTGCAACGTCTCGTCCGGGTAGAGCAGCTCTGCGCCGCAGATGGCCGCGCCGCCGGGGTGAGCACACTGCCGCAAAAGCTCCGTGAGCCAGTCGGCATTGCGCACCTCCACGTCGTTGTTCAGCAGCAGCAGATAATCCCCGCTGGCGTACTGTCGGCCAAAGTTGTTGATGCCGGAGAAGTTGAAGCCTTCTGCGGGTAGTTGACCACCTGCAGGCCGTCGTAGCGCTGCCGGGCTTCCTTATAATAGGTAAAGGTGGCCGGGTCGGTGGAGTTGTTCTCGATGACGATGACCTCAAAGTTCTCCCAGCTGGTTTTGGTCCAGATGCTGTGCAGGCACTTTTCCAGATCGTCGGTGTGGTCCTTGTTCGGGATGAGGATGCTTACCTTCGGGTCGCCCACGATATCCCACTTCACCCGGTAGGTACTGGGGAACAGGCCATCCTCACAGTGCCGGTGCGTCCGGTGCGGGCCAGATGGTCGGCCAGCGCCTTTTTGGCTGCTGCCGCCACATAGGGCTTGGCATCGGTGCCGCCGGAGGTGGAGCCTGCGTGCACCCGCCAGTAGTACAGCACCTGCGGCACATGAGCCGCGCCGCCGGTCTTTCCACAAGGCGCAGGAACAGGTCGTGGTCCTGACTGCGTCGCACTCCGGCCGCTCCCCGCCGATCTCATCCCACAGCGCCTTTTGGAACACCGCCAAGTGGCAGATGTAGTTGCAGCACAGCAGGTAGTCCGGGGCGTAATCCGGCTTGAAGTGGGCCACCATGGGCCGCTGGATGCTCTTGGAAAAGAGTGCTTCATCGCTGTAGAGGAAGCGTCCGGCTCGCCCTGCGCCCGCAGCTGCAGAATGGCTTTGCCCATGGTGTACATGGCGTGGGGCGCAAGGATATCATCGTGGTCGGCAAGGGCCAGATATTCCCCTGTGGCAAGCTCTGCCGCAGCATTGGTGTTGGCCGCAATGCCTTTGTTTTCGATCTTTTTGTATACGATGCGTTGATTCTTTGTCTGATATTCCTCCACGATGCGCTTCACATCGGCATGTTCTGCATCGGAAGCATCCGCAAGGCAGAGCTGACCGTTGGGGGCCGTCTGGTTCACAAAGGAATCCAGAAATTCCCGCAGGTATTTTTCCGGCGTATTATACAGCGGGGTCAGGATGCTGATGGTGGGCAGGCCGCAGTCTGCCGCCGTTTTGCCGGCCATTTCGGCCCGCTGGGCTTCCAGCACCTTTTTGGCGGGCAGATAGCGGGCACGCTTGCCAAAGCAGCGGCGCTTGACAAAGCCCGCGCCCCGTTTGAGCATGGTGGGCAGGCCCTCGTCCCTCGTCAGCTGCACCGCATAGCCTGCCAGTTCTCTGGCACGTTTCAGTCGTACATTCATATCAGGCCTCGCCGCGCTGCGTTGCCTTGTAGGCCGCGCAAACCGTTGCCGTATCGCCATTCATTTTCAGGTGGCCGTGGCTCAGCCATGCCACCTTGCTGCACATGCGCTCGATCTGCTCAATGGAGTGAGACACCAGAATGACCGTGGTGCCGCCCGCCATCAGCTCCTGCATCCGCTTTTCGCACTTCTGCTGGAACAGGAAATCGCCCACCGAAAGCACCTCGTCCGCAATGAGGATATCGGGCTTGGTGATGGTGGCAATGGCAAAGCCGATGCGGGCCACCATGCCGGAGGAGTAGTTCTTGAGCGGCACATCCAGAAAGTTCTGCAGCTCGCTGAACTCCACGATCTCGTCAAACTTTTCGTCCAGATACTTGGGCGAGAAGCCCAGCACCGTGCCGTTCAGATAGATGTTCTCGCGGGCAGTCAGGTCCATATCAAAGCCCGCGCCCAGCTCGATGAGCGGGGCGATGGAGCCGCGGACCGTCACCTTGCCCTTGCTGGGCTTGTACACGCCCGCAATGGTCTTGAGCAGGGTGGACTTGCCCGAGCCGTTCAGGCCCACAAGGCCGTAGAAATCGCCGGGCATGATGTCCAGACTCACGTCCTTCAGGGCGTAAAATTCATCGTACTGCAGGCGGCCCTGCACCATGGCCAGAAAATACTCTTTCAGGCTCTCATGCTTTTCCTTGGAGAGGTTGAAGCACATGGAAACATTGTCCACTTTGATGATCGGTTCCATTGTTCTTCCTCCTTAAATATGCAGCACAAAGCGGTCCTGCGTTTTGCGGAATACCCACACGCCCACCAGCATGGAGAGCACGGCGCAGCAGCCGCACACCGCGAACATGTTGAAATCCAGCGGGATGCCCCACATCACGGTACGGCGGAAGCCTGTGATGTACCAGTACATGGGATTCAGCTTGATGATCTGCTGCATGTTGAACCCGCCGATGGAAAAGGTCATCTGGGTGGGGTCGTAGAAGATGGCGGAAAAATACAGCAATGCGGTGATGAACACGCTCCAGATGTGCATGATATCCCGGAAGAACACGGTAGCCGCTGCCAGAAGCAGGCCCACGCCCAGACTGAAGAAGAACAGCGTCACCAGCGGGTAGACTGCCTCAATGAGGGTCAGGTGGAAGGGTGCACCGGTAAAGATCATGACCAGCAGCAGTGCCACAAAGCTGAACACGCAGTTCACCATGGCAAAGCAGCACTTTTCCAGCGGGAAGATATACTTGGGGATATACACCTTTTTGAGCAGGGGCGCAGCGCCCAGCACACTGCTCATGCCGGTGGAGGTGGCCTCGTTGAAGAAGTTGAACAGCAGCTGGCCGCACATCAGGAACACGGCAAAGTTGTCGATGCCGCTGCCGCGCATGTCCATCAGACTACTGAACACGGCCCAGTACACAAGGCACATGAGCAGCGGGTTCAGAACGCTCCACACCACGCCCAGCACGCTGCGGCGGTATTTGAGCTTGAAGTCACGGCTGACGAGGTTCCACAGCAGATAGCGGTAGCGCCAGAAGCCGTTCCACATTGCTTTGAATTTTGCCACAGGCGATCACCACTTTTCAAAATATTCAAACTTCTGTGCAGCAAAGGGCTCGTGCAGCTTGTCCTTTGCGCTGGTCTTGTGCTCGCAGCCGCAGTCCGGCCACTGCACGTTCACGGTGGGGTCATCGTAGGGGATGCCGCCCTCGCTGGTGGGGTCGTAGACATCGGTGCACTTGTAGCAGAACTCTGCCACATCGCTCAGCACCAGAAAACCGTGTGCAAAGCCTCCGGGATGTAGAACATCTTCTTGTTCTCCTCGGAAAGGGTCACGCCCACCCACTTACCGAAGGTGGCGCTGTGGGGGCGGCAGTCCACGGCCACATCATACACCTCGCCCTTGGTCACGCGCACCAACTTGCCCTGCGTGTGGTTCTTCTGGAAGTGCAGGCCGCGCAGCACGCCGCGGGTGGAGCGGCTCTGGTTGTCCTGCACGAATTCCTTATCGATGCCGGCTTCGGCAAACTGATCCTTCTGATAGGTCTCCATAAAATAACCGCGGTCGTCGCCGAACACCTGCGGCTCAATGACCACAACACCGGGGATCTCGGTCTGAGTAAACGTAAACTTGCCCATATTTTGTACCTCTCTTTTTGTGAAGCATGTTTGTTTTATCTGGAAAAGTCTGTTCGACGCAGGCTTTTGCGCTTATTTGCCGCGGCGGGTCTGTCCCTGTTCCGTGCGCGTTCTGCGGCGTTTCTTCCGCCAAGTGATGAACCGCACCACCAGAAAAGTCACCAGCGCTGCCGCTGCGGTGGACCCCAGCGAGATGCCCAGCAGCCAGAATGCATGGCTTTGGGGCTTTACCGCCTTGGCCGCTTCCAACTCCTGACCGGTGCTGTTCTCCAGCAGTTCAGGCAGGCCGGAAATTTCCGCATCCACACGCACGCTGGTGCTCTCCTGCTTTTCGCCGCCGTGGACGGTGTACACAGCGTACACCTCCGGGTCGGAGCCAAGGACATAGCTTTCCGGCAGTTCCAGCGTCACCTCCACATCGTCGGCAGTCAGGCCGTTGGCCAGCAGCAGCCGCACGCCGGGGTCGGAGACGGTCACGGTGCCAAGCTCCCGCCGCCGCCCACCACGCTCAGCGGTGCTGTGATGCCCTGCGCGGGCAGGTCGGTGTAGCCGGTAAAGGTGCTGAACGCATAATCCAGCAGGGTGCGCATATCGTTGTATTTATCAGTGCTCAGCTCGCTCTGCATGGTCACGCAGATGAGCCGGACGCCGTTCTGCTCCGCCAGACAGGCGTAGCTGTAGCGGGCCGTGTTGGTATAACCGAGCTTGGAACCCAGAATGGACGAGATGTAGTACCGGCTGGAGCCGATGCGCATTTTGTCCTGCTGGGAAAAGTAGCGGGTCACGGGCTGCACATTGGTGGGTTCCATGGTGTACATCTCATTGCGGGTGAACACCTGCTCAAAGCCCGGCTGCTCCAGTGCCCAGCGCAGGATCTGCGCCATATCGTAGCAGCTGGTGTAGTGGTCCTCGTCGCTGATGCCGTGGGGGTTTGCAAAGTGGGTGTGCGCAAGGCCCAGCTCTTCTACTCGCGCATTCATCTTTGCCACGCCGTCCGCGATGGTGCCCTCTCCCACATATTCGGCCAGCAGGTTCGCGCCGTCGTTGGCACTGGCCATCTGGGTGGCATACAGCGCATCGGTCAGGGGCACTTCTTCGCCCTCGCGCAGGGCAATGTGACTGGAATCGGTGCCTGCCAGCGAGTAAACATCCTCGTGGGTCACGGTGAGCTTTATATCATCCAGTTCCCCTGCGCCTTTTCGCAGGCAAGGCCCAGCGTCATCACCTTGGTGATGGATGCCGGGTGCAGCTCTTCGTTCATATTCTGCTGTGCCAGCACAAGGCCGGTGTCTGCATCGATGATGCAGTAAGCGCGGGTGGCACCAAGGGCAGGGCCAGCCGCCGCTGCCCCCGGCACGAACACGCAGATCATAAGCAGCACAACGCACAGCGCCGCTGTCAGTTTTTCATCTGGTTTTTCTCCATTGAGCGTTTTTCTGCCCGTCGTACTGCACCGGCAAAGCATCAGATAATAGTATACCACACTTTGCCCCGGCTGAAAAGACATTCACGCGTCGTGATTTCCCAGAAGCACCGGCTGCATCTGCCGCCCGGCCAGCGCAGCGTCCAGTGCAGCGGGCAGACGGGCAAAGTCCGCCTTCAGGCTGTTGGGCTTGTGGGTGGGGTCATCCTGCCCGTAGGGCACAAAATAGTAATGCTTGCGTTGGAAAAGTCGAGCGATGTTCTCCCCCGATGCGCCCAGCCCGTCGTTTGTGGAAACGCCCACCACCACCGGGCATCCCACCCGCAAAAGGCTTTTTGCCGCCAGCGTTACCGGCGTATCGGAAAGCCCCGCCGCCAGCCTTGCCAGCGTGGCCCCGGTGCAGGGCGCGATCACCAGTGCACTGACCAGCTTTTTAGGGCCAAGCGGCTCCACGGCCTGCAATGTGTCCAGCACTGCATGGCCGGTAAGGGCTTCCAGCCGTTCCTGCCAAAACTGCCCGGTGCCAAAGCGGGTATCCTGCTTTGCGGCAAAGCTCATGATGGGCAGCAGCTCCCAGCCCTGTTCTGTCAGTTGCTGCGCTGCCGCAAGCGCCGCTTCCAGTGTGCAGAAGCTGCCGCACACCGCAAATGCAATGCGTCCTTTTTTCTGCGTTCTCATGTGTGTTCCTCCCGCTCCCGCAAAATGGTCAGCACGGTGCGTGCCACCGCTTCCCCGGCCGTGTCCGGCGCACAGGCGGCGGGCAGGCTGAGCGCATGGATGGCCTTGCAGCCCAGCCGCTGCGCTGCCGCAAAGTCGGTGCCGCCAGGCTTCGATGCCAGATCCACGATCAGGCTGCCGGGCCGCAGAGCCGTCAGCACCGGCTCGGTCAGCACCGGGGCCGGGATGGTGTTCACCACCGTATCAAAGGCCGGAGCCAGCGCGGCCAGCCGGGCAAGCTCTGCACCCCGCAGACCAAGGCTCTCGGCCAGCGCACGCTGTTCGGCGCGCCGGGCACAAACAGTCACATTTACCCCCAGTGCCGCCAGCCGCGCCCCCAGTGCCTGCCCCACCGGGCCAAAGCCCAGCAGCAGAAGGTTTGTGCCCCACAGGGTACGGGTGCGCTCGGCCAGCAGGATGCCAATGCAGCCCTCCGCCGTAGGGATGGCATTGTACACCGTCAGCTCCGGTCGGGCAAAGTAATCCACCAGCTCCACGCCAGCTTTCTGTGCGATGGTCTTTGCCTGAACTGAGAGCCTGCCGCCCAGTGCCACCGCGCCGGGTTTTGCGGCCCGCAGTAGCTCCGCCAGTGGGGTGCGGGCCGCATCCAGCGGCAGAGGCAGCAGGATATAATCTGCCAGTGCAACCTGCTCGGCTCCGCCCACCGCATAACCTGCCCGTTCCAGCACCCGGCCTGCCGCCGCCTGCCGGGCATCGGTGCCCACCACCGCAAACAGCTTTTTCGCTTCCATGCCGCATCCCCCTTTGCCTGCTCGTGGGCCATCCTATGCAGGAGAAATATTTGTTGTGAAAAAACTCCTCCAGCTTTCGCCGGAGGAGTTTTTTATCACGATTATAGAATGCGCCGCCCTGACATCCGGCACATCTTTTATTTTACGAACTTTGCCACAGCACGGGCTACGATGCCGCCCAGAATGCCGGAGACAAGGAACTCGGCCACGCCCTGCACGCCGACCAGCAGCACCACGAACATGAAGGGGTTCGCAGCACCCTTGACGGACACGAGGTTCTGCACGTAGTCACAGCCGTAGAAGGCCAGCACGATCCAGCCCATGAAGAACACCGTGTTCAGGAACGGGGCGCTCATGGCACTGAGGATGTAGCTCCAAGTGCCGGGCTTATCAAAGCGCTTCAGGCCGCTGAAGATCAGGCCGCAGCACAGGCCCATCAGCACACGCATGCCCACACACAGGATAAAGGTGTTGACGGGGCTCACCTGAAACAGTGCGCCGGTCATGGCGGAAGCACCAGTGATAGCGTCATAGAAGCTCACTGCGCCGAACACGCCGCCCAGCAGCGCACCCACAGCGGGGCCCATGGTGATGGCACCCACTGCAATGGGAAGGGTCAGGAAGCTCATGTACAGCGGGCCCACAGGCACACTGCCCAGACCCACCATCTTCATGACCAGCTCAATGGCAACCAGCAGCGCCACACGGGTAAGAGTTTTCGTATTTTTCATATTCAGTTTTCCTCCTGCTGCCGTTCCGCCCTATACGTCGGATACGGCGCAAACCTGCCCGCTCTATGCGGGTTTTGGGTAAATATTCAAACAGATTGGAGCGCGTTTTGTCAGGGCGTGTTCCAATGGGAAAGGCTTTTTCAGTGGTCGCACGGGAAGCGGATGCCCGCATTGCGGCGGGCCACCGTGAGCACACGGCTCACCGCGATGGTGGTATCCTGCATCCGGCCGCACAGCTCCTGATCTCCGCTCTCCAGCGCACGGGCAAAGGCTTCAAACTCTGCCGCCTGCCGGGGCCTGCCGCCATTCAGGTTATAGTGCTCTTCCTTGCCCTCGTTAGGGTGGAAGGTGATGCCGCCGCAGCAGTTGGCGGTGGACTTCTGCATGATATAGCCTTCGTGCCCTGAATGATGTACCGGGCCGGGGCCGCGCAGTCCTTGGCAGCGATGCTCACGGCCTTGAAGCCGCTGTAATCCATGGTCAGGATGCCGCTGGTGTCGATGCCGCGCTCCATGTTGCGGTATATTTGGCCTGATTCGGCTCCCCGAACAGGCCCACGATGTAGCTTACATTATATACGCCAAGATCCATCAGGCACCGCCGGCACAGGCCGGGTCAAAGGCAGGCTGTACATCGCCTGCACAGAAGGCATCGTACCGGCTGGAATACTGGCTGAAATTGCACTGTACCAGCTTCACGGTGCCAATGCGGGGCAGCAGCTCCCGGATCTTTGCGTAGTTTTCAAGGTACTGGGTGGTGATGGCTTCAAACAGGAACACCTTTTTATGCCGTGCCAGATTTACCAGTTCTTCAGTCTGGGCCGCCGTGGGTGCCAGCGGCTTTTCCACAATAACATGTTTGCCTGCTTCCAGCGCCACGCGGGCATAGCGCACATGCTGCAGGTTCGGCACTGCAATGTACACCACATCCACCCACTGCAGCAGTTCCAGAAAATTGGTGGTGTGCTGCGGCACGCCGTACTGGCCGCAAAGGCTCTGAGCCAGCTCGGCGCTGCGCTCGGTGCTGCAGATGGCCTGCACCGTAAAAGGCGTGTGCTCTGCAAGCCATGGCAAAAATTCCCGCACGATCTTGCCCGTGCCAAGAATGCCTAATTTCATCTGATTTTTCTCCCCATCCTGTCGTTGGTCAGCCTACCAGCGCTTCCGGCTCGCGGCGGGTGCGCTTTTTGGGTAGGTGCGCTGTTTTGCATGGCCGTGCTGGTTCTGTCGGCTATAGTGCCTGCCGCCGCCCGCACTGTGGTGCTGCGGCTGGGACGCATTGAGCTGGTACAAAAGGGCAAGTCCCTTCATCAGCAGCTCCGGGTCGTAGGTCAGCGGGTGGCGGCACAGCGGTGTCACATACTTTGCCAGCCCTCCTGTTACCACCAGAGTGGCCGGACGGCCAAGCTCTTCCTCAATGCGCTGCACCATGCCGTCAATGAGCACAGCCGTGCCCATCACGGAGCCGGACAGCATGCATTTTTCGGTGTTGGTGCCAATGGCGCTTTTGGGCGAGCCAAGATGCACCTGCGGCAGCTGGGCACAGCGGTCGCCCAGTGCCCGCAGCCCGGTGGAAAGCCCCGGGCAGATGACACCGCCCCGGAACACGCGGTTCTCGTCCACCACATTAAAGGTCGTGGCAGTGCCAAGGTCCACCGTGACCACCGGCAGCGGAAAATTTGCCGCCGCATAAGCCGCATCCACAAGGCGATCCTTGCCCACGGCGTGGGGTTCATCCACGCCCATGGTCAGTCCGGTTCGGATCTCCGGCGAAACGATGACCGGCTTCCTGCCCGTATAATGGCGGGCGCACTCGGCCAGTGCCCCGGTGATCTGGGGCACCACGCTGGTGAGCACAGCGCCCTCAAAGCGCATGGGGCGCTCAGGATGGCGGCGGTGCGCAAAAATTTTATCCATTTCGACACGATATTCTGCAGCCGTGCGGGTGCGCACCGTGTCCATGCGCGCCACAAAGCATACACGTCCGTCCCGAATGCCCCCAAGGGCGACGGTGGTGTTGCCTATATCAATGGCTAAGATCATAATTCTGTTTTCCCTTTATAACGCGGCAGTATCCGGCAGGACGGCGGAGAAAGCTCCCCGATGGCCTGCCCCTCACCGCAGTCTGTCTATTCTTTGTCAAGCTATATTTTACCGCATTTTGTTCCCAGTTACAAGCCTGTACAAAGATTTTGTTGTGCTGGCGGAACTTTTGCATTATACTAAGGTAAGAAATGTGGAAACAGTACGTTTTTGCAGGAGGTTTTACCAATGGATCTGAACGGAAAATGCGTCCTTCTGGGCGTAAGCGGCGGCATTGCCGCCTATAAAATGGCCAACGTGGCCAGCGCACTGCGCAAGCTGGGAGCCGATGTGGAGGTCATCATGACCAAAAATGCGACCCAGTTCATCACCCCTGTTACATTTGAAACGCTTACCGGCCACAAGTGCATGGTGGATACCTTTGACCGGGATTTCAAGTTTGAAGTCACCCACATCTCGCTGGCAAAAAAAGCCGATGTGATCCTTGTCGCCCCGGCCACTGCCAACGTCATCGCCAAGATGGCCCACGGCATCGCCGATGATATGCTCACCACCACAGTGCTGGCTGCAAAGTGCCCCAAGCTCGTTTCTCCGGCCATGAATACCGGAATGCTGGAAAACCCCATCACGCAGGATAATATCGCCACGCTGGAACGCTACGGCTTCACGGTGATCCCCTCCGAGAGCGGCGTGCTGGCCTGCAAGGATGTTGGCAGCGGCCGTCTGCCTAAGGAAGATGTGCTGATCGAGTATATCCTGCATGCCATTGCCCGGCCCAAAGATCTTGCCGGTCTGCGCATTGCCGTCACCGCCGGCCCCACGCAGGAGCCGCTGGACCCGGTGCGCTACCTCACCAACCATTCCACCGGCAAGATGGGCTATGCCCTTGCCCGTGCCGCCGCCATGCGCGGCGCGGATGTCACCCTTATCCACGGCGAGACCGCCCTGCAGCCGGTCAAGTTTACCACCGATGTGCCCGTGACCACTGCTCAGCAGATGTACGAAGCCGTCACCAGCCGCTTTGATGCTACGGATGTGCTCATTATGGCCGCTGCCGTGGCCGACTACCGCCCCGCTGCCGTGGCAAACGACAAGATCAAAAAAAGGACGGCGACATGTCCATCCCTCTGGAACGCACGCCGGATATTCTGGGCACCATCGGCCCCAAAAAGACCCACCAGTTCCTGTGCGGTTTTTCCATGGAGACCCGCGATCTTGTGGAAAACTCCTCTGCAAAGCTGACCAAAAAGAATCTGGACATGGTGGTTGCCAACAACCTGAAAGTGGCCGGTGCCGGTTTTGGTGTGGACACCAATGTAGTCACCCTCATTACCCCGGACGGCACCCGTGAGCTGCCGCTGATGAGCAAGGCCGATGTGGCCGATGCCATTCTGGATGAAATTTTAAAACGCCGCTCCCAGTGAGAAAAAGTGGCTGTCGCATGTGCAACAGCCACTTTTTTTATTTTTCCTTCCGTGCAAACACGATGCCAATGGTACCCGGGCCGGAATAGCCGCCGATGGTGGTGCCGATGTCTGTCTCGTGGCATTCCTTGAAACTGCCGTATTTCTTCAGCCCCGCCTTCACTGCGTCCATGCACCGGGCTTCGGCTGGCAGGAGGAGATGAATACAAGGCTGTCCTCGATGTCGTCGCGTTCCACCAGACGGTCGGTGATGTACTTGCCCACGCAGATGGGCAGGCTGCCGCGGTATTTTTTGACTACCTTCAGCTCGCCGTCGATCACTTCCAGTGCGGGCTTGATGCCCAGCAGGTTTGCCCCGAAGGCCAGCACACCGGAGCAGCGGCCGCTCTTGGCCATAAAGTCCAGCCGGTCCAGTACAAAGCTCAGCTCTACCCGTTTGGCAAGGCTCTGCAGCCGCATCGTAATGTTGCGGGGGGGCAGGCCATCTGCAGCCACTTGGCCGCTTTCAGCACCAGATAGCCCTGCCCGGTACAGATATTCTGGCTGTCCACCACATAGACATTCTCGAATTCGCCTGCCGCCAGCTTCGCATTCTGGAAGCAGGACGAAAGCTTACTGCTGACCGAAATATGGATCACCGCATCGCACTCTTTGGCAAACGGCTCAAAAAATTCGGTATATTCCACCAGATTTGCGGCGGCGGATTTGGGCATTTTGCCGCCCGCATTCACATAGGCAAACACATCTGCCGGGTGGATCGTTACGCCGTCCAGATAGCTATCCTCGCCCATCAGAATGTGCATGGGCATCAGGGCAATGTCCCACTGTGCCAAAAGCTCTTCGGACAGGTCGCAGGTGCTGTCCGCTGTGATCTTGATTCTCACATTATTTCTCCTTTTATAAAACCGTTCTGCATCCTCTGTCGGCCGCACCGACGATCCCTTAAAAAATTGTCCTTTTCTATTTTACCACAGATGATTCAAAGTTGTTAAGTATTTTGTAAAGGCAAATGTAAATCTTTTATGAAGAAGTTCCCGGTTTCGGTTTTCTTGTACACTTATCACAAATTCCGAATTGGATTTATGGTTCTTTCCGAAAATTCGGGTTTACCTGTTTATTTTGTCCGCCAAAAATTATATAATAAGATGTATCCTAATAGAATGGATTGAATCGGTCTGCTCTGCGGCCGTTATTTATTTGGAGGTTGCCTTATATGTTCATGTACACCGATTACAACCAGCACCTGCTGGACAATGTAAAAAAGATCCACTTCATCGGCTGCGGCGGCAGCGGCATGTATCCGCTCATCCAGATCCTTGCCGCAAAAGGCTACGAGATCTCCGGCAGCGATGTGCTGGATGGCAGCATCATCCGCTACGAGCGTGAGATGGGTGTCAAGGTCAGCCTGGGTCACAGCGCCGATAATGTGATCGGCACCGACATGGTGGTCTACTCTGCCGCCATTTCCAAAGATAACGTGGAACTGAATGCCGCTGCCTCCTACGGCATCCCCACCATCGAGCGCAGCGTTCTGCTGGGTTATGTGAGCCGCCTGTACAAGCAGAGCATCTGCGTCTCCGGCACCCATGGCAAAACCACCACCACTTCCATGATTACCACTGCGCTGGAGTTGGCAGGCCGCGACCCGTCTGCCGTCATCGGCGGCAAGCTTCCGCTGATCAATGGCTACGGCAAGGCTGGCAAGGGCGACGATATCGTAATTGAGTCCTGTGAATTTGCCGAGACCTTCCTGAAACTGACCCCGTACCTGTCCGTTGTGCTGAACATCGACAACGACCATCTGGATTACTACGGCAGCATGGGCGAGCTGAAGTTCGCCTTCAAGCGCTTTGCCCTGATGACCAAGTTCATGATCTTTGCCAATGCGGACGACAAGAACACCATGGATGTCATGTACACGCTGGACCGCCGCGTGCGCACCTTTGGCATCCAGAACGACGGCGATTATCAGGCATTGAACGTGAACGAATACAAACCCGGCTTCTTTGAGTTCGACCTGAAGGAGTGGAACAAGGTCACCGGCATATCCGTCTGGCTGTGCCCGGCTACCACAACATTTACAATGCGCTTGCCATGTGCGCCGTCTGCCGCTTCGTCGGTCTGACCGTGGAGCAGTGCGCCGATGCCGCCCTGAACTTCAAGGGCGCTGGCCGCCGCTTTGAGGTTTACGGCGAGTGTAACGGCGCTTTGGTCGTGGACGATTATGCACATCATCCCACCGAGCTGCGCGCTACCCTGACCACTGCCAAGGAGATGGGCTACAAGCGTCTGATCGCCGTCCACCAGCCGTTTACATACAGCCGCACCAAGATGCTGTTCAACGACTTTGTGGATGTGCTCAAGATCCCCGATATCACCGTGCTGACCCCGATCATGGGCAGCCGTGAGCCCAACGATCCCACCATTACCAGTGCAAAACTGGCCGCTCAGATCCCCGGCTCTGTTCTGGTGAACAGTCTGGAGGAGGCCGCCGAGTGGGTCAAGCAGACGCCCGGAGGGCGATCTGGTCATCACCCTCGGCTGCGGCGACATCTACAAGGCCAGCAAGATGATGGTGGCCGACAACCAGTAAAGAATCTGCTATACAAAAAGAGGAACGACAGCTGTCGTTCCTCTTTTTTTCGTTGATCCGGGTCAGTTCCGCGAGCACTTTTCCGCGTCGATGGCCAACACGAACATCAGCACATAAAGCGCATCCTTCGGGTCGGTGATGTCCAGAACGTAGGTGTCCGTCCAGTGGAACGGTTCCTTGGACACGGCAGCCACCGTGCCGCCGTCCGGGCCGGTGATGGTATAGTCCCACTCGAATACATCGCCCTCCACATGCCAGCCGTTGAAGTCGATGTTGTACTTCGGCTTGAAGAAGGTCAACTCCTTTTTCAGGGTACCGATGCAGGTCTCGCCCTCGTACAGCTCAAACTTGGGCAGCCAGGTCAGGATCTCTTCCTTGACGGTGCCCAGCTCCTGCTGTTCTTCCGGGTCGTAGATCTTCAGGCAGTGCCCCCAGGACAGCTGCCCCTTGACCACATACACGGTGTTTTCGTTTTCGTCGTAGATGTCGTAGCTGTCAAACCAGCTGAATGCACGCTGTCTAAAAAGCAGTTTCATCTTCCTCACCTCACTCGGAATACGATTTGGGACGTCCTTTTCGTGCGGTTCTTCCGCTTTTTTCCATCATACCAGATTCTGCCTCATCGTGCAATCCCGAAGCAGCCCCGCCCGGAACATTCTCCGGGCGGGGCTGCCGTTTGCCGTTCAGTTTTCTACGATTCGGCATGTTTTGTCATTCTTTTTCGTTTTGTATTTCAGTGGTGTCTGCACTTCGGCGCGGATCTTGCAAGATAGGTGCGGGTCTGCTCTGCGCCCTGCAAAATAGACTCCACCTGCGTTTTCTGCTCTGCGGTCAGGCCGTCATCCTCTGCCAGCAGCTCCGCGTTGCCCTCAATGATGGTCAGCGGCGTTTTCAGCTTGTGGGACAGCTGAATGATCCGCTCCCGCTGCCGCTGCTCCATGGCCCACTGCTTCTGTAAGCTGCCGGTCAGTGCATCGCCCATGGTCTGCAATGCCTGCAAAGCGCTCTCGTACTCCCGCACCTTCGCGCCGGAAAACACCGCGCTGTCCAGTTCCTTCCGTGCCACCGCCTGCGCTGCGGCGGTCAGCTTTTCGGTCTCCCGGGTCAGGAAGCGCCCGGTCCTGTGGGTGCTCCACACCACCGCCCCCACCAGCAGCAGAATGCCCAGAATGCAGTGCACGGTCTGCATATCCGGCAGCACGCCCCGCAGCGCAGGGTCGGCGTAGGGCACAGCATAGTCAAATTGCAGCAGGCAAACCGTTCCGTCCTGCAATTTTGACGTCATATAATACTGTGTGTAGCCAAAATGCCAGCGGGTTTTCCCCCGCCGGTTCTCCATTGCCCGCTGCAAGTGCCCGGCATCCATGTTGGTGGCCAGCACCTCGCTGCTGTCCGGCGCGGCAAACAGGGCGTACCGGCACAAGGAGTCCAGCTGCGTCTCGTCAAAGGTGTCGGCGGTCATACCCGGCAAAACGTCCTGTGCGGCTTTCTGGCAGGCCTGTGCGGCCTGATTCGCGGGCAGGAACAATCCGCTGTTCTGGATCCACAGCAGCAGCACCAGCAGCCACCCCACCGCGACCAGCAGGCAGGCCAGCGCCGTGCGCACCAGATATTGCAGCAGCACGCTGCGCAGAGAGGTCAGTCTTCGCTTTTCCATCGGTACCCCACGCCCCATACGGTATTGAGCAGCTTTTCCGGCTCCGGCACGCCCGCCGCCCGCAGCTTTGCCCGGATATTTTTGATGTGCTGTGTCACGGCAGTGTCGTCCGCCGTGCCGTCAATGCCAAAAACCGCTTCGTAAATTTGCTCCTTGGTAAAGGTCTGCCCGGCGTGCAGCGCCAGATACTCGCAGATGGCATACTCCGAGCGGGTCAGCGGCAGCACTGTGCCCTCCACTGCCGCGCTCCGGGCGGTCAGGTCAAAGGCTACGCCGCTGCGCACCATCCGGTGCGCCGGGGTGCGGCTCTGCCGCCGAAGATGTGCCGCTACCCGCGCCCGCAGCTCTGCCACCCGGAAGGCTTGGACAAAAAGTCGTCTGCCCCGATGCCCAAGCCTTCCAGCACAGCCGCCTCGTCGGTGCGGGCGCTCAGAAACAGAATGGGTGCTTCGGTCAGGCTGCGGATGCGCCGACAGACCGCAAAGCCGTCCTCTCTGGGCATCATCACGTCCAGCAGGATGCAGTCTGCCCAGCGGCATAGCGGTTCGGTCAACGCCCCGCCCGCCTGCCGCGTTTCTACCGGTGACCGTCCCGCTCCAGAGCGGTGCAGATCAGCTTGCAGACCTCCAGATTGTCATCCACTGCCAGAATGTTTGCCACAAGATCACCTCAACACGTTATAAACAAGGCAGGATGCTCCATACAGCAGGTACACATGGGCGGGGTAGAACCAGTAGAACAGCCGCTTATGTCCGCTGCCACGCTGCCCATTGTACAGCAGCATCAGCAGCACCGCCGCTACGCCGAACCACTCGTAGTAGTCGGTGAACATCTGCGTCCACACAAAATCCGCCTGTCTGCAAAGCATCCCAAAGGTCGGCACAAAATCACATAGGAAAATGAGCACGGCCCATGCCGTCAGCTGTACGCGGCGATGCCCCCGCAGGGCATACAGCAGCACACCGCCCAGCAAAAAGCTCCAGCCGCCGTCCGTGATGGTTGTCCACATGGGCAGCGGGCTTGTAATGACAAAGGCCACGATCGTTGAAGCAATGGGCATCTCCTGTACCCCGGGGAAGAGCAACAGAAATACTACCACCACATACGGCCAGCACAAAACGGCGGCAATGGCGCCAATGCCCTTTGCGAATTTTTCTCCCGCAGCCAGTCAATGCCCTGCCAGACGATGCACAGCAGCACAAAATCCTGAAAAATAGCATTCTGCGGTAGAAGCCATCCCCGCGCCGGAAGGCCTTGGCGTAAATCATAAAAAATTCCAGCGCCGCCATGGCTGCGCCGATAGCCAGATGCGGATAAAATACCGCCTGCGGTCATGGGTATGGGCAAAGCCTCTACCGTGCAGAACAGAAACAGCGGCGCACTGAGCCGCCCCAGCATACTGAACACCGTCGGGATGCAGCCGGTGAACTCGAAGAAATAATGAATGTGATCCAGTACCATCAGCACCAGTGCAATGGTCTTGAGCTGGGTACCGTCCAGCCCTTTTTTCGTCAATTTTTCCATACAGGCTCTCCTTTCCTTGTGCATTCAGTGTAACAGGAAAATCTGTAGAAGTATAAGTTTCTGCCTTTATGATACTATTTTTTGCCCCAAAACGCAAACAAAAAAGCCCTAAGACTTTCATCTCAGAGCTTTCTGTTCAAGTCGGCGACTACCTATTTCACGCGCCGTTTCCAGCGAACTATCTTCGGCACAAGTGAGCTTAACTTCTGTGTTCGGAATGGGAACAGGTGGAACCTCACCGTCATCGACACCGACCGATCTGACTGAACCAGTATAACATGTTTGTTGTACTTTGTCCAGTGTTTCTTAGAAGGACGTGCCTTCAAAACTGAATAATCACTGCTTACATTTTTTCGTTGACTCTCAGAGTCTCAAGCGAATTGTGGTCAAGCCCTCGACCTATTAGTACACGCTTGCTGAATGGATCACTCCACTTACACATCGTGCCTATCAACCTTGTAGTCTTCAAGGGGTCTTACTTGTTTAAAACAATGGGATATCTTATCTTTGGGTCGGCTTCACGCTTAGATGCTTTCAGCGTTTATCCGATCCGTACATAGTTGCCCAGCTATGCTCTTGGCAGAACAACTGGTGCGCCAGAGGTACGTCCGCT
>ENA-OQEX01000614-OQEX01000614.1-human-gut-metagenome-genome-assembly--contig:-NODE-614-length-17770-cov-2.082696_pt1 | contig 17770 bp, 16 predicted proteins | sample MGYA00242802_ERZ504649 | MGnify/ENA primary metagenome ERZ504649 (study PRJEB26092, sample SAMD00036194) | human gut metagenome | host: Homo sapiens | study: EMG produced TPA metagenomics assembly of...
TGGGAGCAGCCAATGTAAGGACTCCAGAGAGAGATTCCTTGGATCTTTCGAAAGAACTTGCCTATGCATATGGTGGAACGTACACTACATTTATGCACCATTGTTTGTAAACTCGGAAGAAGTCAGGGACAGTCTTGAACAAGAGCCGAATATTAAAGGATGTTTAGAGCTTGCAAGGAATGCAGATATCATTCTAACCAGTGTTGGTTCTATCGTATATAAGAGTTGGAAATCTTATTTAAGTACCAGAGATTTATATAATCTTGAGAAGAAAGGTGCAATCGGACATATCGGAGGACATTTTTACGATATGGAAGGAAATGAAGTCATAACACCGTTTGTTAATAAGATGATCGGTCTTGGTATTGAGGATATCAAGAATACAGAAAATGTGATCTGCGTTGCAGGACTGGAGATGAAGGCAGAAGCGATTCTTGGAGCTGTGAGAGGCGGATATATTAATACACTGATCACAGATGAAGAGGCAGCGAAGGCAGTGCTTGCATTATGTAAATAATATTTACATCATATTAATAAAAAAGACTGTAAAATAAGTTAGTCAGACTTATTTTACAGCCTTTTTATTACCATTATTTAGCTTTTACACTTTTAGAACCAGACCAGTTAGAATAATAAGTTTTACCACCAGATTTCAATATTGTGCGGATTCTTACATAATATTTTTTCTTGGATTTTAGTTTTTTTATTGTTACACTTGTTTTTTTGTATCCAGAAACTTTCTTGATCTTACTCTTAGAAAAATTAGGTTTTTCACTGTACTGAACCTGATAACCAGAGATTCGTTTTGTTGGCATTTTGGTGGAAAGCTTTTTCCAACGGACAGTGAATGATTTTTTCTTAGCTTTTACAGATCTTAAGCTGCAGTTTTTAGGAAGAATCTGATAAGAAATCATTTTACTTCCCGTATAGTCACCACGGAAATTAATCTGAGCCTGATAGGTACCAACATTTTTTCCAGTTTTCTTATAAATGATCTCATAAGAAGAAGGAGAAAGCTTTTTGCCATTGCGATCTGTGATCGTGACAGATGGTTTTAGAACTTTTCCATTGTAGGTGTTTTTGGTAATTCTATAAACAGCAGGCTTTGCAATTGTCTGTACAAGCTGGCTGTCATTACAAATACTACATCGTTTTATGATACTTCCATCCTGAGTTGGTGTAGCTTCGGTTCGTATATTTTTATAGTGATGAGATTCACATTTTTCAACATGAATCTTGATGACAGCGGTGGAAGCAAGCTTATCATTGTCATAAAAATATCTGGTTTTGAAGCTGTTGTATAGCAGTTTTCGTCAATCACATATTCAAGGTAAATCGTTCCAGGTGCTTTTGCATTTAAGCTCACTTTTCCAGTACGGTCTGTTGTGAGTGTTGCAACTTTTCCAGAAGTATCTTCATGGCCTGTGGCATCGGTTAAGATCCAATGCCCCCGATTCTGGTTAAATCCGATATAATCAGTACCAGCAGCATTGATTCCTTTTAGCTTGATATCAGAAACATTCATGGAGGTGCCTGCTGATAAGTTTTTATGATTCGTATTATCAGCAGTCTCAATCCGTGATAATGCCCGTGTAGAGATCAGACCGTCGTAAGTAATGTTGATCGTCTTTAAATTAACACTGTAAGTAGCACCTGCGGATGACATCGGAATATACTGGGCAGTATTTGATAAAGCATAATGAAATGCCTGTTTTGTATCAGCATTTGAGGCAAAACTGCTCCATGTAACTCCACGGTTTGTATCTTTGATATTTAAGTTATCGGTAAGATAAGTTTTTAAATCTTCCCTGGCACTGATACTACTGCTTCCAAAAGTACCTAAAGTTGCGGTTGCAGCATCAGCTTCATCATTGCTTGCATTGAGAACATGTTCTAATAACATCACTTTATAAGTAAGGATCACAGGACAGTTGTAAGTTGTCACTTCTTCGCTGTCAGAAGTGGTTCTCTTCATTTTGATCGCACTGTAAGCAGGAAGGGAAATGGATGATTTGTCTTCTTTTTTCTCTGTTTTGCTGACAGAATCTTCTTTGGACCAGCCTTTTTCTACGGTATTGGAATAATCAAATGTGTAATCCACAGAACCACTTGCAAAGGCTCCAAAGTTTACATTTGTTCCGACAGTTACGGAATGTCCCATTGTGTAAGAAGAACTTCCGCTGATATTACTTGTATGGGATACAGTGTTTTCTGTACTTCCTGTGTACTCAGCATTGGCACTCTGAGGAGTATCATTCGTAAAACTAGAAACAAAAGATTCGTTTTTATCAGAACCATCACTTCTTGTACGGATATAAGTAGTTCCAGTGTCTTCCTGAAGAACAGGGCTTACCTTGAAATCATAAAAGACAGCGATCAAGGCACTTCCATGTCCGCGTCGCCTGTTATCACCTTCAGATCTGTTCAGGCTCAAAATAGACCAAAAGACATCCTGCGTTGTATTATTTTCAAGAGACTTGAAGCTGTGAGTTGCACTTTTATCACTCCAATCCCAGCCTTTTTTATTGCTGCTGCTTGTATGCTGAGCCAGATAATATTCATATAATTTTTTACGGATATCTGTATTTGCATTACTAAGAGAATTACTATAATTAAAGCCATTGCGATGAATATGCCATACATAACCGCCCTTATATTCATTATTGGATATTTTACCAGTGTTATTATATTCAGCAATCGTAGAATAACGCATAGCTTCCATTCTTGAGCTGTAATTGCTGGTACCAGACTGCGATTGACGATTTCGGTGAAGTATATAAGCGATGTCAAACCAGTCTTCTGCCGAAGTCGCATTTGGTGCACCAGATTTGGTGGAAGCATTTGTCTTTGTATGACTGCCACTAAGCATATCCTGATAAAATTTCAGCTTACTGGAGTTGAACGCATTCGATCTTACATTAAATGCGACAGAGTTTCCACTACATACTCCAGCAGATTCTTTTAATGTTAAAGTATCAGGAACAGATGCAGGAGAAGCTGCCGATACATTAAATGCAGGGGAAATCCCGCTTAATAAAAATGATATGGAGAGAAAAGAAGAAAATATCCTCTTACCCCATAAGTTTTTCAGATTCTTTTTCATATAAGACCTCCTTCACATAAAAATACCTTATTATCTCTGGTTTTATTTTATGAAAAAGACTATTTGAAAAATAGTAACCGATAGTCACATATTAATTATGGAGTTTTGATGAAAAAACGTGACTCTAAGACACTATTTCATAAGAAAAAAAGATTATAAAATAAGATCATAAAAACAACGACGTAAGTATTATATTCAAAAGAATAAGATGCTTACGTCGTTTGCTTAGGATTGCATCGAAATTTCCGATGCAATAAAAATTACTGATTACTGATTCGAAATTTCCTGATAAATATTCAGATCGTCAGGTAAGGTCACAGTCACAGATTTCCAGGATCATGATAAGTCAGGTTCATTTTTAAAGTGATCGAACCTGTCTCATTGTCACCGCTTTCCATAACCATTTGGATGGATTCTTTCACAGGAAGATCTTTGTCATTCAATGTTTTTGTACCAGTCAAAGAAGAAATCTTAATGGAATTACTTCCACCAGTTACAGTTGTCATCTGGGAGGCAACATCTTTGACATATTGATTCAAGCCATCGTTATTGATACTGTATTTAAGGATAGTATTTCCATCCTTTTCACTAAGTTTCAGATCTTTGTAATATTTTGCAGGCAAAGAAGTCTGTCCGGTTGTGGATTGAAGCTGTTTTTGTATACCTGCGATATCCATTTTCATTTTCTGCTTTGTTCCATTGGTGTTCATGTAATAATAACCATCAGAATAATACATATTCATATCCATAGTCTGCCCAAGCATGTTTAAGGTAGAAGTCATAGACATTTTTAACTGATCTTTATCAACAGTCTGTAGTTTTGTATCAAAATTCATCTTGATCGTAACGTTTGAGGATGAAGAAGCCTCACTATTTGCAATCTTATAAGAAGCTTCTCCACTGAAATCAGCATCTTTTAATTTGGAACTTTGTTTAAGACTTGATTCCAAAACTTCTTTCGCAGTACGTTTCTTCTGACAGCCGCTGATCGAAAAAAGCAGCATACAGGAAAGAAGCAATGCAGTCACTTTTTTAATTCTAATTTTCATAATGAATCCCTCCATGAAAGAGTTAGTAGTTATTAAGTTTAGTTTACCATATAATCATAATTTTGTGTTAAACTAAAAATAAGAACAGGAACGGAGGTACTTGAAATGAAAAAAACAGTATACCTGACATCAAAACAAGATGGATTAAAACTACATGTACTGCTTATGGAACCAGAACAAGCTCCAAAGGGAATCGTACAGATCTGCCACGGTATGGCAGAACATAAAGAACGCTATGAGCCTTTTATGCAGATGTTGTGTGACAATGGCTATATCAGTGTAATCCATGATCACAGAGGTCATGGTAAGAGTGTCAAAGATGCGGCAGACCTTGGATATTTTTATGATGACAGTGGAAAAGCGATCATAGAAGATGCTCATCAGGTAACAACATGGATGAAAGAACGATATGGGGAAGAACTTCCATATCATTTGTTCGGACATAGTATGGGATCTTTGGTGGTTCGTTGTTATCTGAAAAAATATGATGATGAGCTGGACTCTCTGATCGTATGTGGAAGCCCAAGTGAAAATAAAGCAGCAAAGGCAGCAGGATTTCTTGCAAAAACTGCTTGTAAAATGGGAGCACACAAAAAAGGAGAGTTCTTCCAGAAGATGGCATTTGGCTTATATGGAAAGGCATTAGGAGAAGATGAATCCGAAAATGGCTGGATCAGTTATAACAAAGAAAATGTAAAAGCTTATGATGAAAATCCATTGGATGGATTCGTATTTAGTAATAATGGATTTTTAAATCTGTTTTTATTAATGGATGAAACTTACAACAAAAAAGGATGGCAGGTAAAACATCCGTCACTTCCGATCTTGTTTATCGCAGGAGCAGATGATCCATGCATTGGTTCAAAGAAACAGTATGCACAGGCAATGACAACTTAAAAAAGCGAGGGTATAATCAGGTACGTGGAATGTTATTTTTAAATCGGAGACATGAGATCTTAAATGAAGATGATGTAGAGAAAGTTTATGATGCGGTATTGCATTTCTTAGAACAGCATTCCAAAAAGATGACTGATAGTAACTAGGGAGATAAGAAAGAGCGTGATAAACTAGAAGCAAGATCATGAAAGGGGAGGAAAGTTCGTGGGAAAATGGTTTCGTCAGATATTGCAGGGAGAACATTCACTGTTTCGGTTATCTCTTCCATTTCGGGTAAGATTATTTAATGTGCTTGCATTAGTTGGTGGAATGATCAGTCTGATCAATGGAATTTCATCATATGCGAATAATCAGGATAGTGTGATTCTAGGATTGAATCTTGGGATTGCAGTGTTGTCTTTCGTGTTGTTGTTTTATGCATACAAAAGCGGCAGATATCAGTTTTGTTATGTTGTTACGATCATTATGATCTTTCTTATGATGTTCCCATATTTATTTTTTAAATCTGGCGGTTACAAGGGCGGGATGGTTTCTTTTTATATTTTTGGAATCTTATTTACAGTCTTTATGTTGGAAGGAAAGGTAATGTTTTTTACAGCATTTATGGAAATGGTCGTATATATAGCAACGATCATGATCGCCTATCAAAATCCGCAGATGGTCGTGTGGTTTTCCTCTGAAAAAGAAGTTGTGATGGATCTGTTGATAGGATTTTGTGCATCTAGTATTTCGGTGGCAGCAGTGATGTATCTGCATTTTCGGATGTACAACAAACAACAAGAGATCTTAGAAGAAGCAAGGATCGAAGCACAGTCAGCGAACAAGGCAAAGAGTGCATTTCTTGCTAATATGAGTCATGAGATCAGGACTCCGATCAATGTAATGCTTGGAATGAACGAGATGATCCTTAGAGAAAGTGAAAGCGAAGAAATCCGTCAATATGCAAAAAGCATTGAACGTTCTGGAGGTTATCTGATCTCATTGATCAATAATATTCTGGATATTTCAAGGATTGAATCCGGAAAAATGGAGATTGAAGAAGGAAAATATGAACTCAGGCAGCTGCTTGATGAAGTGATGTTGATCGCAGAGAAACAGGCGGAACAAAAGTCGTTAAAAATGAATCTGATATTTGATAAGACCTTGCCAGCGTATCTGATCGGTGATGTGATACATATCAAACAGATTCTTTTAAACCTGATCAATAATGCAGTAAAATATACCAAAGAAGGTCAGATTGATATTAAAGTCAGTAAAAATGCAGAGGAAACGAAGCTTATTTTCGAGGTAAAAGACACAGGGATCGGGATCAAAGAAGAAAATTTACCTATTTTATTTGACGCATTTATGAGAGTAGACTCTAAGAAAAATAAGAAGATCAAAGGAACCGGATTAGGACTTGCGATCGCAAAACAGCTGGCAGAACAGATGGACGGTATGATCTGGGTAGAAAGTGTATACGGCAAAGGAAGCAGTTTTTTTGTGCAGTTTCCAATGAAGAAGGTATCTGATGGGAAGATTTCAAATGTTGAATGGAAGGAAACGGATGAACGAAAGAGAAGATCATTTGTTGCACCGCAGGCAAAGATTTTAATTGTAGATGATAATCCGGAAAATCTCATGGTGACAAGATCACTTCTGAAGCGTACAGCTGTGTTTGTGGATACAGCAGCCAGTGGAGAGGAATGTGTGCACAAAGTCAGACAAAACGTATATGATCTGATATTACTTGATTATATGATGCCGCAGATGGATGGGATCGATACGATCCGGGAATTAAAGAAAGATGTACAATTTCATATTCCAGTGATCGCTTTAACTGCTGATGTGACGAAAGGGATTGAACAGACATTTTTAAGAGAAGGATTTTGTGCGTATCTTTCAAAGCCAGTGATGTGGAGCAAATTAGAAGACCTGCTGATGAAATATTTGAGAGATGATCTAGTATTTATTCGTGAGGATCTGAAAGAAGAACAAAAGATCAAAGATGAAGAATTTAAGCAGCTGAAGGGGCAGCTAAAAGAAAATGATATAAAGATTGAAGAGGGGCTTAGACTTCTGGATGGAGACTTTATGCAGTATCGTAAACTGATGGAATTCTTTACGGAGTACCAGGAAGAATATATGAGACAGATGCAGCAGTTGATGACACAAAAGGAAGTGAAAGTCGATGAGATCACAAGGATGATGCACACCTTAAAGAGCAATGCAAAAGCGATAGGTGCGATTCATTTGTATGAGATCGCAAAAGAAATGGAAGATAGAGGAAAACAAAAGGATATGGAATACATCATGTCGGCATATGATCTGCTTAAATTGGAGTGGAGACGAGTATTTAAGGCATCACGGGAATTTATTGAACAGACGAAAAATGTTCTGTTTGATCAGAAAAAAGAGGAAGAAAAAGACAAGCAAAGTAAAGAAGAAATCAAAGAAAAATTAAAAATATTTATCACCAGATATCAGGCGAAAGAAGCGAAAGAACAGATTCAGTATTATCGAAAAGGCAAGATATCCGAGGAAGAAAGAAATATCTTGAAAGAGATGGAAATACGGATCGATCAGCTTGATTTTGATGAAGCAGAAATCCTTATGAAACGATGGGAGGGAATGGAATGAGAGAGAATCATATTTTGATCATAGATGATGATCTTATGCTTCTAAAGACAGCAGAAGAGATTTTATCTGACCAATATAATGTCAGTGTCGCAAAGAGTGGAATACAGGCATTAAATCTGTTAAATAAAAATATCATTCCAGATTTGATCTTATTAGACATTGATATGCCACAGATGGATGGATACGAAACGTTAGAAGAAATCAAAAAAATCCCAAGGTGTGAACTGATCCCAATCATATTTTTGACTGGATTTTCAGAAATGGATTATGAAGTAAGGGGCTTGAAAGCAGGGGCAGTTGATTATATCGTAAAGCCATTTGCAAAAGAAATCTTACTTGCCAGGGTTGAACGGCATTTGGAACGATATCAGCAGAGACAGCACAAAAAATCCATGGAATTATCAGATTATGCCAAGCAGATCAAAAGCCAGTTAACACCAACAGAATGGAAGATCGCAATAGCATCGCAGAAGGAATGGAAAATAAGGAAATTGCAGAGTCTATGCATTATTCTTATGGGTACGTGAAAAACCTTGTGGCAAGGATCTTCTCAAAATTAGAGATTGAAAAACGCCGGGAATTAAAAAAGCTAATGGTCAAGGAATAAATTTTAAGTTGTAGTTGGCTAACTGTAGATTTTGAGTATATGATAAAAAATAAATAAGCAACCGAAAGCACAGCGGTGGAATTTTGCCATATTTTGAACAAATTCGCAGCCCAATTGGACGAGTGTCTGAGCTTCAAAGACTTTTGTCTGAAACAAAACTTCAAAGCGAGTTCTCGTAGGAAATTGGGCGGATCAGCGATTTGTTCAAAATGTGAGCAAAATTCCACCGCTGTGCTTTCGGTTGCTTATTTATTTTTTATCATATACCAGAAGTCTAGAGTGTGGACAATTACAAGATTGATAATTTAGGTAGTTGTGTATGTTGAACGTTATTTGTTTTCAATTTTTGTAGTGATAGACAGAAAGTTATAATATTCCATCAATAATTTCTGTCATTCAAATCAACGCTTTAAAGTTGCATATCGTCAGAAATTTTGTTATAATTATTAATTATTGCGAAAAGGAAAGGAAATTATTTACTATGAAGAAAGAGAATAACAAAAAAAGTGCAAGCGCTTTGATCGGTGCGGCATTTCTTATGGCAACTTCGGCAATTGGACCTGGATTTCTGACACAAACTGGTAAATTTACAGATAGTCTGCATGGAAGCTTTGGATTTGTAATTTTAATCTCCGTGATCTTAGCAGCGATCGTGCAGTTAAATGTATGGAGAGTTCTGTGCGTATCTGGAATGCGTGGACAGGATGTGGCGAATAAGGTACTTCCTGGACTTGGATATGTGATCGCATTTTTAGTTGTAGCAGGTGGTCTTGTATTTAATATCGGTAACGTTGGTGGAGGTGCTTTAGGTTTTAATACACTTCTTGGAATTCCTACTACTGTTGGATATTTTATTGCGGGAGCAATTGCGATCATCGTATTTTTATCAAAGAATGCATTAAATGCTATGGATAACCTTACAAAGATCCTTGGTGGGATCATGATCCTTGTCATCTTTATTGTGATCCTGATCGTACAGCCGCCAGTTGGTATGGCAGCAAAAGAAACAATCATGCCAACAGCATCTATGGGAGATATTTTCCCAGCGATCCTTACATTACTTGGAGGAACAGTCGGTGGATATATTACATTTGCAGGTGCACATCGTCTGATCGATTCAGGAATCACTGGAAAAGAGAATTTAAAAGAGATCAATAAGAGTTCTGTTATGGGAATGGGAATTGCAACGATCGTACGTATCTTCTTATTCCTTGCAGTTTTAGGGGTGGTTGTAGCAACAGCAACTTCACCAGCTCATACATTAGATGCAGCGAACCCAACAGCGGATGCATTTTTACAGGGAGCAGGACAGATCGGTTATAGATTCTTTGGACTCGTGATCTTATGTGCAGCGATCACATCCATCGTTGGATGTGCTTATACATCTGTGTCTTTCCTTAAGACATTCAGCAAAACGATCGAGAAGAATGAGAAATGGTTTATTGTAGGATTTATCGCGATCAGTACTGTATGTATGGCACTTGCTGGACAGCCAGCGGTATTATTAGTACTTGCAGGAGCATTAAATGGATTGATCTTACCGATCACATTAGGAGTTTGCCTGATCGCATCTCAGAAGAAATCTGTTATGGGAGAAGATTATCATCATCCAGTATTATTACTGGTTCTTGGAATCGTGGTAGTTGTTGTTTCAGGATATCTTGGAATTACATCATTAAGCAGCTTAAGTGCATTATTTGCATAAGCAAAATTGTCTGGATAAACAGATAAGTTCAAAACATAGAAGCACAGACTGACCGAAAGGAGTTATGTGAAGAAACATGGAAGAAGTAAAGATTAGTACTGCGGGAGATTCTGCCTTACTCATTGAGTTTGGACAGGAAATTTCCCCAGAGATCAATGCAAGGATCACAGCCTTTGTACATCTTTTAAAAGCGCAGCGTATCGAAGGTGTGCAGGATATGATCCCGGCATTTACCAGTCTCTTGATCAATTATGACCCGAGGGTGGTAAATTACAAAACATTAACAAAACGTCTACAGAAGTTACTAAAACTGGATGTCAATGAAGAGGCATCGACATCCAGAGTTTTTGAAATCCCAGTATGTTATGGAGGAGAATACGGACCAGATATTGAAAATATCGCAAAAAATGCTGGTTTAACGGAAGAAGAGGTTATAAAGATTCACACTTCCAAAGACTACTTGATCTACATGCTTGGATTTTTGCCAGGATTTTCATATCTTGGAGGACTCGATGAAAGAATTCATACACCAAGACTGGCGAATCCAAGAATCAGAATTCCGGCAGGAAGTGTTGGGATCGGTGGCTCTCAGACAGGAATTTATCCGCTTGATTCACCAGGAGGATGGCAGTTACTTGGTCTGACACCAGTAAAAACCTATGATCCAGAACGAGAGAATCCAATTCTTTTTGAAGCTGGAGATTATATCCGTTTTGTACCTGTTTCAGAAGAAGAGTATTTAAAGATCAAAGAACAGGTTGAAAATGGAACATATGAATGTATCATTCATACAAAGGAGGTGTAGATTATGGGAATTCGTGTATTAAAAGGCGGAATGATGACAACGGTGCAGGATCTTGGAAGAACAGGATACCAGAGTCAGGGATTTAGTGTATCCGGAGTTATGGATGTTCGTTCTTTTAAGATTGCAAATCTCCTGCTGGATAACCCGGAAAATGAAGCAGTTCTTGAATTTACCTTAATAGGACCAACACTTGAATTTACATCCGAGACGATCATTTCGATCACAGGTGGAGATTTCCGCCCGCAGATTAATGGAAAACCTGCCAAGATGTATACAGCAATTTATATGCATCGTGGAGATATTTTGACATTTGGTGGAGCAAGAACTGGAACAAGAGGATATATTGCATTTTCAAGTTATCTTGATGTGCCAGTAGTCATGGGAAGCCGTTCTACGAATATCAAATGTCAGATTGGTGGATATAAAGGCCGGAAACTAGAAGATGAAGATTATATTGCATTCAGGGCAAAGCGAAGATATCTGCCATATTATTTATCAAGGAGTCTGGATCTTGATGAATTTGATCAGGAAAAGATAACATTAAGAGTTGTCATGGGACCTCAGGAAAAGATGTTTACGAAAGAGGGCCGAGAAACATTTTTAAATTCAGAATATACAGTAACAAGTGAATTTGACCGCATGGGATGCCGATTAGAAGGACCATTTATCGCATATAAGACGACTTCAGACATCATATCTGACGGAATCGCCTTTGGATCTGTTCAGGTACCAAGTCATGGAAAACCAATCATCTTATTAGCAGACCGCCAGACAACGGGTGGATATGCGAAGATCGCGACAGTTGTTTCTGTAGATATTCCGAAACTTGTTCAAAGAAAAACAGAACAAAAAGTAAGATTTCAGGCAGTATCCGTAGAAGAAGCCAGAAGCTGTTAGCAGATGAGATGAAAGAGCTGAATGACTTCAGAAGCCAGATTTATACACCTTGTAAAGAAGTATTAGATTGCAGACTCGTTGCAAAACGAATCAGCACACTATTTAAATAGAAAAGGAGAATGAAACGGTGAATTTAGATAAAATTGAGAAATTAGTAAAGATCATCGAGAATTCCTCTATGCTTGATTTCAGCATTCAGGAAGGCGATGTAAAGATCAAAATGAGCAGAAGAGGAAGTGTTGGAGCGCCTGCTGCACCGATGTCAGTTTCCACACAGGGTGTTGATACAGTAGAAAGTATTGATTCCGAAGATGAATCATACATCACATCTCCGATCGTAGGTACCTTTTATTCGGCTCCATCCCCAGATGCCAAGGCATTTGTGAAGGTTGGAGACAGAGTCAAGGCAGGACAGACTGTATGTATCCTTGAGGCGATGAAATTAATGAATGAGATCGAAAGTGATTATGACTGTGAGATTGAAGCTGTCTTAGCAAGCAACGAACAGAAAGTTGAATATGGACAGCCATTATTTAAAGTAAAAAAACTTGAAGACTAAAGGAGGCATTGTATGTTTCGAAGTATATTGATCGCGAACCGTGGTGAGATCGCAGTGCGCATTATTCGTGCTTGTCGTAATATGGGGATCAAGAGTATCGCGGTTTATTCAAAAGAAGATAAAGACAGTCTTCATGTACAATTAGCAGATCGAAGAGTATGTATCGGAGAAGGACCTGCAAAAAACAGCTACTTAAATATGGAACGTATCATTTCTGCAGCAAAGAATACGGACGCAGATGCGATCCATCCAGGGTTCGGTTTCTTATCTGAGAATGCTGATTTCGTTCGCTTATGTAAAGAAAATGGTATTGCATTTATCGGACCGAGTGCAGAAGTCATTGACAGCATGGGAAATAAATCAAACGCAAGAAAAACAATGATGGAAGCAGGAGTTCCAGTTGTTCCAGGAACCAAAGAACCTGTCTATGATGCAGCTACAGGGGAGAAATTAGCAGATGAGATCGGTTATCCAGTTATGATAAAAGCATCTTCAGGTGGTGGTGGAAAAGGAATGCGAGTTTCCAGATCCAAAGAAGATTTTGAATTCAATTTCAATACTGCTCAGAGAGAATCTGCCAATGCATTTGGTGATGATACGATGTACATTGAGAAATTCATCGAGAATCCAAGACATGTGGAGATTCAGATCATGGCAGATGGACATGGGAATGTCGTAGCCTTGGGAGAACGTGATTGTTCTGTTCAGAGAAACCACCAGAAACTGATCGAAGAATCACCATCCCCAGCGATCACGGAAAAGATCAGAAAATCTATGAATCACGATGCGATCCTTGCAGCGAAAGCAGTAGGGTATACCAATGCTGGAACCATAGAATTTATCCTTGATCCAAAAGGAACCTATTATTTCATGGAAATGAACACACGTATTCAGGTAGAACATGGGGTCACAGAGATGGTTACGGGAACAGATCTGATCATTGAACAGATCCGAGTGGCTATGGGAATGGAATTAAGTTTTACACAGGAAGATGTGGAGATCAACGGACATGCGATCGAATGTCGTATCAATGCAGAGATTCCAGAGAAAAACTTTATGCCAAGTCCAGGTGTGATCAAACATTTGCATTTGCCAGCTGGAAATGGAGTTCGTGTAGATACCGCAATTTATACAGGGTACTGTATTCCATCCGAATACGATTCTATGATCGCGAAAGTTATCGTACACGCACCAGACCGTGATGCAGCATTACAGAAAATGAGATCAGCTCTTGATGAGATGGTGATATTAGGAATCAATACAAACCTTGATTTCCAGTATCAGCTGATGAATAACCGTGAATTCTGTGAAGGAAAAGCGGATACAGGATTTATCGAGAGACTCTTGAAATTAGATTAAATTCGGATAAAACGGAAGAAATGGAGGTATAAATTTAAATGTACCAGATAGATTTAAATAGTGACCTTGGAGAAAGTTTTGGACGTTACACGATCGGGAATGATGATAAGATCATTCCATTGATCACATCAGCGAATGTTGCATGTGGTTATCATGCATCCGATCCAGTGGTTATGATGGAGACGATCCAGAGAGCAAAAGAAGCCGGGATCGCAGTTGGAGCTCATCCTGGACTTCCAGATCTGATGGGATTTGGACGAAGAAGCATGGCGATTTCCAACGAAGAAGCGAAAGCATATACACTATACCAGATCAGTGCGATAGGTGGAATGTGTAAAGCGGCCGGAGTGAAATTACAGCATGTAAAACCACATGGAGCATTATATAATATGGCGGCTAAGGATTATGATCTGTCTAAAGCAATCTGTGAAGCAATTTATGAATATGATAAAGACCTGATCGTTATGGGATTATCTGGAAGCGAGATGATCAAAGCAGCAAAAGACTGTGGATTAAAGTCAGCCAGTGAAGTATTTGCAGACAGAGCTTATGAAGAAGATGGAACACTGGTGAATCGAAGAAAACCAGGAGCTATGATCGAAGATGAAGATGAAGCGATCAACCGAGTTATTCGTATGATAAAAGAAGGAAAAGTGACTTCGATCACTGGAAAAGATATTGATATTAAGGCAGACTCAGTATGCGTTCACGGAGATGGAGCGAAAGCATTATTATTTGTGGAGAAGATCCGTAAGACATTCGTTGAGAATGAGATAGAAATCTGTCATTTATAATGGAGATATTTTTAAGATAATGAAGAAATGGTAGATGGATCTAGAGAAGAATTCATCTGCCATTTTTTCATTTCAGAGGAAATTGTGATATTTATATCATGTAAAAATGACCTATCGTTCATGGAAATGTTTACATCTTAATTTTAGTATGCTAAACTACATTAGTTAAAGCTAACCGTATAAAAGAGGTAAAGATATATTGAAGCAGTATAAAGTCAAACATGAAATACAATACCATGATATCATCGAATGTATTACTTGTGCATTGGATGCAAGAGATACATATACAGCAGGACATTCAAAGCGAGTCAGTGACATGGCCTTGCGGGTTTGTTATGTTTTGAGATTAAAGAAAAAAGAAATCCAGAAGATTCATATTGCAGCACATTTACATGATATTGGGAAAATTGGAGTTCCAGATGTAATATTATTAAAAGAAGGAAGATTAGAACCAGAAGAATGGAAACAGATGAAAAAGCATTCAGAGATCGGGGCAGAGATTTTGAGCAAATCTCACTATCTGGGAGAATTAAAAGATATTGTCCTTCATCACCATGAACGATATGATGGAGGTGGATATCCCGCAGGATTCAAGGAAAACAAATTCCTTTAGGATCAAGGATCATAGCAATTTGTGACTCTATTGATGCCATGTCATCGAATCGCTGCTATCGAAAGGCATATGATAGAGATTTTTGTTATCAGGAAATTAAGAAAAATCTTGGGAAGATGTATGATTCTGAGATAGGAAAAGCAGTACTTGAACATTGGGATTATGTCGTCGGAAATGAGAAAGAGACATATAAGAAAGAAGGAGACAAATGGAAGGGAAAGTAAGAGATTTAAGAAGTGCGTTAGAACGGCTAAAGAAAATAGAGGGGCAATACATAGAGACTGATGTAGAAGTTGATCCAATGGCAGAACTTGCGGGAGTTTACCGCTATGTAGGTGCAGGTGGAACTGTAAAGCGCCCGACAAAAGAAGGTCCAGCATGGTATTTAATAATGTCAAAGGACATAAAGATGCTAGAGTAGCCATCGGTGTATTAGCAAGCAGAAAGCGTGTGGCAGCGCTCTTGGACTGTAAACCAGAAGAATTAGGAAAGAAACTTTATCATAGCGTAGATAATCCGATAGCACCAGTGGAATATCAGGGAGATGCACCATGTCAGCAGGTTGTTCATAAAGTGGAAGATCCAGACTTTAATTTGTATGATCTGGTACCAGCACCAACCAACACACCAGATGATGCAGGACCATATATTACATTGGGTATGTGCTATGCAACGCACCCAGACACAGGAGTTCATGATGTAACCATCCACAGATTATGCATTCAGGGAAAAGATGAACTTTCTATTTTCTTCACTCCTGGAGCAAGACACATCGGAGCAATGGCAGAACGTGCAGAAGAATTAGGACAGAAACTTCCAATTTCAATCAGTATCGGAGTGGATCCGGCGATCGAGATCGGTTCTTGTTTCGAGGCACCAACAACACCTCTGGGATACGATGAATTATCTGTAGCAGGTGCATTGAGAAATGAACCAGTAGAGCTTTGTAAATGCTTAACAGTTAACGAAATGGCAATTGCAAATGCCGAATATGTCATCGAAGGGGAAGTGATTCCAAATGTCCGAGTACAGGAAGACCAGAACAGCCACACAGGCTATGCAATGCCAGAATTTCCAGGATACACAGGACCTGCAAGTTCACAATGCTGGCTGATCAAAGTCAAAGCGGTAACACACAGAGAGAATCCGATCATGCAGACATGCATCGGGCCAAGTGAAGAACATGTATCCATGGCTGGAATTCCAACAGAAGCAAGTATTTATGGAATGGTAGAAAAAGCGATGCCGGGACGTCTTCAGAATGTATACTGCGGTTCCGCAGGCGGTGGAAAATACATGGCAGTCTTACAGTTTAAGAAACGAGAAGCCAGCGATGAAGGAAGACAAAGACAGGCAGCACTTCTTGCATTTTCAGCATTCAGTGAACTGAAGCATGTATTTTGGTAGACGAAGACGTCGACTGTTTCGATATGAATGATGTATTATGGGCAATGAATACAAGATTCCAGGGAGATGCAGATATCATCACGATTCCAGGGGTAAGATGTCATCCACTGGATCCATCAAACGATCCAACATGTTCTTCAAGTATCAGAGATCATGGGATTGCATGCAAGACAATCTTTGACTGTACTGTTCCATATGATCAGAAAGAGCGATTCAAGAGAGCAAGATTTATGGAAGTTAATCCGGAACACTGGTTATCATAAATATAGAATATAAATAGGAAAAGGAAATTTATTTGAATGAAGAAACGACTGATCATAGGAGCAACAGGGGCAAGTGGAATTCCAATCTTGATCCAGTGTCTAAATTGGTGCAAGAGCAGAAGGATTTTGAATCTTATTTGGTTATGACAGATAGTGCCAAACTGACCTTGGAACATGAAACAAAAATGAAGGTGGAAGAGGTCGAAAAACTTGCTGATCATGTTCTGGATTCAAGAGAGATCGGTGCAGGACCAGCCAGTGGATCATTTCAGACGGAAGGGATGATCATTGTTCCATGCAGTATGAAGACGATTGCAGGAATTCATAGTGGGTATGCAGATAATCTGGTACTTCGTGCAGCGGATGTAACGATCAAAGAGCAACGACCGTTGGTGCTTGCAGCAAGAGAGACACCGCTGAGTGTGATTCATCTTAGGAATCTTCAGGAATTGGCAATGATTCCGAATGTGCGGATCATTCCACCGATGATGACATTTTATCATATGCCAGAGAGTATAGAAGAAATGACGTACCATATTGCAGCAAAACTATTAGAACCATTTGGGATAGAAGCAAAAGAATATCGAAGATGGAGCGGATTGTAGAAAGAGAGGTTTCTATGAAAATATTATCATTGGATCATTAAATATTGACTATGTATACAGCCTGGATCATTTCGTGCAGAAGGGGGAGACCATCTCCTCCAGAAGCCTGGATATCTTCAGCGGCGGAAAGGGCCTCAATCAGTCGGTAGCTCTGGGAAGAGCAGGGGCAGAGGTTTATCATGCGGGAGCAATCGGACAGGACGGAGATTTCCTGACGGATATTTTAAGGGACGCAGGTGTCCGCACCGAATACGTCAGACGCCTTTCCTCTGTCCGCACCGGAAATGCGATTATCCAGAGAGACAGCAAGGGCGACAACTGTATTATTCTCTACGGAGGAGCCAACCAGAGCATTGAGAAAGCCCAGGTGGACGAGACGCTTGACCAGTTTTCAGAAGGAGATTTTCTGGTTCTGCAGAATGAGATTAACGAGCTTCCCTATATTATGGAGCAGGCGCACAAAAAAGGACTCAGGATTGTGCTGAACC
>ENA-OQEX01000615-OQEX01000615.1-human-gut-metagenome-genome-assembly--contig:-NODE-615-length-17768-cov-3.210646_pt1 | contig 17768 bp, 23 predicted proteins | sample MGYA00242802_ERZ504649 | MGnify/ENA primary metagenome ERZ504649 (study PRJEB26092, sample SAMD00036194) | human gut metagenome | host: Homo sapiens | study: EMG produced TPA metagenomics assembly of...
CACAAAATCAAATGGAATCTTGCGTATACAGAACTTCTGGCAGCCAGACTTGCATACGAAGCTGCAGAGAAAAAGACCTGCAGGAACTTCTGTACCTGGAAGAACTTCTGGAAGCATCCAGAATTCCTATGGAACAGAGAGAAGCTGCCAGAAGTTCTGTATACGCAAGATTCCATTTGATTTTGTGAGTGATGTACTCTCTAGCTGTGTCTACATTGTGGACAATTCCACGCTGAATATAAGTCTCAAGTCCCTGGGAGTGGGAATATCCTCCGATGGGAAACAGCGCATCATTTACCTGTAGAAGATAGAACTGTTTTTCTGACATGAAGAACCTCCGTTGTTATTAATGATGATGATTATGAATACTTGCAGAAATTCTCCTGTCAAAATCCAGCTTCAGCACTTCTTTCTCCGCCTGAACTCCATGGATTTTCTGAAGCATAACAAGCATTGGCTCGTTATAGATCGTGATAAACGTATCATTCTCTCCCCAGAAAAGCGGTGCATGTCTGTTTCCGATTTCGTAGCAGACTTTTGCAGACATTTTCTCATGTCCCGGAGTCAAAGAAACACGGATAACTTCGCATGGCGGTGTATTTACCACTACAAGCTTCTCATCATCTGCGTAGATCACATCATCCTGATACAGACCTCTGGCGAGAATGGAATCGTCCATGCGGATTCCCACTTCTGTTCCTTTGTCTGTTATTTTTTTATGTATTTTCTTAAATGCTTCGTGCCATTCAATATCTACATATTCTATTGTTTTTCCTGTAGTATCAAAGTCATGAAGCTTTCCTAAAACCTGTTCACACAGCATTATTTTCGACCTCCTGAATCCGATAAAAATTTCTTATCAGATTTATTTTTTACCAAATCTGAAGTAACATCATAACTCCAGGAACCCATGCAGTTACGATTCCTTCAAATACCTGAAGATATGGAACGAATTTTCCCAGTTTTTTTCCGCAGATATCTTCTACGAAAGCAGTTCCCCAGAGAATTGCCCACAGATACCAGATTGCTGCCCAGCGCAGATCCGGTGTGATCCCCAGTGCAGTGCTTCCTGTAAATCCCTCGATTGTACCGAAGATCACCGCATTGATGGCTACAAAAGTAGAAAACCATGCAAATGGGATAGGGCTTGCTTTCAGGAATTTACTCAGGGCTACGAAAAGATAGGTAAAGCAGAACAGCAGTCCTGTTCCTGCTGCATAATAATTGCCCTGCACCAGATTGACAAAGTTAATAAATAAAGAAAGACCACCTGTAAAGATGTTCATAATGGCGGTTGATTTTCCGTCTACATTGTATAAAGAACACATACCGTTGTTGATCAGTACGATTCCTACGAATAAAAGACAAACTCCTAACATAATATTCTCTCCTCTCCTGCTTCTTCAGTATATTTTTCTGTTTATATTTCGTAAGTGGAAATACTTTTATTCAACACGCATAACAAGATAAATAAATCCTGCTTATTTTCATATAAAATCAGAATTTTATACTGACAGGACTGCCATTATATCGTTTGGTAAGTTCTTATAAAAGTTCTCACAAAACTTCATAAATAACAGTCCTGCGAATATCATTTTTATGATCAGATAACCAGATTGTAACTATTCAGAATTTTTAGAACAGACTGTAAAGCTGTGTCAGCGGAAGCTTCTCTGCCGGTTTGGAAGTGATTTCTTCGCCGTCAACAGTAACCTTATATGTCTCCGGATCCACGGTCAGTTCCGGTGTTCTGTCGTTAAATACCATATCTTTTTTGCTGATATTTCTGCATCCCTTTACAGGTACTACAGTTTTCTCAAGACCGTATTTCTCTTTTACATTCTCATCCATGGCAGCCTGGGACACAAAGGTCAGGCAGGCTTCGTTCTTAGCTTTTCCATGAGCTGCAAACATTGGCTGATAGAGAACCGGCTGTGTAGTCGGAATGGATGCATTTGCATCGCCCATCTTAGATGCAATGATCATACCGCCTTTGATGATAATATCCGGTTTTGCACCAAAGAATACAGGATTCCAGAGAACGAGGTCTGCGAATTTACCTTCTTCCACAGAGCCCACATACTGAGAAATACCGTGTGTAATTGCCGGGTTGATGGTATATTTGGAGATATAACGTTTTACACGGAAGTTGTCATTGTCATGTCCTACATCTTCCGGAAGTGCACCTCTCTCATCTTTCATCTTGCTTGCTGTCTGCCAGGTACGTGTGATAACCTCACCTACACGTCCCATAGCCTGAGAGTCAGAGCTCATCATACTGAAGATACCCATATCATGAAGAACATCCTCTGCCGCGATTGTCTCCGGACGGATTCGGGAATCTGCAAAAGCTACATCTTCCGGGATTCTCTTGTCAAGGTGATGGCATACCATCAGCATATCAAGATGTTCGTCCAGTGTATTTACTGTATATGCATTGTCGGGTTTGTGGAGGATGGCAGTACATTCGGAGCTGCTGCTGCGCGAATGATATCCGGTGCATGTCCGCCGCCTGCACCCTCTGTATGATAAGTGTGGATGGTTCTGCCGCCAATAGCTGCAAGTGTATCTTCTACACATCCGCCTTCATTTAATGTGTCTGTATGGATTGCAACCTGTACATCATATTCATCTGCCACATTCAGACAGTGATTGATAACTGCAGGTGTTGCACCCCAGTCTTCGTGGATCTTCAGTCCCATAGCTCCGGCCTTGACCTGCTCAATGAGAGGAGCTTCGTCTGAGCAGTTACCCTTTCCAAGGAAGCCTAAGTTCATCGGATATTCCTCGGCTGCCTTTAACATCATTTTTAAATTCCATGGTCCAGGTGTACAGGTAGTTGCGTTTGTACCGTCTGCAGGGCCTGTACCACCACCGATCATAGTAGTTACACCGCTGTATAATGCACAGTCGATCTGCTGCGGACTGATGAAATGGATATGGGTATCAATTCCACCTGCAGTTACGATCATTCCCTCTCCTGCAAGTGCTTCTGTAGATGCACCCACTGTCATTCCAGGTGTCACACCATCCATGATGTCCGGATTTCCGGCTTTACCGATTCCTGCAATCTTGCCGTCTTTGATACCGATATCTGCTTTTACGATTCCTGTAGAGTCTACGATCAATGCATTGGTAATTACCAGATCCAGATCTCCGTCTTTACTGCAGGTTTTTACAGACTGTCCCATACCGTCACGGATTGTCTTGCCGCCGCCGAACTTTACTTCGTCTCCATAGGTTGTATAATCTTTTTCTACCTCAATCACAAGGCTTGTATCTGCCAGACGTACCTTATCTCCTGTAGTCGGGCCATACATTGCCGCATATTTGCTTCCGGAAATTTTTGTACTCATTATTGTCCCTCCTTACAGAAATCCTTTTAATTTCGCAGTTTCCATGGATGCTGCTTTTGTATCGTCAGTTGCCTGGGCGCGGGTAAGGTCATTCAGTCCGAATACTCTCTGTCTGCCGCCCATTTCTGTAAGCTGAACCTCTTTTTCTTCACCCGGCTCAAATCTTACAGATGTTCCTGAAGGAATGTCCAGATGATATCCATAGGCTTTTTCCCTGTCAAAAGAAAGGCATTTATTTACTTCAAAGAAGTGAAAATGAGAACCGATCTGAACCGGTCTGTCGCCTTTATTTGCCACTGTTACTGTCACTGTTTTTTTGCCTTCATTAAGTGTAATCTCACGATCTGCGGCCATAATTTCACCGATCTTCATGCTCATTCTCCTCCTTACTGAATTGGATTATGTACTGTCACAAGCTTGGTTCCATCCGGGAATGTTGCCTCTACCTGAACTTCACCGATCATATCAGCAACACCGTCCATTACGTCATCCTTTGTAAGAATCTTGGTTCCAAGCTGCATCAGCTCTACTACTGTTTTACCATCTCTTGCAAGCTCAAGGAGTTCAGAACTGATATACGCAAGTGCCTCCACGTAATTCAGTTTCAGACCTCTTTCCTTTCTCTCTTTTGCAAGATTTCCTGCCATATGAAGCATTAATTTTTCCTGTTCTTTGGGATTCAGCCTCATGATATTCCTCCTCTCGAATTGTGCGGATTATAATATGCAAAAATCTGTTACTGTTCACTCCGTTCTCAGTAACGTAGCCAAAACACCTCGCGGGATAGTGGTGTGTGAACAGTAACAAAAATCTTCGTAGTACGCAAAAAAGAGCAGTCAATGGGATTCTTTCTCAGACCCCATTGTCTGCTCTTTGCACGAAAATTTTATATAGGGGATTATAACTTGTGTTTCTTTGATGGTCAAGATGTTTTTTGTGAACTTTTTGTTTCTTCTTCTATTTCCATTATTCTGCTACAAGTCTGACCAATTTTCCAGATATCTTTGTTTAATTCTCCCCTTGACGATAAGCGCCCCCAAAGGTGTATCATAGTTTTGTGTTAAAGGAGGTATATTATGTTTGAAACATTAGGAGAAAAGGCTGAAGAAAAAGCAATGGTGCAATTCCTTGAACGCTTTACGGACTATCCATTTCTGGTAAAGTTCAAGAATTCCGAATATCCAATCGGAGAGGGAGAACCCACATTTACAGTAAATTTTAAGGAAACAATTCCTCTGGCCGAGCTGCTAAAAAGCACTTCCCTGGCATTAGGCGAGGCTTATATGCGGGGAGATCTGGATATTGAAGGAAATCTTTACGAGGCACTGGATCATTTTCTGGGACAGATGAGCAAATTTTCTACCAATGAATCTGCTCTGAAAAAGATCATGTTCAGTTCTACATCCAAAAAAAATCAGGAAAAGGAAGTCACCAGCCACTATGATATCGGAAATGATTTTTATAAATTATGGCTGGACGAAACCATGAGTTATTCCTGTGGCTACTTCATTCATGACGATGACTCTTTATATCAGGCACAGGTTAATAAAGTAGATTATATTCTGAAAAAATTACACCTGGAAGAAGGTATGAGTCTTCTTGATATCGGCTGCGGATGGGGTTTTCTGCTGATTGAGGCTGCCAAAAAATACAAAGTACATGGTACAGGAATCACTTTAAGCCACGAACAATATACAGAATTCCAAAAGCGCATCAAAGATCAGGGCCTGGAAGATTATCTTACAGTGGAACTGATGGATTACCGCGATCTGCCGAAACATAACTATCAGTTTGACCGGGTAGTCAGTGTGGGAATGCTGGAACATGTTGGCCGTGACAATTATCAGCTCTTCCTTGACTGTGTAGAAAAAGTTCTGAAACCGGGCGGATTATTCCTGCTTCATTTTATCAGTGCACTGAAAGAACATCCGGGTGATCCATGGATCAAGAAATATATCTTTCCAGGCGGAACCGTTCCCAGTCTGAGAGAAATCCTGAATCATATGGCAGAGGACAATTTCCACACTCTGGACATTGAAAATCTGCGTCTGCATTACAATAAAACTCTGCTCCACTGGGAAAAGAATTTCCGTGAGAATATAGAAAAGGAAAAGACCATGTTTGATGAATCCTTCCTGCGTATGTGGGAACTTTACCTGTCAGCATGTGCTGCAACCTTCCATAACGGAATTATTGATCTGCACCAGATTCTGATGACTAAAGGAATCAATAATGATCTGCCAATGACACGCTGGTATTAAAATAACTGCCTGGATTTTTGTTTTTGAAATCCAGGCAGTATATATATGATATTCCAGTACAGACCAGTAATCCATAGCAAGGGTTCTAAGCTGAATTTCTACCAGTTCCTTCTGTCTGCTCCTCTTCCTTTTTCCTCGGAACCGGCTTCTCACTCTGCTTATCCTGTTTTTTATTCTTTGATTTCTTTTTATTCATGATAGCCTACACTTTCTGAAAATATTTGTATTTTTTATAATATATCATCTACAGAGTATTTACATCAAAATCTATGTAATATGCAGGTAAAAGTTACTGGTAAATAAAGCCCGGTATTTACTCACTATTTTAAGTTTTAAGTATCAAGATTTATTCTATTTACAGGATTTTTGCCAGAAATTCTTTCGTTCTCTTATTTTCGAATCCGACGTTTTCAGTGAACAGTAATGAATCATCACAAAATTCATACAAAATGACACAGGATTCCATTGTTTCGCTGCATATCTACATGCTACACTAGATTACATATCTTATGGGCATTTCGCCCGCAAACAGAAGGATTCAGCCAGAAGGCCGGGAGGTTTTTATAATGATTATTTACGTTGATGCATCCGTGATCCAGACCGGAAACGGAACAAAAGAAAATCCATTCAAAACTATTCAGGAGGCCGCTGCAAGGGCACTTCCGGGAGATGAAGTCATCGTTGCACCGGGATTATACCGTGAAGCTGTTAATCCGATTCACGCTGGAACGGCAGACAAGCGTATCACCTACCGTTCTGCAATAAAAGGACAGGCGCACATTACAGGAAGTGAAGCTGTCAAAGACTGGGAAAATGTAGAAGGCACTGTATGGAAAGCAGTCATTCCGAACGGAATCTTCGGTGATTATAACCCATTTACTACCCTGGTATCCGGAGATTGGTTTATCGCTACATTTATTGCTCATACAGGAGATGTATATCTGAATGAAAAATCCATGTATGAAGTAACCACTCTGGATAAAGTTAAAAATCCACAAAAAAGTACTATCTCATGGGATCCTGATTTCTCTGTATATACATGGTACGCAGAACAGGATGAAGCCAATAATCAGACAATTATTTATGCAAACTTCCATGAAAAAGATCCCAATAAAGAAAATGTTGAGATCAGTGTAAGAAGAAACTGCTTCTATCCAGAAAGTGAAGGAATCGGATATATCACTCTCTCCGGTTTCCGCATCAGTCAGGCTGCTACTCAGTGGGCTCCCCCTACCGCTTATCAGGAGGGAATGGTCGGTCCTCACTGGTCCAAAGGATGGATCATCGAAGACTGTGAAATCTATGAATCCAAATGCAGCGGTATTTCTCTTGGTAAATATCTGCAGCCTGAAAATGATAACAAATGGTTAAAGTGGAAATACAAAGACGGAACTCAGACAGAACGCGACTGCATCTGCCAGGCTTCCTATGAAGGATGGGATAAAGAACACATCGGTTCCCATATTGTACGCAGATGTGAAATCCATGACTGCGGTCAGACAGGTATTGTAGGACATCTTGGAGGCGTATTCTCTGTTATTGAAGACAACCATATTCATCACATTAACAACAAGCAGAATCTGGCAGGAGCAGAGATCGGCGGTATCAAAATGCATGCTGCTATCGATGTTATTTTCCGCCGCAACCATATCCACAACTGCACCCGTGGTCTGTGGCTTGACTGGCAGGCACAGAACCCGCGTTACAGGAAATCTCTTCCATGACAATGCTCTTCCTAATGACTTCGAGGCAGGGGATGACGCTGTCACAAGCGTAGGAGAAGATATCTTCGTTGAGGTTTCCCATGGTCCGACATTAATCGACCACAATATCCTGCTGTCTGACCGTGCACTGAAAATTGCAACCCAGGGTATTGCCCTTGTACATAACCTGATCTGCGGCGGCTTCGTTTCTGTTGGTATCGGTACAGACAACGGTGCACCTGATATTCCATCTCCGAGATATACTCCATATCACACCAAACACGGAACTCAGGTTGCAGGATTTATGACCATCCTTCATGGAGATGACAGATTCTACAACAACATCTTCGTTCAGAAACCGATCCGTCCTTGTATGCAGGATCTGGCTGATCTTATGGGTAACAATGGAAATATGTGGGATGACTGCAATGTGATCACAGGAACTTTCAAATTTAACGGATATCCAACCTTTGATGAATGGAACAAACAGTTTGAAGGTTACTGCGGAATGGGTTCTGAGACAACAGGCAACTGCTATTATGATCATCTTCCTGTATGGGCATCCGGCAATCTCTATTTCAACGGAGCACGTGCATGGGAAAAAGAAACAGATGCAGTCACAGATACAGAGCATTCTGTAGATATCTCTGTTGAAGAGAAAGAAGATGGCTGGTATCTGAAGACCAACCTGTATGATATCATCAAAGAAGAAACCGACGGTATCATCTCAACTGAAACACTTGGTATGGCATTCGAACCGGAACAGAAATACGAAAATCCTGACGGAAGCCCGATTATCTTTAATCAGGATTTCTTTGGAAATCACAGAGATGTCAAAACTGTCGCAGGACCATTTACGGATAAAAAAGCATCTGAGCAGAAGCTCTTTTAAACTGGTATCCATATAGTCAATAGCTTTACCATATCATAAAAACAGCTATGAAGAGTACAGATATTTTTATCTGCTGCTCTTGCATAGCTGTTTTCTTATTTTGTCATACTTTTATTATAACAGTCCTAATAAATAATGCATTTAAGACAGTTCGGCAGAGTGCGAAAGACAAGGAAGATATCTGACGCAGAATTTCACACTCTGATGGGCTGGATTATGATGCATTATTTACTCGGACTGCTATAGATGCAAGCATTTTTGTAGACTTTCGGATGCACCACAGGCATGTCGGAAAAATATAGCAGGTTGCTGTGATCCAGGCAGTCTGGTCTGCGAAACAGATGCTGTAAAGCCAAAAGTTCCTACAAATCCAAGACAGACAACTGTTCTGGCGATCATTCTGTTACGCCGGAAAAAACTGCTCTGCCTGAATATCCAAGTCCCTGAGTTACCATGCGGGCAACATTGAGAATACCAAGACTCCAGTAGAAAAATCCCATACATCTGAGGTATTTGGCAGAGGCATCCAAAACTGCCACCGCACTCTTTCCAACAAACAGCATAGAAAGTGTACGCCCTGCAAAAATCAGTAAAATTCCTGCCGCAATACCATATCCTACTCCCACTGTAATACCACAGCGCAATCCTTTCTTAATCCTGTCAGACTGTCCTGCTCCAAGATTTTGGCTGCAGAATACAGAAGCAGAGGTTGCGATAGCATCAAATGGACACATGGTAAACTGCTTGATCTTCATTGCTGCAGTAAAAGCTGATACATATGTACTTCCAAGCCCGTTGTTCGCAGACTGCATAACCATACTTCCGATAGCTGTGATGGAGAACTGAAGTCCCGTAGGCATTCCCATTGCCAGAAGTTCCTTTACTGCATCCCCTTTTATTGTCCTGTTTTCTTTCTTGAGCCACAGGAGTTTCATTTTGCGGATAATAAAAATAAGGCACAAGATTCCACTGATCGCCTGTGCGGAAATGGTTGCAATGGCAGCTCCGGCACATCCAAGTTTCAGCACTACGATACAGAATAAATCCAGAAAAATGTTCAGAACAGCAGATAACGCCAGAAATATAAACGGTGTCCTGCTGTCTCCCACTGACCTCAAAATACTGGACAGATAGTTATATAAAATCGTAAAGGGAATCCCCAGGAAAATGATTAGCAGATAACTATATGCATTGTCATAAATGTCCTCTGGTACAGATAAAATATGCAGAATCTGAGGACATAAAACACTGCATAATGCTGTCAGGATCACTGCGATTCCTGCACATAATACAGCTCCATTAAAGATATAATCCCGCATTTTTTCTATTTTCTCTGCACCGAAATATTTAGCTACAGGAACACCAAAGCCTGTACAGCTTCCCATGCAGAATCCCAGTACCAGAAACTGAATACTGCTGCTGGCTCCTACACTTGCCAGTGCTTTTGCGCCAAGAATCTGGCCTACGATCGCAGCATCAATAATATTATAAGTCTGTTGCAGCAAGTTTCCTAACAGTAAAGGAAACGCGAACTGTAACATCAGTTTCAGCGGATTGCCTTTTATCATAGATGTAGTCATTTCTATTTATCCCCATTTCTATATTTCTTTAACAATTCCAGCCGATAAAATTATCTGCTTTACTATTGATTTGATTGAATTCCCATTAAAATACAAATATCAATTTCAACAAAATCCCTTCATTATCATAACATTCATATTTTTAGTTTCAATAAGAAATTTTGACATATTTTTACACTATTTTATCTTGAAGCCGAGTGTTTTCATAAGTCAGGCGGATATTGCAATTGCATCAGGAGACTTTAATCTATTCAATTAACAAAAAAAGCCCTACAAAACGCCATCCAAGCGCATTGTAGGACTTTATATATTGACTTAGCCTTTAATACCGGAAGATGCAATACCTTCTACATAATATTTCTGCATGAAGATGAACATGATGATCATTGGGATTGCAGAGATTACCAGTGCTGCCATGATTGCACTGTAATGTACAGGCTGTGTTCCGAAGAAGGACTGAACTGCAAGCTGAATCGTACGCTTGTCTTCACCGGTCATAACCAGGAATGGCCACATAAAGTCATTCCAGTGAGCAACGAAATCAAGGATAAATACAGTTGCATATACAGTCTTGGAAATTGGCATAACAATCTTGAAGAAAGTTCCTGCCGGACGACATCCATCAATTGCAGCCGCCTCGATCAGATCATCTGGAATATCACAGAAAAACTGACGGAACATATAGATGGAGAAACATTTTGCTACAAAAGGAATTACCAGTGCTACAAGTGTATTTACCCAGCCAAGCTGTGACATTTCAATATATAACGGAAGCATGATTGCTTCCATCGGAAGTACCATCAGAGCTACTACCAGGTTCATGATTGCGCCCTTTCCTTTGAACTCAAATTTCGCAAGCGCATAACCACACATGGAGTTTACAAGCAGATCAAGAACCAGGATGAGTGCAATGTAAAGCAAGGTGTTCTTAAATACCTGAGGAAGATTCATTCTGGCAAATACTTCTACATAGTTATTAAAAGAAGCCGATACCGGAAAGAATGTTTTCAGTGAGTTCATATTTGCAAAAATCTGAGATTCCGGTTTCAGAGACGCGGAAATCATCCAGATCAGAGGAGAAACAAAGATAATACCTATGACAATATTTCCAAAATAAAACATAAATTTGGAAAAAGCCGCAGAAAATTTCATTGATGATTTTTTCATTTTCCTGTCCTCCTTAATCAGTTGCAGTAGTTACTTTCTTCATTAACAGTGACATTGCCACAACAATAACGAAGAATACAGTTGCGATTGAGCAGGCATAACCAAAGTTACCTTTCTGGAAGCCCTGTGTATAAATGTAATATACCAGAGTTTTGGTGGAGTTCTTTGGTCCGCCCTGTGTCATGATATATGGCTGTGTGAACAGCTTCATTGCCTGGATCATAGTGATCATAATAACATATTTTATAGTTCCTTTCAGTCCCGGAAGTGTGATAAACAGGAACTGATTCCATTTGTTTGCACCATCTACAGATGCTGCCTCATACTGATCTTTCGGAATTCCTGAAGACCTGCCAGGAAAATCATCATCTGATAACCTGCGCCCTGCCATGCAGACATGAAGATAATGGAGTTCATGGCTGTATGCTCATTGCTCAGGAAATTAATAGGATCCATTCCCAGTGATACCAGCAGAGAATTAATAAGACCAGTGTTTGGATTTGCATTGTAAAGTACTGACCACAGAACAGAGATAACAACCATGGAGGTTAACTGTGGACTAAAATACATTGTTCTGAATATTGCGACTCCGCGGAATTTCTTTGAAACCAGAAGCGCCAGTCCAAGTGCCAGTATACACTGTACAGGTACAACAACTACTGTGAAATATACAGTATTTTTCAGAGCCATCCAGAAGTTTTTATCCTGGAACAGTTTCTGATAGTTTTCAATACCAATCATCTTTATGGCATCCGGTCTCATAATCTGATATTTAAATCCGGAATAGTAAACGGTATAGATCATCGGTACAACCAGAAATGCGATCAGAAGGATAACTGCCGGAGCAGTAAATGCATATGCAGTGATTCTCTCGTCACGTTTTCTGCCTGTCAGCTTCGTCTTAGCCATAATCCTTTCCCCCTTTTAACAAACTTAAAACGGCCGCACCGCACCGCAGAAGCGATGCGGCCAGGTTTCTATCCTGATTATTCAGCGTAGTATGTTTCGTAATCTTCTGTGAATGTTTCTGCTACTGTATCAAGTTCAGACTGGATATAATCATCATCAACTTCTCCGTTTGTAGCTGCATCAGAGAGGATATTTGTCATTGCTTCAGCATATGCAGAAGAGAATGTTGCATAGGAAGGTGTTCTTGGACGCGGAACTGCTGTGTTGTTCAGCTGTTCAACCATAAGTGCACGTGATCCTTCTTTGTAATCAGCCATTGCTTCTTCATCATAAGCAGAGTTACGTGTTGCAGGTTTTGCGATTGCATCTGCATAAGTTGCTACATTTTCGCTGTTCATCAGCCACTGAAGGAATTCGCCTGCTGCATCCGGATTCTCACAGTCCTTGCTTACTGCTGCTGCCCAGTCACCACAAGGAGAAACTGCTGTACCTGTTTCAGATACCGGATAGTATGTTACACCCCAGTCAAAATCTGCATTTGCTTCCAGAGTTGCAACTTCCCATGAACCACCAAGCATTGTTGCACATGCACCGTTTAAGAACTCATCTGTGATCGGCTCAATGTTTGCATATCCTTTTGCAATAAGATCTGCAAGGTAAGAAGTTGTTTTTACTGCTTCTTCGCTGTTTACATATCCGTCAGCTTCCTTACCATCCTCGCTGATGTAGTCTTTTCCTTCAGAGATATACATTGGCTCTAATGCATATGGAAGACCTTCACCATGATCCATGATAATGTGTGTTCCCACATAATTATCTGTTGTACACTTTTCAGCGATCTCTGCCATCTCATCCCATGTGATCGGGTTGTCTAATGTACGGGAATCAAGGTCATCTGTATCAACACCGCACTCTTTGAGGTAATCTTTATTGTAATAGAATGCTACGGAAGATTCTGTTGCTCCGATTGCATATAACTGTCCGTCATAGGTATTCTGGGCAATGGATGAAGGAACGAAATCAGAAAGATCATCCTCTGTAAAATAATCATTCAGCGGAATGCTGATTCCGTTTGCTGCATAGTAGGAAACCTGCGGTCCGTCTACATAGAAGATATCCGGAAGGTCATTGGATGTTACTGCTGTAGCAATCTTGTTGTCATATGCGTAGGAATCGGAACGGTCGATTGCTTCACGTGAAACCTGGATATTCGGGTTTGCTTCATTCCACTCTGCAATCTTCTCAGTCCACCATGCCTCTACCTGTTCTCTGTCTGTCGGGCTCCAGATTGTAATGTTTACTACATCACCATCTTTTGCCATTGCCGGTACTGCACTGAACATTGTAGTTGCCGCCATTGTGAGTGCCAGAATTACGCTCATTCTTTTTTTCATGTTTCTTTCCTCCTGATAAAATGTATTGGTTGTTGATGTTACATCTCCTTAATTCTCGTTCGGGAAATGTTATTTTTATGAAACCCGTTCCATGTATTTCCTTTTTTAACCACAGCTATTTTGCTGTGGTTAAAAGCTTTATTAGTCCTTTTGTGGAACCCGTTTCATATGATGGTTTTATCATAATCTCTCTTGCCTTATTTGTCAATATATTTTAACTTAAAAATCCTGTTTTTGCATCAATTCGTATATTTTCACAATATAAGTTATCTGTTTTTATATATTTTTCACAATCATATCTGGGTTTTTTCTTTGCTATATTTATATTAAATTTCCTATATTCCGTTATTTTTTATATGTTTCCAAAAAAGAGAGAGGGAAAATAGAATTCTCAATTTTCCCCCTCTTCTTTCTATTTATTTTTTCATTTTTATGGAACCGTTACCATTTTTTTACTGCCGGCAGATATATGGCACATTGCTTTAAGCAAATATCGTTACTGTTCACTCCGTTCTCAGTAACTTAGCCAAATATCTGTATTCTGCGGATTTATTTCCAGATGGATTTCATTTCACAGATTTTAACCTGCGCTTCTTTATCACTGTTCAGACAGAAGATTCCCTGGCTGCTGCTATTGTAAAACAGTCTGGTTCCTGCATCTTCTCCATCATTTAAATATACCTCAATTGTTCTTCCGTCTACAAAAATTTCTGCATTTCTGCATTTCTCCACAGAAGAAACAAACTGTACCTTATCGCTCTTCACACCTGTCATTTTGAAGAATACTTTTCCCCCTTCTGCAGTCAGACTGATGGATTTATCCCCATCCTGACCAAGAAGAATGTTGAAATCTCCTGTTTCTTCAAATGATACAGATGCATAATATCTGTTATCTGAAATGGAGCCGACTTTAATCTCACTGCCTGTGCCTTCATATACTGTATCACCCAGAAGAGTATAAACTTCCTCTACAGGTTTTGTATATACATGTTCATTCTTCACATGGAGCTCTCTTGGCAGAGTCATGCTTCCATAAGCTCCCGGCTCTGTAGCAATATGCTCTCCATAGAAATCACTGATCCAACCGATCAGGATCCTACGGTCTCATGCTGAAAGCTCTGCGCTGCATAGCAGTTGCTTCCAAAATCCACCCACTGCTGTGTATGGACATCCATTGCATCACCGTTCCAGTCTCCCACATAATATCTGCACTGCTGGAATCTTCCGTATTCATCATAATGGCTCATCCATGCGCCCATAGCTACATATTTATCATCCAATGGGAAAAAGTCCGGACACTCAATGGTTCTGATCTTTGTTTCCTCTGTAATCAGAGGACATCTGTATTTCCAGTTCTCTGCATCTTCAGATTCGTACAGAAGAAATGTTCCTTTTTCATCTATACATGCACCTAATACAATATAATACTTCTTACCGATCTTAATTGCTTTCGGATCGCGGAAATCATAGTTAGTACCTTCCGGTTTCTCCCTGATAATCTCTTTTTCCGGCTCAAAATGGATCATATCACTACTCTTTGTCATTGTCTGATACTGAACAGTGTCCCATCCGTCATCCTGAGGTCCGATATGTCTTGTGAGATAGAAGTATACCTCGTCTCCCATCGGAAGTGCGCTTCCGGAGAAAGCACCACCTTTGATTGCAAGATTATCCAGGATTTCTTCCTGAGGCTCTAACGCAACCGGAAGATGTGTCCAGTGCATCAGATCCTTGCTTGCTGCATGTCCCCAGTACATATTATTCCACTCCTGTCCAAAAGGATTCAGCTGATAGAAAAGGTGATAATAACCCTTAAACCAACAAAGTCCGTTCGGATCATTATTCCAGTTCACAACCGGTGAAAAATGATACTGTTCTCTGTATGGAGTATCTATAAAACGAAGGAACTCTTCTTTATTCATCTCTTTATAATTATCTGTAGTATCCAGCACACAGATTCCATTTTCCATAATGTTTTCACATTCACTTAAATAAGCAAATGTTATTGTGCAGTCCTGTGTTGAGATTTCATATTCTGTATTTCTGCTTACCGGAAATTTGATCCAATTTCCATAGATATGTTTCAGTTCTTTTGTCTCTGTTGTGCTTTCTTTTACGTTTTTCAGGAGCACACTGCCTTTTTTGCCTTCATCCGATTTTACAAATAATTCCAGACATTCATAATTCCCTGTGTACATACGTAAATCCCCTTTCTGATATTTGTCATATTTATAGTAATCCTCGTAAATAATAGATATGGTACCCGTTCCATATACATTAAAATAAAAAAGCCCCTGTCTGCAGAGCTTATCATGTATTATGAAGACTTTATGAAATACTATCCGAAACATAATAAAGCATAAGTTATTGATACTTTATATGTGGTACCCGTTCCATTTATATAAAGTATATGATGTAAATTAGATTTTGTCAATATAGTATTGCTTTTTCCCTAAATTAGACAAAAAAAAGAAGAGATCTTTGTGTATTTTTATTGATACTCAAATCCCTTCTTTTTTATACAACACTCCATAAACGGTCAAATAATAGTCTATATGGCCGTATCTACAGGATAAGTTGTCTGTCCCTGATACAATTCTACAGGATGATCTGCTTATTCGGTACAGGTCTTCGGTTTTCTATCAGATCAACTACAGAATTAGCACTGAGTTCTGCAAGCATCTTTATATTTTGCCTGATGCTGGTAGCTTCCGGATAAACCAGTCTGGATATATCCGTTCCATCATATGTTACGATTTTTAACTCTTCCGGTATCTTTATTCCTGCTTTCAGTGCCAGATGCATAATATTGAGCACAGGCTGATCAGTTCCAAACACACCATCGATTCCATCAAAAGTTTCCATTACCTTTCTGGCACTTTCCCAGTAATCCTCATGGCCAAACCTGTTCCACTCCAGAATCAGATCTACCACTTCAATTCCTTGTTTTTCCAGAGTTTTTTCAGTACTGTATGTTTATCATTTGCCACAATATTTGGCGACACACCGAATATATTTAGTACTTTTTTACATTTATTCCGAATCAAAACCTCCGCTGCCAGTCTGCCGCCGGTTACATGATCCGACCCGATCATCGGGATTTCCGGTCCGAAATCTCTGTCAAAGGAGATGATAGCATGTTTTCTTTTCAGATATTTCTCTCCTTCCAGTGTATGAGAGCCGGCAATAATGCCATCTACCATATTTCGATCCAGCATATCCAGAAATTCTTCTTCTCTGTTGCTGACTCCTATAGTACTTGAAATCAGAGTCTTATACCCAATTCATACAAAGCTGCCTCTGTCTGTCTCACATAACTTGAAAAAAACGGATGATCTACATCCGGCACCAGTATTCCTACAATTCCTGTTTTATTACGAAACAGATTTCTCGCCAGTTCATTTGGTGTATACTCTAATTCTTCAATTGCTTTTTCAATTTTCTTTTGTATCAGCTGATACATACCCATTTCCATTTATAACTCTGGAAACGGTTCCCACCCCTACGCCTGCTCTGCGCGCTACATCTCTTATACTCGCCATACTTACTTTTCCTGTTCTGTTATTACTTTTCACAGTCACATAATAGTTACTGTTCATATGCCTGTCCTGCAAGGTGTTTTGACATGCATATACCAAATTCCATTGCTGCAGGCAATCTGGAATAAATTTTAATAAGATAAGTATAGCACTGTGCATTTGTTCTTACAATTAATAAGTTGCCGAAAAGTGGCCCTTTCTTTCGTCAAACTGGAACATGTTCCAGTTATGTATCCAGGCAATCCTGCACAGACTGCCTGTTTTTCTGACTTTTATGCCATTCCATTCACAGTTTTATACTTATACAGCATCTCCGCATGATTCTGCTCCTCAATCTGGATATCTGCCAGCAGTTTTCGTACGCCACTGTCACCAAAGACGAATACATCATCATTGTATGTTCCTGACACCAGCTTCTCTGTACCAATACAGTCTGTTGCAAGAAACGCATCGTGCTCTTTGTCTTCCGGTGACTCATAGCTGTATAGACCGCTTTTGGCTGATAATCTTTGCCTGATCTGTCATTACAGTTACATTCAGGCACACTTCCGGAAAGAATCATTGACAAAGACTCATAATGCTTCTGTTCTTCCTGCTGGATATTCCGGAAAGATTTTTAAGCTCCGGGTCTCTGGCCTGTTCTGCGTATTTTCCATACTTTTCCACACAGCTTTTCTCTTGTGTCTGAAGATCTTCGATTACTGAACGTTCCTTTTCTTTTAAAATCATAGTCTGTTGTCTCCTTTTTTAAGAAATACTGTATTTTGTTACATGAAAATAGTATGGATAAAAAATGCTTTTTTATTCTCTGTATCATGACTTATGACAATTTCAGAGAATATTTTGTGTTACTGTTCACATGCCACTGTCCCGCGAGGTGTTTGGCATGAATATGCCAAAATCCCGAGACATACAAGCCAAAATTCCATTGCCGCAGGCAATCTGGAATGAATTTTGGCTACGTTAC
>ENA-OQEX01000618-OQEX01000618.1-human-gut-metagenome-genome-assembly--contig:-NODE-618-length-17705-cov-9.162021_pt1 | contig 17705 bp, 24 predicted proteins | sample MGYA00242802_ERZ504649 | MGnify/ENA primary metagenome ERZ504649 (study PRJEB26092, sample SAMD00036194) | human gut metagenome | host: Homo sapiens | study: EMG produced TPA metagenomics assembly of...
CGCTCCGGCGCCTGCCGCCCGTACCTGCGGCCCTGACGCTGGCGCTCGTGGCGCCGTTGCGCGAGTTCATGGCCCGTGAGAATGCCGCCAACGTGTTCGATGGCATCGAGATGCCGCTCGTGCCGGTGCTTGCCAAGATGGAGCGCGCGGGCATGCTTGTGGACCCCGACCGCCTGCACAGTCTGTCCGAGGGCCTGGCGACCCAGATTTCCGAGGTTGAGCGCAGCATTCGCGACCTGGCCGGCGACGAGACCTTTAACATCGGCAGCCCCATGCAACTTTCGCATGTGCTCTTTGATGTGATGGGCCTTCCGACCAAGGGCCTCAAAAAGACCAAGCGCGGCTACTATTCGACCAATGCCAAGGTGCTGAGCGATCTTGCCCGTGACCACGAGATTGTTCGTCTGATCTTGGACTGGCGCGAGAAGTCCAAGATTAAGTCAACCTATCTGGACACGTTGGGCCCGCTGCGCCGCGGTGACGGCCGCGTGCACACCACGTACAACCAAACCATTACCGCAACGGGACGTCTGTCCTCGAGCGACCCGAACCTGCAGAACATTCCGACGCGCTCTGAGCTGGGTCGTACCGTCAAGACGGCGTTCTCGGCGGGCGAGGGCAGCGTCTTTTTGGCGGTGGACTACTCGCAGATCGAGCTACGTCTACTCGCGCATCTCTCGGGTGACGAGCACCTGGTGCGCGCCTTTAACGAGGGCGAGGACTTCCACGCCGAGACGGCCGCGCGCGTGTTTGGCGTGCCGGTTTCCGAGGTAACGCCCGACCTGCGCAGCCGCGCCAAGGCCGTGAACTTTGGCATCGTGTACGGTCAGCAGGCCTACGGTCTGTCGCAGTCGCTGCACATCTCGATGGCCGAGGCGCGCGACATGATCGACCGCTACTACGAGGCCTACCCGGGTGTGCGTACGTTCCTCGACAACGTAGGTGGCACGTGCCAAGCAGACGGGCTACGCCGAGACCATGTATGGCCGCAGACGCCATATTCCCGAGCTCAAGGCCAAAAATCCGCAACTCCGCGGCTTTGGCGAGCGCACGGCCATGAACCACCCCATGCAGGGCACCGCGGCCGACATCATCAAGATCGCCATGGCCCGCGTAAGCCGCCGCCTGGAAGAAGAGGGTTTTGCCGCCCACATGATCTTGCAGGTACACGACGAACTGGACTTTGAGTGCCCCGTCAACGAAGTCGAGCGCCTTACCGCCATGGTCCGCGACGTCATGGAGCACGTCGTAGACCTACGCGTACCCCTCATCGCCGAAGCCAGCACCGGCATAACCTGGGCCGACGCGAAATAGGAAAGCAACCACAGTTCCAAAGTAACCAAAAACAGAAGGACGCCCCTCATCAACAAGGAGCGTCCTTCGTTCAATTAAATTCAGCCAAAGTATCTAGGCGCCAAGACGCCATCCAGGCGGCAAGCAAGTCACCGCAGGACCTGGCCGGGCGAGGCGGGTAAGTTTTTCGTAGATTCCGCACGAGCCGGAAAGCACTTAATGTGCTTTCCGAGCGAGCCCAGGACCTGACCGAACGAAAAACTAACCCGCCTCGCCCGGCCAGGTCCGACGATCTGCGTTAACGAGCCGCCAAGATGGCGTCGATGAGTGTCAGTACGCCCCCGTCGTTGTTGCTCGGAATGCGCCACTCAGCATGCGCGTTCATATGCTCCTCGGCATTGTCCACGATAAAGCTGTGACCGACGCGCTCAAGCATGGGGATGTCGTTGTAGGTATCGCCCACGGCGGCGGCATCGGCGATATCGATGCCGAGCTGCTCGCACAGGTGCGCGACGCCCGAACCCTTGTCGACGCCCAGGTTCATAAAGTCGATCCACTCGCGACCGGCATTGGTGACATAGAGCTTGTCCGAGAATGCGGGGTTATAGTCCTCGCGAAATGCGGCTCAGCATCATAGTCGGGGAAGAAGATCGAAATCTTGTTGGACTCGAGATCAATGCCCTCAAGGCTGTCGACGTAGTTGATCGTGTTGTAGTAGACGCTGATCTCGTCGTGGTACTGATGGTCGCGGGCGAGCACATAGAACTCGTCGTAGCAGCACAGGACGGGAACGGCGCGCGGGTCCTCCGAGGCACGAGCGAGCACCTGCTGGTACAGCTCAACGTCGATATTGCTCTTATAGATATAGCTGCCGCGATAGATCACGCACGCTCCGTTGTCGGGACAAAAGGCGAGGCGGTTCTTGATGCCCTCGAACATTTCCTCGAGCTTGGGAGCGGGACGTCCGCTGGCGGGGCAGAATACGATGCCGGCGTCGGCGAGCTTGTCCAGACGCTCGTCGAGACCCTGGGGCAGCACGCGCTCGTCGGTGAGCAGCGTCTTGTCCATGTCGACGGCGATGAGTTTAATGTTGCCGATGTTGGCGTCTGATTCATAAGTCTGCATAAATGCGCCTTTCCGTTTCCAGATTGTTTCGGGCGTAATGACCCTCTGCTATGTAATTGAGCGTATTTTCGCAGGAATGGTGCGTATTTGCACTGCAATTCACAAACTAATGAAAAAACTTTTCAGAAATTTGGATTTGTCGCTTGTGCTGCGAGCACTTTAGCGTAATATAGCGACCATCGAAAACGGAGACGGAAATACAACCGCTTACCGAAGAAAAGGTACCGTTTACGATATTAGAATTGCGCCCGGCGATAGGTGAAAGGAGAGGCAGATGCAGTTCGTAAAGATCATCACCACTGCAGGTAATGCCATCCGACGCCAGCGCGCAATTTCCCGACGACGATAACAATCGTCTCTGTCCGTATGGGGCGAATTGCCTCAACAGAGTCATTTTGAGGTCGTTGGGTTTTAGCACGATATAAACGCATGTTTCTAGAGCATGCTGTGCTGCTTTTTGCTATTTAACCTGATATTGCACGGTTTTTTGACCTCGAAATGACTTGCAACTGACCGATGTTCTAACTAGCTACCAAGGGCGAAAGGAAACAGCCATGAGCAAGGAAAAAGTCGTTCTCGCATATTCCGGTGGTCTTGATACATCCGTATGTGTCAAGTGGCTCCAGGACGAGAAGAATCTCGATGTCGTTTGCGTCTGCGGCAACGTGGGCCAGGAGGAGACCGGCTTGGATGCCAAGAAGCAGAAGGCGCTTGACCTGGGCGTTCTCGATTGCCAGGTGCTCGACCTGCGCGACGAGTTCTCCGATGAGTTCCTGACTAAGGCCATCGCCGCAAACTCCATGTACGAGAACAAGTACCCGCTGCTCTCCGCGCTGTCTCGCCCGCTGCTCGCCAAGAAGCTTGTCGAGGTCGCTCACGAGTTTGGCGCGACCTACGTCGCCCACGGCTGCACCGGCAAGGGTAACGACCAGGTTCGTTTTGAGGCTGCCGTCAAGGCCCTCGACTCCGAGCTTAAGGTTATCGCCCCGGTTCGCGAGTGGGATCTGAAGTGCCGTCCCGATGAGGTTGCCTATGCTCACGCCCACAACGTGCCGGTTCCCGAGGGCGCCAACGACAACCCCTATTCCATTGACGACAACCTGTGGGGTCGCGCCATCGAGTGCGGTCACCTGGAGGATCCCTGGAACGAGCCGCTCGACGACGCCTGGGTTATGACCAAGAACCCCGAGGACACGCCGGACACCCCGACCTACACCGAGATTGAGTTTGAGGCGGGCAAGCCCGTCGCCGTCGATGGCAAGAAGATGAAACTCTCCGAGATCGTCATCGCCCTCAACAAGATTTCGGGTGACAACGGCTTTGGCCGTCTCGACCTTGTCGAGGATCGTCTGGTGGGCCTCAAGAGTCGCGAGTGCTACGAGGTTCCTGGCGCCCTGACGCTCATCACCGCCCACAAGGCGCTCGAGGACATCTGCGTCGAGGGTGACCTGCTCAAGACCAAGATTAAGCTCGAGCAGGATTGGGCCACCGCCGTGTACAACGGCCAGTGGTACAGCCCGCTCAAAAACGCGCTCGATGCCTTTATGGCCGACACCCAGAAGTTCGTGACCGGCACCGTCCGTCTGAAGTTCTTTAAGGGCAACTGCCATGTCGTCGGCCGCAAGAGCCCCTTCAGCCTCTACGATTACGGCCTGGCTACTTACGACCGCGACACCACGTTTGACGAGAAGGCTAGTGCCGGCTTTATCGAGATCGACACGCTGTCGCTCAAGACGTGGGCTAAGGTCCAGGTCCCAGCTCTGCTGCAGCCCAGGCCTAAGGTTTCTCTTCCTTGGTATCCGCGCGGCCCATCCGCGTGATACATAACGGGCGCACGGGTCCCTACCTTTCGTTATGCTTGCTGACACTTCTTAACATCGGTGGCCCCTACGTTCCGCCCGCATATATGATGCCGCATCTGCGGCTGAGTCCGAGCCCCGCCGGGGTTGTCCGGCGGGGCTCTTTCTATCAATTTGGCGGCTCTGCGCTATATATATCTGAGGAGTACCTACTATGTTTGACGCTATTGCACACTCTTTGCTTTCTCTTGCCCCCGAGCTCGATACCGCCAAGGTGGAGGAGGTCCCCATGAGTCTGAAGGCTTGGATTGACGCCTCGCAGGGTAACCTCAGGAGGGAATCCATGGGCGCCAAGTGCATGGTGCGTCACTTCTTCGCTATTTAGCTTGTCAGCCTCGCGTGCGGCGGGGGATGTGCAAAACTAGCGGTTGATAAATCGCTTTAGCGACATGGCGTAACGCTTCGTGCGCCGATGTTTTGATATTTGATGAAAGGGGACGGTTCCATGGCTCTTTGGGGCGGTCGTTTTGAGGCGGGCGTGGCCGAGGTCACGCAGGAGTTTGGCGCGTCGCTGCCGGTCGACAAACATCTCTATAAGCAGGATATCGCCGGCTCTAAGGCGCATGCCAAGATGCTGGCGGCTCAGGGCATCATCAGTGCCGAGGATGAGCAGGCGATTGCCAAGGGCCTGACCGGAATCGAACAGGATATCGATGCCGGTAACTTCACCTTCGATATCAACGACGAGGACATTCATATGTCCATCGAGAGCGAGCTGACGCGTCGCATCGGCGAGGCGGGTAAGCGCTTGCATACCGGACGTTCGCGCAACGACCAGGTGGCGACCGACACACGCCTGGGCGTCAAGGCGCTGGCCAAGGAGCTCATGGAGCCAATCTTGAGCTGCGCCATGTGCTGGTGGATGCGGCTAAGAAGTACGACAAGGTGATTCTGCCGGGCTACACGCACATGCAGCATGCTCAGCCCGTACTGCTGTCGCATCATCTGCTGGCGTATTCCTGGATGTTCGCGCGCGACTTTACGCGCCTGAAGGCCGCCTTTGATGCTGCCGACAACTGCCCGTTGGGTGCTGCCGCGCTTGCCGGTACGAGCTATCCGCTCGATCGTCAGATGACGGCCGCCGAACTTGGTTTTGCGGGCGTGATCCCCAACTCGCTCGATGCGGTTTCCGACCGTGATTTCCTCCTCGACCTGCATTACGCCGGCTCCGTCATGGCGATGCACCTGTCGCGTCTTTCCGAGGAGATCGTGCTGTGGTCGAGCTCCGAATTTGGCTTTATCACGCTTTCCGACTCTTACTCCACCGGTTCGTCCATCATGCCGCAGAAGAAGAACCCCGACTTTGCCGAGCTTATCCGCGGCAAGAGCGGCCGAGTCTATGGCAACCTGGTGCAGCTGCTCGTGACCATGAAGGGCTTGCCGCTCGCTTATAACAAGGACTTGCAGGAGGACAAGGAGGGCGCGCTCGATACCGCCCATACGCTCATGCAGTGCCTGTCCGTTATGGCCGGTATGATTTCGACCTGGACTGTCAACGAGGATGCCATGGCGCGCGAGTGCGGCGTGGGGCACCTTGCCGCTACCGATGTTGCCGATTACCTGGCTAAGCGTGGTCTGCCGTTCCGCGAGGCACATGCCGTGGTGGGCCATCTGGTCCTGATGTGTGAGAAGCGTGGCTGCAATCTTGAGGACCTACCGTTTGAGGTGTTCCAGGAGGCAAGCCCGCTCTTTGAACGCGATATTACCGAGGCGCTCGACATCCCCTCAATTGTCGCCGCGCGTACGACCGAGGGCGGTACCGCCCCTGCCGCCGTTGCCGTGCAGCTGCAGCGTGCCGAGGCACAGCTCGTGGCCGACGAGGGCGTGTTTGGATCGCTGACCAAGGTCGTCGAGATGGGCCACGGGATAAAGTAAGGGTTTGGCCGAAGCCGTTTTTGCCATTTATTGAGGAATCGTTTTTTGCTTTACGGGCGTCTGCTGATGTGGGCGTCCGTATTTTGTTGCTATGGGGGAGGGGCTTGTCGAGAACTTCTGTAGGACCTTTGGGCAGGTTGTGAAGGGGGTACGTTCGCGGGCGGCAACCGACCGTCTGCTCTGCTCGATGCGGTTGATGGGCAGTCGGATGGTACTCTAATCGAGCTTCGAAACAGAAGTGACACATATGGAGCGCTTTAATAAATTGTAGCGTTTCAAGAAACAGCTTTTTGTTTAACTGCAGCTAAAACTCTGTTACGATGCAGTCCAGGCGGGTGCCGGAATGGGACTTGGGCACGCGCGAACCTACTTGAAAGGCTACCTTATGGCTATCGAGAAGACCTTCATCATGATTAAGCCCGACGCGGTGCGCGATCGCAAAATCGGCGAGATTGTTGCTCGCATTGAGCGCAGCGGCCTTGTCATCGAGCGCATGGAGATGACCACGCTCGAGCGCGCTACCGTCGAGGAGCACTACGCCCATCTGGCCGACAAGCCCTTCTTTGGCGGTCTCTGTGACTTTATGACGAGCGGTCCGGTCGTAAGATGGTCGTTTCCGGTCTCTCCGCTGTTGCTAAGATGCGCACCCTCATGGGCGCTACTAATCCGCTTGACGCTGCTCCTGGTACCATCCGCGGCGACTTTGCCGTCGATGTCAACGCCAACGTGATCCACGGCTCCGACTGCCTGGAGAACGCCGAGATCGAGATCAAGCGCTTCTTTGGCTAAACCAGCTTTGACTCCTTAAAGCTGTTAGCGTGTGGCTTGGGCGCGCGGAACTCCATCCGCGGCGCCCTTTTATTCCATAATCTATGAAGGGCCCGCTCGGACATGAGTTCCGAGCGGGCCCCTGCTGTTAGCTTGTGACACTGACTGGTTTAGGCCTCGTCGACGACCTTGAGGCCGCGCGTGTGGTCGATCTCGTTGAGGAGGTTAACGCGACGCTCGTGACGACCGCCCTCAAACTCGGCGTCGAGCCACTCGTCGACAATCATCTTGGCGAGCTCGGAGCCACGACGCGGGCGCCAAAGGCGAGCACGTTGGTATTGTTATGCATGCGGGAGAGCTTGGCACTGAAGGCTCGGAGCACACGACGGCGCGCACGCCCTCTACCTTGTTAGCAGCCAGGCTGATACCGACGCCGGTGCCGCAGATCAGGATGCCCAGGTCGACGTCGCCGTTGGCAACGGCCTTACCCACCTTGTAGCCGGCGATGGGGTAGTCAAAGCTCTCGGAGGTGTCGGTGCCAAAGTTCACGACCTCGCAGCCGCGCTCCTTCAGGTGCTCGGAGATGATGTTCTTGAGCTCGACGGCGGCGTGGTCGTTACCGATACCGATCTTCATGGATGGTTCCTCTCTGGTCTGTGCGGCGCAAATGCTAAAGGTGTTTACCGCGTTCGACTGCATGATAGCGCGACTTTTGCGTAAACGCTCGAGCGTTTTTGGTCAAACGCTTTAGCAGGCAACAAGACTGGCTTCTCGTGAATGAATGTCGTCAGTTTGCGTTTGAGCGCCGTCCGCCGGAACCATGGTTGCGGTTTTTGATGCATTGTTATCAAATAAAGGAGCTAACATTTTTTGAGAGCCTAGCCCGTTATGCAAGCAGGAGATACCTATGCCTACCGATTCCATCCGTGATGCCGCGTTTTGCGATGTTTTGAACCGCGAACTTGTCTGTGCACTCGGCTGCACCGAGCCCATTGCCGTTGCCTATGCGGCGGCGCTGGCGAGTCAGACGCTCGGTTGCGAACCCGATCATATGGATGTTGCATGCTCGGGCAACATTATCAAGAACGTTAAGAGCGTGACCGTGCCCAACTCGGGCGGTATGCACGGTATTGAAGCCGCGGCCGTGCTGGGTGCCGTGGGCGGCGACGCTAAGAGCGCGCTCGAGGTGCTCGAGAGCGTTGACGATGAAGACCGCGCTCGCGTGGCCGAGCTCCTTGCCGACGCGGCTACTGCGATGTGTCGCTTGTCGAGGGCGTGCCCAACCTCTACATTAAGGTGACTGCGACGGCCGGGGGCCATACCGCGGTCGTCGAGATTACCGACCACCACACCAATGTCACGTGCCATACCCTCGACGGTATTCCGGTATGCGGCAAGTCGGCGGGGGAGTGTGCCGCCTGCGCCGAGCGCGTGGTGGCCGAGCGCGCGGCAGATAGCGCTGACACGCCCATGTCGATTGAGTCCATCATCGACTTTATCGAGGACGGCGATATCGATGGTGCCCGCGCTGTCGTTGAGCGTCAGATTGAGCTGAATGGCGCGATCAGTGCTGAGGCCTTGCGCACGCTTGGGGCGCCGAGGTGGGTCGTACGCTGCTGGGTGCTCGTGCCGATGACGTCGCCTGCCGTGCCCGTGCCCGTGCGGCCGCCGGATCCGACGCTCGCATGAACGGCTGCGCGCTGCCGGTCGCCATTGTGTGCGGCTCGGGCAATCAGGCATTACCTGCGCATTGCCCGTCATGGAGTATGCCGAGTACCTGCGTTGCGACCACGAGCGCCTGGTGCGCGCCGTGATGCTGTCCGATCTTATCGCCGTGCATATCAAGAGCTATATTGGTGCGCTCTCGGCGTTTTGCGGTGCTATTTGCGCTGCGTGCGGCGCCGGCGCTGCGATTACCTGGCTGTGCGGTGGCACGCGCGAACAGATTGGCGCGACGGTCTCGAATACGCTTGGCAACGTGGGCGGCATCGTGTGCGACGGCGCCAAGGCGAGTTGTGCCGCCAAGATCTCGGCTGCCGTTGATGCGGCGATTCTGGGCCATGATATGGCTATGCAGGGTCGCGGCTTCCGCGCCGGCGAGGGCCTGATCCAGGATACCGTTGAGCAGACAATCGCCAGCATGGGCTACGTGGGCCGTGTGGGCATGAAGGACACCGACGTCGAGATCCTCAACATCATGATCGGCAAAACCAAGTGTGCTAGGACAGTTCGTCGGCTACTTGGTGTTCGTAGAAGGCTTCTACTACGGCGTTAAAGTCGCGGGCGAAGCCTTCCATGGTTCCGCGCCAGGTGACTCGGTTGGGCTTGCCCTGGCCTACATAGCAGTCTGAATGCCGCAGGCGGGACTAGGGAAGTCGCGTTTGGGATCGTTGCCCACCATAAGGACCTCGTGCGGTTCGAGTCCCATCACCTGAAGCTGCTCGAGATAGTAGGTGGCATCGGGCTTGCAGCGGGTGGTGTTTCCCATGTGCGTGACGAGCTCAAAGGGGGCGTCGGCCAGGTCGCCCCAACCCATGCGGCACTCGATGGCTCCCTGCGGAAAGCTGGGGTTGGTGAAGAGCGCGCAGCGCAGCCCTGCGTCCTGTACAGCCTGAAGCGCGGCGTGTGCGCCCGGCATGGCGTGGGCGTTGATGACGTCGTCATTCTTATGCGGGAGAACTTCGCGGTCGTAGTAGGTAAACGCCTCGTAGATGATAGGATCGGAAAGGCAGATCCCGCATCGGCGCTCGACCTCTTCTTGGTAAAACTCAAGATTGGTGCGGTTGTCCGTGCCGCTGCGGCGATTGGCGTTGAGGTCGACCAGGATGGTGCCGAGGCGTGCCATCGTGCCCCCGCGGCTGCGACGTCCGATATCCGCGAGCATCGATGAGACATCCTTAAAATAGCGAAGGATGAACGCATTGAGGTTAATGCTAAGAAGCGTCTCGTCCATATCGAAAACGACTGCTTTGAGCACGCGGGCACCTTTCTCGAAAAATCGTTCCAGAATCGTATGTCTGGGATACTTTACCCCAAAGCAGTATGCTTCACTGCTTATCGTCAACTTGTGGAGACAGTCGTTCACAAGATTGCGAAAAAGTCTCCATACGAGTAAAAAATCGCAGTTCACGCTTGAAATCGAAGTGATTTCCCCGTAATCTATACGGACGTGATTGCATAAGCGTCACATCAGTATCTGTCGGCTCCCGAGTGTTCCTAAACGTTGTGTGCTTGTCGCACCCTTCTGTAGGTCCTAGCAATCGGGGCCCCGTAGTTCGAAAGGGGTCCACCTTTGAGTGAGATTCAGAACTCGTCCATTTTCTCTCTTGACGATGTCAACGAGGAGGAGATGAACAACCTCATCGACGGTACGATTACCGACTTTGATGAGGGCGATCTCGTTAACGGCACTGTCGTTAAGATCGAGCATGACGAGGTGCTCGTTGACATCGGATTTAAGTCCGAGGGCGTTATCCCGGTCCGCGAGCTGTCCATCCGCAAGGACGCTAACCCTGCAGACATCGTTGCACTCGGTGATCCCATCGAGGCCCTCGTTCTCCAGAAGGAGGACAAGGACGGTCGTCTGGTCCTGTCCAAGAAGCGTGCCGAGTACGAGCGTGCTTGGAACCGCATCGAGGAGAAGTTCAACTCCGGCGAGAACGTCGAGGGCGAGGTTATCGAGGTTGTCAAGGGCGGCCTGATCCTCGACATCGGCCTGCGTGGCTTCCTGCCCGCTTCCCTCGTCGACCTCCGTCGCGTCAAGGACCTCACCTCCTACATGGGCACCCGCATCGAGGCCCGCGTCATCGAGATGGACCGCAACCGCAACAACGTTGTCCTCTCCCGTCGCGTCGTGCTCGAGGAGTCCCGTAAGGCCGAGCGCTCCGAGATTCTGTCCAAGCTCAAGTCGGGCATGCGTCTCCAGGGCACCGTTTCCTCCATCGTGGACTTCGGCGCCTTCGTCGACCTCGGCGGTATCGACGGCCTCATCCACATCTCCGAGCTCTCTTGGAACCACGTCAACCATCCTTCCGAGGTTGTCAAGGTCGGCCAGGAGGTCGAGGTCGAGGTTCTCGACGTCGATCTCAACCGCGAGCGCATCTCCCTGGGTCTCAAGCAGACCACCGAGGATCCGTGGCGCGCACTGGTCAAGAAGTACCCCGTCGGCGCTATCGTCGAGGGCACTGTGACCAAGCTTGTCCCGTTCGGCGCTTTCGTCGACCTGGGCGAGGGCATCGAGGGTCTGGTGCACATCTCCGAGATGGCCAACAAGCACGTCGATCAGCTTCTCAGGTCACCCACGTGGGCGACAAGGTTCAGGTCAAGGTCATGGAGATCGACCTCGACCGTCGTCGCATCTCCCTGTCCATGAAGTCTGCTGCTGAGACTCTGGGCGTCGAGATCGAGGTTACCCCGCTGCCTTCCGAGAAGAAGGACGAGGAGACCGACGCCGAGTAAATCGGTTTGACGATCACTTGTTTTAAGGGATCCGTCCGCAATGGACGGGTCCCTTTTTGCATTTGGCGCCGAGATGCGCGATGCTGCCCGGGCTATTCACAGGCTATTGGGTTGTCGATGCATGAAAAATGCCGACATCCCGCCTCGGGGAGGAGGCGGGAACACACCGAGTAGACGGAGGGGTGTGGAGCGCGGTCGCGTCTCGACTGACGACGTTGCCCATCGACAACCCTATTGTACTGCATGGCGTGGTTCTTGGTTTATCGTGTCGAACGCTTGTGTTGTGCCATTGCCTGCGGCAACGGTGTGCTACACTCTTGCACTGCTGAGTGGGCCAGACGGTCGCGCGATGTGCTGCTTGCAGCACGCGTGAGGAAAGTCCGGGCTCCAGAGGGCGGGATGCCGGCTAACGGCCGGGCGGAGTGATCCGACGGAAAGCGCCGCAGAAAAGAAGACTCCCACCTGCGCCGCAAGGCGTAAAGGGAAAAGCTGAAACGGTGGTGTAAGAGACCACCAGCGTCGTGGTAACACGGCGGCTTGGCAAGCCCCATCCGGAGCAAGCGCGAATAGGAACGCTATGGGCCGGCCCGGTCCGCGTTCGGGTAGCGTGCGTGGAGCTGCACGGTAACGTTCAGACAAGATAAATGACCGTTCACGACAGAACCCGGCTTATCGGCCACTCAGCTTTCTTGTTGACGCTGCGAACCCGTCAGCGCGGCAATCTGCCTTTCAAGCCTTCGGGCATGACCATAAGGTCAATGCCTCGTCTTTCAAGGCACCTTGCTCGCGCTGACGGGTTCTCGCTTTCGTTGACGGAATCATCGGCGGTTCCGTTCTTGGCGTCTCTCTGTCTTTGCCTGGTCATTGACTTCGCCGTTCTATTTACCGGGGTTATCGGTACGGCCTTTGCCGTATTATTGAGGCTGTTTGTTGCCGCGCTTAGTTTTGTTGAGGGGCTTTGTTGGACAGCTATTTTACTCTGCAATCGAATATTGAGGCTTCGGGCGAGTTTGTGGACCGCAAGAGCCGGTTTATTGCCCAGCTGGTCCATATTGAGTCCGAGGATGAGGCGAATGCCTTTATCGAGATGGTTCGCAAGCGTCATTACGACGCTCGGCACAATGTTCCTGCGTGGATTTTAGTCGATGGATGTGAACGTCAGAGCGATGACGGTGAGCCGAGCCGCACGAGCGGCATGCCGACGCTCGAGGTACTGCGCGGCGCAGAGCTCAAAAATGTTTGCTGCGTGGTGACGCGCTATTTTGGTGGCACGCTGTTGGGACCTGGTGGCTTGGTGCGCGCCTATACCGCGGCCACGCAGGCGGCGGTGGCAGCTGCTCGGGGAGGCTGGCAGATTGTCGAGATGACGAGCGTCGTGCCGGTTGACGTGCACGTGGCCTATCCGCAGTATGAGCAGGTGCTTCGTTTGGCGCAGGATTCGGGTGCCAAGGTTTCGGATACCGATTACGCGGATGCCGTGACACTTCACTTGGTGTTTAAGGCGGGGGAGCAGGACCCGTTTTGCGCTAAAATGCGCGAGCTTATGGCAGGGCGCGAGGAGATTGAGGTCGGCGCTCCCGAGTTTGCGGAGTTCTAACGGCGACGGCCGGCGTGCTTTTGGATGGATCCCAAGCGCGCCGGCCGTCGTTTTTCTGCTGCTGCCGTTTACTCGGCGAGCTGCTTTAGCACATCACAGGCGATCTCGACGGCATCGTCGATGCAACCGGGGCAGCTGCGGAGCGGACCCTTATCCGATCCGATGCCCTTGAGCGTGCCGCAGACGGTCGTCGTATTCTTCTCGCCAAAACGCTTGGCGATTTCGCGCGACAGCTTGTAGGTCTGGCCCTTGGTCTTGGGGTTTTCCATGCCGTCGCTCATTACAAAGCCCATGATGGCCACAGCGCCCGAGATAGCGCCGCAGGTTTCGGTCATGCCTCCCATGCCGGCGCCAAAGCCCTCGGTGAGGGTAAAGGCGACCTGGGGGTCGAGCCCGACGGCGGGCGCGAGCGTGCAGGCGACGGCCTGGGCGCAGTTAAAGCCACGGGCGTGGTACTCGGCAGCCTGAGCCTGACAGGCGGTGATGTCGAGCTGGGCCGTATCGATTTGCTTCATCGTTGTCTCCTTGGTCACGGTGTACCCGCCTATGGTACCCTTGCCGGCGCATTCGCTTATCGAGACCGCAGTGCATATCTCATTGTTTTTCGCCATCGAACACTTTCTTAAGATTTGGGACAAATAAACCTGATTAATTTGTCCCATAACCTATCGGCGGGATGGGTTGAGAGGGGTGCGGGTAGCGGTATCGTGAACCGAATAAAAACAAAACCCAAGTAAGGGAGTTGGATATGAGCGAGCAGACCATCGGTACTACATGTGTTCAGGGCGGCTATCACCCGGGAGATGCCGAGCCGCGCCAGGTGCCCATCTACCAGTCCACCACGTGGAAGTACGACACGTCCGAGCACATGGGCAAGCTGTTTGACCTAGAGGAGTCGGGCTACTTCTACAGCCGTTTGCAGAACCCCACGTGCGATCTCGTTGCCGCCAAGATCTGCGAGATGGAGGGCGGCACCGCTGCGATGCTCACGAGCTCGGGCATGGCTGCGAATTTCCTCGCGATCTTTAACGTGGTCGGTGCCGGCGATCATGTGGTCGCGAGCTCTGCCATTTACGGCGGTACGTATAACCTGCTCGCCCACACCATGGGCCGCATGGGCGTGACCTGCACGTTCGTCGCCCCCGACTGCACCGACGAGGAGCTGGAGGCGGCCTTTGAGCCCAATACCAAGCTCGTCTTTGGCGAGACGATCGCAAACCCCGCCCTTGCCGTGCTCGATATTGAGCGCTTTGCCAAGGCCGCGCATGACCACGGCGTGCCGCTGATGGTCGACAACACCTTCCCGACGCCTGTGATGTGCCGTCCCTTTGAGTGGGGCGCCGACATCGTCACGCACTCCACCACCAAGTACATGGATGGCCATGCAGCCTACCTGGGTGCGTGATTGTCGACCACGGCCAGTTTGACTGGATGGCCCATGCGGACAAGTTCCCGGGTCTCACCACGCCCGACGAGAGCTACCACGGCGTGACCTATGCCGAGAAGTTCGGTCGCGAGGGCGCCTTCATTACCAAGGCCACCGCGCAACTCATGCGCGATCTTGGCCCCATGCAGAACCCGCAGGCAGCGTTCTTCTTGAACAGCTCGCTCGAGAGCCTGCATGTGCGTATGCCGCGTCATTGTGAGAACGGCCTGGCCGTTGCCAAGTTCCTGCAGAGTCATCCCAAGGTGCGCTTTGTGAGCTATCCGGGCCTGGAGGGCGATAAGTACTATGAACTGGCTCAGAAGTACATGCCCAACGGCACGTGCGGCGTCGTGAGCTTTGGCTTTAACGGTGGTCGCGCGGCGGCCGAGACCTTTATGAAGAGCCTCAAGCTCGCCCAGATCGCCACGCATGTAGCCGACGCCCGCACTTGCTGCCTGCATCCCGCTAACGCCACGCACCGCCAGATGAACGATGAGGAGCTCATCGCCTGTGGCATTTCCGCCGACATGGTACGCCTGTCGTGCGGCCTCGAGGACACGGCCGATCTGATTGCCGACCTTGAGCAGGCGCTCGAGCAGTGCTAGGCTAGCTCCGTACAAGGTGCCGATGCTGGCAGGAAGCTTCGGTGACCTTTCGTTCCGATTCCGTAGGCGGGACCCCAATCGCGACTGTTTGCAGGCGATCGGGGTCCCGTTTTTGCATTGCGCCACTCGAAAGGATAGATATGGAGAAAACCGCAGAGCAGCTGCGCCGCGAGCACATTGCCCTTGAGGGCGACACCCATGGCAAGAACAAATGGGCGATTCTGTTTACCGTGCTCATCATGACGTTTATGTCGTGTCTGGATTCGACCGTCGTGACCGTGGCGTTGCCCGTGATGCAAAAGGAGCTGGGCGTGGGCCTCGACCGCATCCAGCTGGTGAGCTCGGTGTACCTGCTTGCGACATGCGTGGCTATGCTGCCGTTTGGCCGCTTGGGCGACGTGCGCGGCAAGGTGGGCGTATTCCAGCTGGGCGTAATCGTTTTTACGGCTGGCTCGCTGCTTTGCGGCCTTTCGAGTTCGCTCGAAGTTCTTATTCTGGCACGCATTGTGCAGGGCGTCGGCTGCGCAGCGGCCATGGCCAACAACATGGGTATCATCACCGAGTCGTTTCCGGCGCGCGAACGAGGCCGTGCCATGGGTATTCTCGCGACCTTCGTGGCCCTCGGCATGATGTGTGGCCCCGTACTCGGCGGCGTGCTGGTGGCAAGCTTTCCCTGGGAGAGCATCTTCCTCATCAACCTGCCCATTGGCGTCATCTCGTTTATCGTGGGGTTCTCCACGCTGCCGCATGTTAAGCCGGAGGCCGGCGAGCGCCCCATGTCCCTGATCGAGGCTGCTCGTCGCTGCTTTGCAAATTCGGCCTTCACCATCAACCTCGCCTGCATGCTCATCGTGTTCGTTGGTATTGGCGCATCAGAGTTTATCCTGCCGTTCTATTTTCAGGACGCCCACGGATTTGGTTCCGACATTTCCGGATTGCTCTTTTTGGCGCTGCCGATGGTGAATGCCTTTATCGGCCCGCTTTCGGGCACGATTTCCGATCGTATTGGTTGCGAGGGCCCCACGGCCGTTGGCCTGGGCGTGTACGTGTGCGGGCTCTTTGCAGTGAGCACGCTCGACGAGCATTCATCGATCCCTGTCATTGTGTGCTGCGTCGCATTCATGTCGTGCGGCACGTCGATTTTCCAGAGCCCCAATAACTCGCTGTATATGGGCTCGGCTCCGCGCGAGGCACTCGGCTTTGCAGGTAGCTTGGGCAGCTTGGCGCGCTATGCGGGCATGGCGCTGGGTATTACGGCAGGTTCGCATATCCTCTATGGGCAGATGAGCGTGGCGATGGGCGAGGCCGTGACCAGTTTTGTTGCAGGCCGTCCGGATGTATTCCTATTCGGCTTTCGCTCGGTGTTCTACGTGCTTATGGCTGTGGCCGCTGTGGGCTTTGCGCTTGCATGGTGCGTTTGGTGAAGATGCGCGCCCGCCATTAGCGTGTTGGGAGGCTGTCTGCCACGATTCGCGCCGTCCCAAAAAGACTGGTTTGTGGTGCGATGCGGCTTGTGGGGCGGGCGGGGGTCGGTCCGTGGTAGACTATCGAACAACGTTTATTAATCGCGCGGTATCGTTGCCGCGAGAAGGGGTTGCGCCATGCAGGAGCTTGAGGATCGTATTCGCCATGACGGCATCGTAAAGGCCGGTAACGTCCTTAAGGTTGATGCCTTCCTCAACCACCAATGCGACGTTGAGCTGTTCGACCACATGGGCGCCGAGTGGGCCCGTCTGTTCGAGGGCGTCGAGATCAACAAGATCCTGACGATCGAGGCTTCGGGCATTGGCATGGCTTGCATTGCAGCCCAGCATTTTGGCGGCGTGCCGGTGGTCTTTGCCAAGAAGGCACAGTCCATCAACCTCGACGGCGAGCAGTATGCCACGACCATCTACTCCTTTACCAAGCAGAAGGAGTACCCGGTCATCGTCGGCAAGCGCTTCCTGTCCGAGGGCGACAAGGTCCTGATCATCGACGACTTTTTGGCCAACGGCTGCGCGCTCGAGGGTCTTATCAAGATCTGCGAGGCTGCAGGTGCCGAGGTATCCGGCATTGGCATTGCGGTGGAGAAGGGCTTCCAGGGCGGTGGCGATAAGCTCCGCGAGCGCGGCTTCCGCGTTGAAAGCCTAGCCCGTATCGCCGATATGGACTGCGATACCGGCGAGATCACCTTCGCCTAAGCGCGCAACACAAGCGATTGGTATGCGATGTGACAAAGGGACTTTCCCTTTGTCACATTTTTTATGAGGGGAGGTGTTGATATGGATGAGAACAAGATGGGATGGCGCGAGTATGCGCGCTATGCCGCGATGGCGGCCGAAGAGTTGGCGCGCGATTGCGAGGTTCAGGTGTTTCGCGCGACGGGTCCGGGCGGACAAGGCGTGAACACGACGGACTCGGCGGTGCGCATGAAGCACGTGCCACAGGGATTACCGTGACGGCGCGCGAGAGCCGCAGCCAGTTCCAAAATCGCGCGAGCTGCCTGCGCAAGCTGCGCGCCGAGCTCGAGCGTCGCGGGCGTCCACCGCGCCGACGCGTAAAGACCAAGGTGCCCCAGCGCTCTCGCCAGCGCAGGCTCAATGACAAGCACTTCAACGCCATTAAAAAGGCCAACCGTCGCAAGCCGGGCAGCGACGAATAGCTTCCTCATAAGTTGCGGTGAAATAGGGACTGTTTATGCAGATAAAGACGCAAAACAG
>ENA-OQEX01000620-OQEX01000620.1-human-gut-metagenome-genome-assembly--contig:-NODE-620-length-17635-cov-2.208191_pt1 | contig 17635 bp, 18 predicted proteins | sample MGYA00242802_ERZ504649 | MGnify/ENA primary metagenome ERZ504649 (study PRJEB26092, sample SAMD00036194) | human gut metagenome | host: Homo sapiens | study: EMG produced TPA metagenomics assembly of...
GTTGGACGTTTCCCCTTTTTCAGTCATCTTGCCGTTCTCATAAATCTCAAACCATGCAAAAATAGATTGAGGCGTGCCATTCCAATGATATCTAAGGTAAAACTGAGAAAGCCCGTTCTCCGTAGGGGCTCCATAATTGATCTTCTGCTCAATCTCGCTGACCTGCGCGCCATCCAGCGGCTCGATTCGCCTTTGGTGATTCATAGAGCAGGCGCTCAGGGCAAAGAGCAACGCAAAAAATACCGCAAGCATTCTCTTCATATGCTTTTCCTCCCAATGTTGCTATCATCCTAGGCGATAAGGGCCCAACGTTCCCAGCACAAAGATTGATACATTGTTCATTTTAAAAAACACCATGAAAATTTTGCAAAACCTTTTTCATATCGCTTTTCATTTCATTAAAACATTCTATTATCATCCGGCAATATTACGTGAGCATTCTTGATAATGGTTAATGTGCTCAAAATTTATGGAATACTAATTTACGGTGTGTTTTTCGATAAACATGTTGATTTATATACTTTATATGCTATATTTTTGTATGGAATAAGTCAATCATTTTCCATAAATTTATATTACAAAATTTATCATCTATAGATTCCGGAATCATGCTGCACCTTCCATGAAAGCAAGTAGCCTGTGAATTTGGCAATTCACAGGCTGCTTGTGTTACGACGATTCATAACACTTCTAAAAACCGCTCATGTATCTTCCCGTTCGTCGCCAGCACGTCGTTGATCTCCGTGGCCGCCAGCATTTCCCCCTGCCAACCCGTCACGCATCCGCCTGCCTCCTGTATGAGCAGCTGCCCCGCCGCATAATCCCAGGGTTTCAAATGCCGCTCAAAATAGGCGTCGATCCGCCCACAGGCCACATAGCAGAGGTCAAGCGCAGCGGAACCGGAACGGCGGATATCCTGGCAGGCCAGGAATACCGTTTGGAACCGCTCAAAATTCCGGGCAGCTTCTTCTTTATAATAGGGAGCAGTGCCGATTGCCACCAGGCAGGAGGCGATCTCCCGCGTTTGCGTGCATTGGATCGGAACGCCATTGCAATAAGCTCCCCTCCCCCGCTGCGCTGTAAACAGCTCCTCGGTAAACGGGTTATAAACAGCGCCGAACACCACCGCTTGCCCATCATAAAATGCCAGTGAAACCGCGCTCATCTGATAGCCGTGGATCAGATTTGTCGTGCCGTCGATGGGTCGAGAATCCAAGCAGGCGCCCGCTATAATCCACATTCTCCTGCTCCTCCGCCAGAAAACCCGCCTGTGGGTGAAGCGCCAAAAGCCGCTCCTTCAAATAGGACTGCACGGCAAAATCCACCTGCGTAACATAATCTGCCTGCCCCTTCACAGTGACCTGCCGCGCCGCTTTTTCATCCATCACGATCGCTTTGGTCTCCAGCACCAGCTCCGCTGCCCTTTGAAAATCCATCAAAATCCCCGCCTTGTTTTGGGCCGCCGCAGATCACTGTGCGGCGGCCCATTTATTCTATCCTGTTATGATATTTGATTCTTTTCCGCGTCACCGTCAATACGGCTACTGCAACAGCCGCCAGGCCGAACGGAATCAGGCCGAGTACCCGCTCGCCCGTATCAGCAATAGAGGGCGTGGGCGCCTCTTCTGCGGAAGGAGCGGCGCTTTCCTCTGGGGCAGGCGTGGGCTGCTCCGGTTGCGTTCCCTCTGGAGTGGGTTCTGGCCCATCCGGCTCTTGTGCAGGAGCTCCTGAGAATCCGGCTCTTCCGGCCGCTCTGCTTGGATCAAAGTCAGCGCGCCGGTTTGCGGGTCCACCCGCATGAACTGGCTGTAATCCCCTGCCGCCTGCACAGTGCGCTGCGTATCCGAGAGGCAAAGCCACAAGATAAATTCCATCACCTGTGTATCATAGATGTAGCCCACATGCTTTAAATCTTTCAAAAACCATGTCTGCTCCGGCAAAAGGCAGGTGGAGGCGTCGATCACGCGATCTCCGGAGAGGTGGTTGTGCGTAGCATCTTGGCAGGAAGTATGCTTCTGCTGATAATCGGCCGGCAGTGTTTCATCTAAGAATGCACAGGTTGCATAGCCTGAGGTATATTTCGTATCGATCACGTTATCATTTTGCTCCCGGTAAGAGGGCGTAAGCGGCACACCCTGCAAATTATAGTGGGAAACAACATTGATCTTCGTCCCCGTTTCCATCGCGGCCCGAAACAGCTCCGGCAGTTTCTCCTGCACCTGATAATGATATGCATCAATCCGTGCAATCAGCTGTGCATCCGTTTTTTCGTCGAGCAAATAAGCCTTTGCCTCCTCATAATCCTCCAGGCAATTAAATCCCAAATGCCCGGCATCGTCACAAAGGTATCCTGGAATACTTCATCATAAACGCGGCCCTTTAGATTTGCCACCAGCTCATCGAGCACTGGGAGTAGAATATCGATCACACCGGCCTGATCAAGCGCGTCGAGCAGGAGATTCACCACCTGCTGCCCCGCAACCTCCTTGAGAATTCGAATCAAGGCGTCTTTATGGAACTCGATCTTGCCCGTGAAGAGATCCCCCACGATGGTCGTCCCTGTAAAGGCGGAAGACAGCATGGTATAATTATCAATATCCTCACTTCCATACTGTGCAAGATAGGCGGCAATGATCGTCCCTCCCATGCTGGAGCCAATCAAGTTTACTTTATCATGCCAGTTTCGCGCTTTGCTCGCTCCACATAGCCACGCAGTTCTTTCGCATGAGCCATGGGGTCGAGCCGCCAGTCGTAGTTAAAATAATATACGTGATCGGCGCCTATTTTCGCAGCGGCCGCACGCACAATGGCAGGCTCGTTGGTCAGGTAACCTTCCTCATTGACAAACTCCGGATAGTTCGCCATTGATTCCGGATAGACCGTAGTGGTAATCGCATAACGGCTGCTCCCATCCGGTTGACAAGCGAGCGGCTCCAGCAGGGCATACACGGCAGGCAGCACCTCGTCGCCAAGCGTTTCATAGTCCTTTGTAACAGCAAAGCGTGCAACCGGGCCCGCAATTTTACCCACGAGCTCCAAAATCGCCTGCGTGTCAGGTGCAAACACCTGTTTTTCCCGTTCCGTGCCCGCATCCATCACCAGCGGCCATGCATTCATTCCGCTGACGACGATCAGCGGCGCCGTATCACAATTGCCCACAGCAAAGGCCGCCGGTATTCCCCCCATCAACAGCAGCACAGCCAAAAGCAAACAGATTACCTGACGACACTTTTTTTTCATAATTCTCTCCCTCTTTCCCAAATCTCTCATGAAAAGATTACATGATTTTATTTGAATTGTCAATAAAGACGGTAAAAGAAATCACCGCGGATGCATCTTCCTTGCATACCGCGGCGATGTTTCCGTAAAAGATTTTGTAAAACCGGCGTCTCGCCCGAATCACTTTGCGATTTCACTCAGGCTTACCCTTGGTCAATCGAGCAAATTGGCCATCAGCTTTTTGGTGCCTGCTTTTCATCGAAGCGATCTCCAGCAGCGTATCATTGCCCATCGCTGTGCGGAGAGCACAACGCCCGTTCCAAATAGCTTGTGCCCCACCGTATCGCCCACCCGGTAGGAGCCCGCAGGCGCAGAGGCTTAGGCGCCGCCGGGCCAAAGGAATGGTCAAACGTTTTCTTCGGCTTTGCGGCACGCTGTACAGAGGGCTTCTGCTGGGAGAGCGTGACCTTGCGCTTCTCTTCCACAAGCCCCTCTGGAATCTCCTCTAAAAACGGTGAGGGCGCGTTGTGGCTCGTGCTGCCGTAGAGCATACGTGTGCGCGCGTGCGTCAGATACAGCCGCTCTTTGGCGCGCGTAATGCCACATAGGCAAGCTACGCTCCTCCTCCATTTCACTGGCAGAGTAGAGCGATTGGATGCCGGGGAAAATTCCCCTCTCCATCCCCGGGATGAATACCACCGGGAATTCCAAGCCTTTGGCGGAGTGCAGCGTCATGAGGACAACGGTATCCGCCTCCTCATTATAATTATCAATATCCGTCATCAAAGCGACCTCTTCGAGGAAGCCATTGAGATCGCCCTCTTCGTTATCCTCACTGTAGCGCAGAAGGTTGGAGGAAAGCTCCTGGATATTCTCCAGCCTGTCCTGATAGGTTTCACGATCCAACGCAAGGGAGTCGAGGTAGCCCGTATCTCGCATTGCCTTTTCAAACAGCTCGTTGAGCGGCAATTCCTCCGCCGCCTCGGCAAGCCCATCAATGATCTGGGTGAATGCCCGCAAACGCGGCGCAGCCCGCACCAACTGCTCATATTCATCCGCATGGGAAATCACTTCGTAGAGGCTCAGGCCCAGCCCGGCCGCAATCTGTGCGGCATGGTTGATGGTAGTTGCGCCGATGCCGCGTTTAGGCTCGTTGATGATCCTGCGCAGCGGATATTATCCGCCGGATTACTGATTACAGAAAGATAAGCAAGCGCATCGCGAATCTCCTTGCGCTCATAGAAACGGTGGCCGCCGATCACACGGTATGGCACGCCCATACGCACAAAAGTGCGCTCAATTGCGTTTGACTGGGCGTTCATTCGATAAAGAACCGCATGATCGCTCCATTTTCTCCCTCCCTTGACGGAATCCATAATGGTATCTGCGATAAAGGTGCTTTCCTCCTGCTCGTCAAAGGCGTTATCCACCACAATTTTTTCCCCGGGGCCGTTCGCTGTCCAGAGATTTTTGCCCTTTCGCTCTGTGTTATGGGAAATAACAGCATTGGCTGCATCCAAAATATTCTGAGTGGAGCGGTAATTCTGCTCCAGGCGGATCACTTTTGCCTTATGATACTGCTCCTCAAAGGAGAGAATGTTCTCTATTGTAGCGCCTCGAAAGCGGTAAATGCTCTGATCGTCGTCGCCCACCACGCAGAGATTGCCGCTGCCTCCGGCCAGCAGCTGGTAAGCCGATACTGTGCATGGTTGGTGTCTTGGTACTCATCCACCATCACATAGCGAAAGCGGTTTTGATAGCGGGTGCGCACCTCCTCGTTTTCCTCCAGCAGCTTCACCGTATTGACAATCATATCGTCAAAGTCCATTGCATCTGCATCCCGCAACAGCTTCTCATAAAGCCGGTACTTCGCCAATCTTGCGCAAGCGCACATCGTCGCCCGCATCGTTCAGATAGTCTTCTGGGGAGATGAGGCTATCCTTTGCATGGCTGATCTCATGCAAGAGCGTTTTGTGGGAGAGCATTTTATCATCAATGTTGAGCAGCCTCTGGCATTCCTTCATCACACGCTTAGAATCATCCGTATCATAAATCGTAAAGTGGCTGGTATAACCAATGCTTTCCCCATCCCGCCGCAAAATGCGGGCGCAGGTGGAATGAAAGGTGCTTGCCCATATATCCTGCCCATCCGGGCCGAGCATTGCCTCCAGCCGCTCTTTGAGCTCACCGGCCGCCTTATTGGTAAATGTAATTGCAAGAATTTGCCACGGCTTCGCAGGGCGAACAGCCAATAAATCCGCGATCTCATCGGTATATTCCTGTGTGCCGTCGCGGTATTCCTCCAGCATACGGATTTCTTCTTCTGTGAGAGATACCGAAAATTCCCGAGCGCCATATGCGCATCCATATTTCACAATATTGGCAATCCGGTTGACGAGCACAGTCGTCTTTCCGCTCCCTGCCCCCGCCAAAATCAACAAAGGACCTCTGTGGTAAACACAGCCTCCCTCTGCATCGGATTCATACGTGAAAATTCTTTTTCCATAACCTGCCTGCGCAGGGCCTGCAATTGCTCCTGAGTCATTATGCACCGCCTAAACTATGTAAATATGGAACCCTATTTTGATGAACTTCTATTTTTTTAAAAATGTTTCAATCCGATATCGAGGGCGCGCCTTCACTTCACTATAAATTTTGCCGATATATTCTCCCACCACGCCCAAACAGAACAACTGGATTCCGCCCAGCAGCCAGATGGAGCAGATAATTGCCGTCCATCCGCTGACTGCAACGCCGCAGATTTTGGAAATCAAAGCATATAACAGCCCGATCACACTTAGGCATCCAATCAGGATACCAGCCGCAGAAATAAGCCGCAAGGGCCGCACGCTGAAGGAAGTAATACCGTCCATCGCAAAGGCAAGCATTTTGCGCAGCGGATATTTCGATTCCCCCGCATAGCGTTCACTGCGGTCATAATATACATAGTCGGTAGAATACCCAATCAGCGGAACGATCCCCCGCAAAAACAGGTTGACTTCCTTGTATTCCGACAAGGCGTCCAGCGCCCGCCTGCTCATCAGCCGGTAATCCGCATGGTTATAAACCGTTTCCACCCCAAGCAGATGCATCACCTTATAGAAGCCAAGTGCGGTCGTCCGTTTGAAAAAGGTATCTGTCTCCCGCTTATTGCGCACACCGTAAACGATATCTGTGCCTGCATTGAATTTATCAATAAATGCCTCAAGAATATGGATATCATCCTGCAAATCCGCGTCCATAGATACCGCACAATCGCAATATTTACGTGCCTCCATCAAGCCGGCCATCAGTGCGTTTTGATGGCCACGGTTATGCGCAAGCTTTAGGCCGCATACAAAAGGATTTTCCCGATGCAGCGTTTCAATTTTCTCCCAGGTGGTATCCTTACTACCATCATCCACCAGCAGAATCCGGCTTTCAGGGGCAATTTTTGATTTCCGCTCCAAATCTGCCAAAAGGGGTGTGAGTTCCTCCACTGTATGCTCAATCACTGCCTCTTCATTATAACATGGAATGACCAAATATAAGATTCCCATCCGCTATGACCTCCTTTTTACCAGACAGGGACGCCCTTCATTTTGTACAGCGCGCCTTCTCCCCATATGCAAAAATATGCACTGCCTTCAAGCCGCTTTGTGGCCCCCTGCTTAACGACCCTACGCACAGAATGCGGAAACCGGATGCTTTTTCCCTCTTTGCGGGCAGGCATCCGGATTCTTTCCCTTTTTGAATAGAATTATCACACCATACGCGCAAACCATCCCCCACAAAAATGGCGTTGCCGCATCGCGGCAGGAGCGTTTCGCGCCGACAGGCATTTTTTCAATGCTTCAAACTTTGTTTGAAGCTATCATACCATAGCAGAGTCAAAAATTCAAGGCAGAAGCAGGGATCCATATAAAAGAAAACGGCCCAGGCAAAACGATTTCCGTTTTGCTGAACCGTTCCGTTGTGGAAAAAAATTATTCGTTGATCTTGATGACAACGCCCGAGCCAACCGTACGGCCGCCTTCACGGATAGCGAAGCGGAGGCCTTCCTCGATGGCGATGGGGTAATCAGCTCAACATCCATCTCGACGTTATCGCCGGGCATGCACATCTCAGTGCCTTCGGGCAGCGAGATGATGCCGGTTACGTCGGTGGTGCGGAAATAGAACTGCGGACGATAGTTGTTGAAGAACGGTGTATGACGGCCGCCTTCATCCTTGGTCAGAACATAAACCTGGCCGCGGAACTTCGTGTGCGGATGAATGGAGCCGGGCTTAGAAAGAACCTGGCCGCGCTCGATCTCATTGCGCTGAATACCGCGAAGCAGGGCGCCGATGTTGTCGCCAGCCTCGCATAGTCGAGGATCTTGCGGAACATTTCGATACCGGTAACAACCGTCTTCTTCTTCTCATCCTTCAGGCCGACAATTTCAACTTCCTCACCAGTCTTCAACTGGCCGCGCTCCACTCTACCGGTGGCGACAGTGCCGCGGCCGGTGATGGTGAACACGTCCTCAACAGGCATCAGGAAAGGCAGGTCCGCCTTGCGGTCCGGCGTCGGGATATAGCTGTCAACAGCCGCCATCAGCTCCCAAATGCACTTCAGTTCGGGTGCATCCGGATCATTGCCGGCATACTCAAGAGCCTTCAGAGCGGAACCCTGGATGATCGGTGTATCGTCGCCCGGGAACTCATACTCGTCAAGCGTCTCACGGATTTCCATTTCAACAAGCTCAAGCAGTTCCGGATCATCGACCTGATCGCACTTGTTCATGAAAACGAATGATATAAGGCACGCCAACCTGACGGGCAAGCAGAAGGTGCTCCTTCGTCTGCGCATCGGGCCATCGGTCGCTGCGATAACGAGGATCGCGCCGTCCATCTGCGCTGCGCCGGTGATCATGTTCTTGATATAGTCGGCATGGCCGGGGCAGTCAACGTGTAGCATAGTGGCGGGAATCCGTCTCATACTCAACGTGAGCGGTGTTGATCGTGATGCCGCGCTCGGCGCTCTTCAGGAGCCTTATCGATGTTGCGTAATCAACGAAGTCCGCATCGCCCTTCATTGCAAGGGTCTTGGTGATGGCCGCCGTCAGAGTGGTTTTACCATGGTCAACGTGACCGATGGTACCAATGTTTACATGGGGTTTGGTTCTGTCGAAATGCTGCTTTGCCATTTGGATTGTTCCTCCTTTTATCTTAGAAACTTCATTCTTTTACTGTTTATAAAAAACAGGCTGTTCAGTGCTCAGGGGTATTTTATCAATTCCCACAAGGGATTGCAAGCGTTTTACGAAATTTATTCGTCGCCTGTTTTCGCGCGGGAGCTGATGATCGTATCCGCAATGGATTTCGGAACCTCAGTGTAGTGGCTGGGCTCCATCACATACTGGCCGCGACCCTGCGTTTTGGAGCGCAAATCGGTCGCATAGCCGAACATGTTCGACAGCGGCACGAAAGCGTTCACCTGCGTTGCGCCATTGCGGGTTTCCATGCCCTGCATAAGCCCGCGCCGGGCGTGATATCGCCGATCACGTCGCCGAGATAATCATCCGGCACAATCACAGTAACCTTCATGATCGGCTCCATGAGAACCGGGGCCGCCTTGCGCATTGCTTCCTTAAACGCCATGGAACCAGCGATTTTGAAGGCCATCTCCGAGGAGTCGACCTCATGGTAGGAGCCGTCATACAGCGTTACCTTGACATCCACCACATTGAAGCCTGCCAGTACACCGGAGAGCATAGCGCCCTTGATACCCTGTTCCGCCGGGCCGATATATTCCTTCGGGATCGCGCCGCCAACGATAGCATTGACAAACTCATAACCCTTCTGCGGATTCGGCTCAATGCGGATCTTGACATGGCCATACTGGCCGCGGCCGCCGGACTGACGCGCATATTTCGTGTCGACGTCGGCTTCCTTCGTGATCGTCTCGCGATAGGCTACCTGCGGCTTGCCGACGTTTGCCTCAACCTTAAATTCACGCAGCATACGGTCAACGATAATCTCCAGATGCAGCTCGCCCATGCCGGCGATGATCGTCTGGCCCGTTTCCTCATCCGTATAGCAGCGGAAGGTCGGATCTTCCTCCGCAAGCTTAGCAAGCGCAATGCCCATTTTCTCCTGACCGGCCTTCGTCTTGGGCTCGATAGCCACACGAATAACCGGCTCTGGGAATTCCATGGATTCAAGCACAACCGGGTGCTTCGCATCGCACAGCGTATCGCCCGTGGTCGTATTTTTTAAGCCGACCGCAGCGGCGATGTCGCCCGCGTAAACGCATTCGATATCCTGCCTGTGGTTTGCGTGCATCTGTAGAATGCGGCCCATGCGCTCGTTGCTATCCTTCACAGAGTTGTAAACCGTGCTGCCCGCCTCGACCGTGCCGGAATAAACGCGGAAGAAGCAGAGCTTGCCCACATAGGGGTCGGTTGCGATCTTAAAGGCCAGCGCGGCAAACGGCTCGTCATCAGAGGATTTGCGATCCTCCTCCTCGCCGGTCTCCGGATTCGTGCCTTTGATATCCGGCACGTCCGTCGGCGCGGGCATAAAATCAACGATTGCGTCAAGCAACATCTGCACGCCCTTATTACGGTAAGAAGTGCCGCACAGAACAGGCACCATCTCATTGGCAATGGTGGACTTGCGAATGCAGTTTTTGATCTCTTCAATCGTCAGTTCCTCGCCGCCGAGATATTTCTCAAGCAGGTCTTCATCCTGCTCAGCAACATGCTCCATGAGCTCTGTGTGATATTTCTCCGCCAGCTCACGCATATCCTCCGGAATATCCTCATCACGGATGTCGAGGCCCTTGTCGTCATAGTACATTTCCGCACGCATGGTGACAAGGTCGATGATGCCGCGAAAATCGGCTTCAGAGCCGATCGGAAGCTGGATGGGCACCGCGTTGCATTTCAAGCGATCTTTCATCATGTCGACAACATTGTAGAAGTCGGCGCCCATAATATCCATCTTATTCACATAGGCCATGCGCGGCACATGGTACTTATCAGCCTGACGCCAAACGGTCTCAGACTGGGGCTCGACGCCGCCCTTCGCACAAAATACAGTGACAGATCCGTCAAGTACGCGCAGAGAGCGCTCAACCTCAACGGTAAAGTCCACGTGGCCGGGGGTGTCGATAATATTGATGCGATGCCCTTTCCAGAAACAGGTGGTAGCGGCGGAGGTGATGGTGATGCCCCTCTCCTGCTCCTGCTCCATCCAGTCCATGGTCGCATCGCCGTCGTGCGTTTCACCAATCTTATGGTTCACACCCGTGTAAAACAGGATGCGCTCCGTCGTCGTGGTTTTGCCGGCGTCGATATGGGCCATGATACCAATGTTTCTGGTGAGCTGTAATGATACCTGCCTTGGCATATAAACCTCCAATTGCCATGCGCGCGGCACGGCGCTCAAGAATTAAAACCTGTGGCCAGCTGCATGCGCGCTCCAAACCGGAGCGCACATAGCGCCGCCCCCCGCGCCAAGCAAAATGCAGCGCAGGTGTGTGCTTACCAGCGGAAGTGTGCAAACGCCTTGTTGGCTTCTGCCATCTTGTGCGTGTCTTCGCGCTTTTTATATGCGGAACCGGTGGAATTGACTGCATCCATGATCTCATTTGCAAGCCGTTCCTTCATGGTCCGCTCAGAGCGCTGGCGGCTGTAAAGCGTAATCCAGCGCAGGCCCAGCGTCTGACGGCGCTCGGGGCGAACTTCGATGGGCACCTGATAGGTCGCGCCGCCAACACGGCGTGCTTTGACCTCGAGAACAGGCATTACGTTCTCCATCGCGGCTTCAAAAACCTCAAGGGGCTCCTTGCCGGTTTTTTCCCGGATGATCTCAAAGGCGTCGTAAACAATCTTCTGGGCGACACCCTTTTTGCCATCATACATAACACTATTGATAAGCCGTGTTACAAGCTTTGAATTGTAAAGCGGATCGGGCAAAACATCACGCTTTGCGATCTGGCCTCTTCTTGGCACTTCGCTTCCCTCCTTCATAAAAATGATATCATCGGTACTCGAGTGACAAAATTCCCGTGGCGCCAATGAGAGGCATATCTATTGATACACTCTCACTGGTTGCAAGGCGGCAAGCCGCCTGTAGCCTGCAAGAAGATTTGTCTGTTTGGGTTCCTGGCTGCGTGCCGGATTACTTTTTGGCAGCCTTCGGGCGCTTCGCGCCGTACTTGGAGCGTGCCTGCATTCTGCCGGAAACGCCCTGCGTGTCAAGGGTTCCGCGTACGATATGGTAACGCACACCGGGAAGATCCTTCACACGGCCGCCGCGGATGAGGACGACGCTGTGCTCCTGTAGGTTGTGGCCGACGCCGGGGATATAGGCGGTTACCTCGATCCCGTTGGTCAGGCGGACCCTCGCAATTTTACGAAGCGCAGAGTTCGGCTTTTTCGGCGTGATCGTCTTGACCGCTGTGCAGACGCCACGCTTTTGCGGGGAATCCTTATCGGTCATGATGTTCTTCTTGGAGTTGAGCCCCTTGAGAAGAGCAGGCGCCTTCGCCTTTTTCTCCGACGTCTCCCGTCCATTACGGACAAGTTGGTTAAAGGTTGGCAAGTTACTTTCACCTCCTGATATTAAATCAAGCCTAATCTATCGTGCAGGGCGCGCAACGCGCCCATAGCACCAAAACAATAAGAAAAATAGATTCGCACAATTGAAGATTCTAGCACGCAGAGACAAGCTTTGTCAAGCGCTCAAACGGCTTTCACAGAAAGAAGAATCCGGTAAACGGCAAAAAGTTTTGTTTAAATTGTAAAATTCGCTTTTGATCGGGCTTAGACCGCTTCCCCTTCCACCTCTGCGGGCATCTCCGGCGTTTCCTGCGGGACGGGCACCACCTCTACATCGCTGTAGCACTTCATACCCGTGCCGGAGGGGAGGAGCTTGCCGATGATGACGTTTTCCTTAAGCCCCAGCAACGGATCGCTCTTGCCCTTGATCGCCGCATCGGTCAAGACGCGAGTCGTCTCCTGGAAGGAGGCGGCGGAGAGGAAGGAATCCGTCGCAAGGGAGGCCTTCGTAATACCGAGCAGCACGGGCTGGACGGTTGCCTCTTGCAGCGCTTCACCGGTTTCGGCCGCGCGGGCGCGGACTGCCTCATTCTGCGCGATTAACTCGCTCTTATCAATCGTTGCGCCGGGCAGGAGCGTGGTATCCCCTGCGTCGGCCACGCGGACCTTCTTCATCATCTGGCGGACGATCACTTCAATATGCTTATCGTTAATATCAACACCCTGCATCCGGTAAACGCGCTGTACTTCACGAATGAGGTAGTTGTGCACCGCATCTACACCGCGCACAGCAAGCACATCATGCGGATTCACAGAGCCCTCCGTGATGATCTCGCCCTTTTCGATCGTTTGGCCTTCCTCCACCCGTAGGCGAGAGCCATAGGGATCAGGTAGCTGCGCTCATCGTGATTCTCCATATCGGTGACGACAACATGTTGCGACTTTTTGATTTCCTGCATGGAAACAACGCCGCCGATTTCGCTAATGATCGCCAGGTGCTTTGGCTTGCGCGCCTCAAACAGCTCCTCAACGCGGGGAAGACCCTGCGTGATATCGGCAGAGGACGTAACGCCGCCGGTGTGGAACGTACGCATTGTCAGCTGTGTGCCGGGCTCACCGATGGACTGAGCGGCAATGATTCCGACTGCCTCACCCACGGTAACCGGATCACCCGTGGCAAGGTTCGCGCCATAGCACTTGATGCATACGCCATGCTTGGACTGACAGGTGAGTAAGGAACGGATTTTGATCTTTGTCACGCCGGAAGCAACGATGCGCTCCGCATCGGACTCCTTCATCATCACATCCTTGCTCATGATAAGCTCGCCGGTCTTTTCGTCGATGAGATCCTCCACCAGGAAGCGGCCGGTCAAACGCTCTGTCAGGCCCTCGATCATCTCGTTGCCATCTTTGATATCATAGATTTCAAGGCCGTCTGTGCAGTGGCAATCCTCTTCGCGGATGATCACATCCTGCGAGACGTCGACCAGACGGCGGGTCAGGTAGCCGGAGTCTGCCGTACGCAGCGCTGTATCAGCCAAGCCTTTCCGAGCGCCGCGGGAGGAGATAAAGTATTCGAGAACGTTAAGGCCCTCGCGGTAGTTCGCGCGAATGGGAACCTCAATCGTGCGGCCCGCCGTGTTGGCAATCAAGCCGCGCATACCGGCAAGCTGCCGCAGCTGACTATCGGAACCACGGGCGCCGGAATCGACCATCATATAGATAGGGTTATAGTGGTCAAGGTTTGCGGTCAGCTCAGAGGATACCTTCTTCGTGCAGTCCTCCCACACCTTGATGACATGGCGGGAGCGCTCCCCATTTGAGATAAAGCCGCGCTGGAAGTTCGCGTTGATCTTATCGACCTTCTCCTCCGCCTCAGCGAGGAATTCCGCCTTCTTCGGCGGGATGGTCGCGTCGCAAACCGCGACAGTGATGCCGCTCTGTGTGGAATATTTATAGCCCTGCGCCTTAATGCGGTCAAGCATCTCGGCGGTCACTGCCGTGCCGTGCACCTTGATGCACTTGTCGATAATCTTGCCGAGCATCTTTTTATTGACCAGGAACTCAACCTCCAGCTTGAAGGCATTTTCCGGATCGCTACGGTCCACAAAGCCCAGATCCTGCGGGATCGGATCGTTAAAGATCACGCGGCCCAGCGTCGTTTCATAAAGCTGTGAACGCAGTTCGCCCTCGACCTCGCGGGTCATACGGATTTTAATCTTAGAATGCAGGCCGATCGCGCCCGCGTCATAGGCCATAATCGCTTCGCTGACATCGCGGAAGCACTTGCCCTCGCCCGGCTCGCCTGGTTTTACCAATGTCAGGTAGTAAGAGCCGAGCACCATATCCTGCGTCGGCACCGCGACGGGCTTGCCATCGGAGGGCTTTAGCAGGTTGTTGGCCGCCAGCATCAGAAAACGGGCCTCCGCCTGCGCCTCTGCGGACAGCGGCACGTGGACGGCCATCTGGTCACCGTCGAAGTCCGCGTTGAACGCGGTGCAGACCAGCGGATGCAGCTTGATCGCGCGCCCCTCTACAAGAACCGGCTCAAACGCCTGAATGCCAAGCCTGTGCAGCGTAGGTGCACGGTTGAGCATGACCGGATGATCCTTGATGACGATCTCCAGCGCATCCCACACCTCGTTTTTCGCACGCTCGACCATCTTACGGGCAGATTTGATGTTGTTCGCCTTATTGGTTTCTACCAATCGTTTCATAACGAAAGGCTTAAACAGCTCCAACGCCATCTCCTTGGGCAGGCCGCACTGATAGAGCTTGAGCTCCGGCCCGACGACGATTACGGAACGGCCGGAATAGTCGACGCGCTTTCCGAGCAGGTTCTGACGGAAGCGGCCCTGCTTACCTTTGAGCATATCGGAGAGAGATTTCAGGGGGCGATTGTTCGGGCCCGTCACAGGCGGCCGCGGCGGCCGTTGTCGATCAGGGCGTCCACCGCCTCCTGAAGCATACGCTTTTCATTGCGCACAATGATGTCGGGCGCATGCAGTTCCAAAAGCCTTTTCAGGCGGTTGTTGCGGTTAATCACGCGGCGGTAAAGATCGTTTAAGTCAGAGGTTGCAAAGCGGCCGCCTTCCAGCTGCACCATCGGGCGGATATCCGGTGGGATAACCGGGATCACATTGAGAATCATCCAATCCGGCCGGTTACCGGATTGATGGAATGCCTCCACCACTTCCAGCCGCTTGAGGATGCGTGCCTTCTTCTGGCCCGTCGCTGTTTCCAGCTCCTCGCGCAGTTCCTTGGCGAGCGCTCCCACATCGATTTCCGCGAGCAGCTCCTGGATTGCCTCCGCGCCCATGCCGGCACGGAATTCATCCTCATACTTCTCGCGCATATCCGCATATTCCTTTTCGCTCAGGGTCTGCATTTTTTGCAACGGCGTATCGCCGGGATCAATCACGATATAGAGCGCAAAATAGAGGATCTTCTCCAGAATACGGGGAGAAATATCGAGCATCAGACCCATCCGGGACGGAATGCCCTTAAAATACCAAATGTGTGACACCGGCGCTGCCAATTCAATATGGCCCATGCGCTCACGGCGCACCTTATTTTTTGTAATCTCGACGCCGCAGCGCTCGCAAATTTTTCCTTTATAACGGATACGTTATATTTTCCGCAGTGGCATTCCCAGTCCTTTGTAGGGCCAAAGATACGCTCGCAAAACAGGCCGTCGCGCTCAGGCTTCAGGGTGCGGTAGTTGATTGTTTCCGGCTTTTTGACCTCACCGTAGGACCATTCGCGGATCTTTTCGGGCGATGCCAGACCGATTTTGATGGATTCAAAGGTGATATTTTCCATAGAACGATCACATGCCTTTCTTTCTGGTTCTACGCCGGGAAGTGGGGCGTAAAACCGAATTGAAAAAGGGCTTTTTTTTCCTGCTTGGGAGATGCCTGCCGCCCTTTCCGGCCGGCACCCCCGCTCCTGTCAAAACCGTTTAGTCGTCGTAATCGTCGAGCATATCGTCCGGCTCGAAGACATCTTCCTCTTCTTCAAAGAGGTCCTCTTCCGGAGCATCGCTGCCCGCGGCATCACCGGCAATATTCTCCAGTTCAATGCCCTCGCCCTCCAGGCTGAAGCCTTCGGCGGTATCCATATCGTTCACCTCGCGGAATACCTCTTCATCCGCATTGCTGAAGCTGGGTTCGTCGCCGTCGAAATTCTGCTTGAGATCGATTTCATTTTCTTCCTTATCCAGCACCTTCACATCCAGGCCAAGGCTTTGCAGCTCTTTAATGAGCACCTTGAAGGATTCCGGCACGCCGGGCTTCGGCACATTTTGGCCCTTGACGATTGCCTCATAGGTTTTCACACGGCCGACTACGTCATCCGACTTGACCGTTAGGATCTCCTGTAAAGTATAGGCGGCGCCATAAGCCTCGAGCGCCCAAACCTCCATCTCGCCAAAGCGCTGGCCGCCAAACTGCGCTTTACCGCCGAGCGGCTGCTGCGTTACCAGAGAATAGGGGCCGGTGGAACGCGCATGAATCTTATCGTCAACCAGATGATGCAATTTTAAGAAGTACATCACGCCGACCGTGATGGGGTTGTCAAACTGGCGGCCTGTGCGGCCGTCATAAAGGATTGTTTTGCCATCCTCACGCAGGCCTGCTTCTCGCAGCGCATCGCGGATATCCGCCTCATGCGCGCCGTCGAACACCGGGGTCATAATCTTCCAGCCAAGGGTTTTCGCCGCATAGCCAAGATGCACTTCCAGCACCTGGCCGATATTCATACGGGATGGAACGCCCAGGGGATTCAGGATGATATCGAGCGGCGTGCCATCGGGCAGGAAGGGCATATCTTCCTGCGGCAGGATACGGGACACAACGCCCTTGTTACCGTGGCGGCCGGCCATTTTATCGCCGACGGAAATCTTCCTCTTCTGCGCAATGTGGCAGCGCACAACCTTATTGACGCCGGGGCTCAGCTCATCGCTATTGGCGCGGGTAAATTCCTCCACATCCACAACGATGCCGTATTCGCCATGGGGCACGCGCAGAGAAGTATCGCGCACCTCGCGCGCCTTCTCGCCAAAGATGGCGCGCAACAAACGCTCCTCAGCGGTGAGCTCCGTCTCGCCCTTCGGCGTCACTTTACCAACAAGGATATCGCCAGAGTGCACCTCAGCGCCTACACGAATCACACCGAATTCATCGAGATCCTTCAGTGCATCCTCGCCGACGTTCGGAATATCGCGGGTGATCTCCTCCGGCCCAAGCTTCGTATCGCGCGCTTCCGTTTCATACTCCTCAATATGAATAGAAGTGAACACATCGTCGCGCACAATCTTTTCATTGATCAGGACGGCGTCCTCGTAGTTGTAGCCTTCCCAGGTCATAAAGCCAATCAGCACATTTTTGCCGAGGCTGATCTCACCGTTGGAGGTGGCGGGACCGTCCGCGATCACCTCGTGCGCCTCCACATGCTGGCCGCGGGCAACAATCGGCCTTTGGTTGATGCAGGTGCCTTGGTTAGAACGCATGAATTTAATCACGTCATAGGTGTCGATATCCAGATCATTCTTCTGATCGTCGGGTTTAATCTCAATCTTTTTCGCGCTGACGTGCGTTACCGTACCGGCACGTTTTGCGAGCACTGTAACGCCAGAGTCAACGGCGGCCTTATATTCCATGCCAGTGCCGACGATAGGCGATTCCGTTTTGAGCAGCGGTACAGCCTGCCTCTGCATGTTGGCGCCCATCAGTGCACGGTTTGCGTCGTCGTTTTCCAGGAAGGGGATCATCGCCGTGGCGACGGATACAACCATCTTCGGAGAAACATCCATGAAATCCGCCTTGGAGTTTTCAATTTCCAGAAATTCATCGCGGTAACGTGCATTGACCTTCGCGCGGCAAAACGGCC